>Ga0163217_1050762_pt1 | contig 13610 bp, 17 predicted proteins | sample SynspAceP_FD_185933 | JGI IMG/M metagenome (GOLD analysis project Ga0163217, IMG submission 185933) | Saline lake microbial communities from Ace Lake in Antarctica - Synechococcus sp. Ace-P (PacBio error correction) | ecosystem: Environmental > Aquatic > Non-marine Saline and Alkaline > Saline ... | reverse complement strand
TCGGACAGATAATGAGCGAGTTTGACAGCACGGATCGGCAGGCAGGCAGATCCCGTATGATCGCTCTGAGCCACTCCATGGATGGCTAACACCGAGCAGCATCGAGCGCTTCAGCCAACCGCCCATGTTGCGGCCGCCAACCCGTTGTGGACCGCGACGGCTCTGCAGCGCCTGACTGGAAACAGGTTCAGCTGATAACGGGTGAAGGGGTAGGGAGCACAGGAAGGCTGGCAATCGGGCCCAGCCCTATGAGCTGCAGGGAGTTGTCGCCGAAGCGGAACAGGGTCTGAGAGCGTTGTCCCTTCTCCGCCCATAGATCTGGATCAGCTCATTCTGGCTCCACGGATCCTTCCCAGCCAGCCGCCGTGAAATCCACCTCCTGTACATCGGCGCTGGCCAGGAGTGAGCTGCTGCGAAGACGGCCTGGATTTGCTGAGATCATCGCCTGTTCCGCCGCACCTTCTCCTCGCCCAGGAATGCCATCCAGTCGGCTTGGGAGGTCACGAATACCGAGGCACGCCGTTTGGTGGCTGTCGCCAAGGACTTTTCCACCCACGGTCTGCAGGTGAGCAGGCGGGCTGACGGTCTGACCGCATGGAACTGGCCGCCTCGTCAACAAAAAGTTGAGCCGGCAGCCGGGAAGCTGGCTGTCGAACGGTACTCCTTGACGCGGTTAGCAAAGCCTTCGATCGAGAGGCGGTACTCGGCCTTGAGCACTTCACGATCACCTTCATTGCCCCTCGGAGCTGGTGAGAGAACTGCTGGCGTAAGGCCCGAGGCCAAAAGAACTCTTGGTGCGGGGCAACAGCCTCGCGGTCGTTTCTCCCAGTTGCGGCCATTTGAGGCGAAGATACGGTGTTCTTTGAAATCACCGAACGCACGGCGCTTGTCGAGGTTGTGCTCGAAGCGAAGCGACTATACCCTGGTCGCCGTATACCCGTGCATGTTCGTTCAGCACTTCATGAACACTTCCAGGATCGGGGCGCTGTGCTCGGCGCCCAAATGCACGTCGTACCTTCTGATCGATGATTGAACAGCACGCTGCGCGCCGGGCCGTGGTGACGCTTGCGCAGAAGTTGGCCTGGGGATGATTTTTCGTCTTCCCACCATCGGGCAGCAGCGATGTCAGCAGGCCGCGTTTTCGTTCTCCTGCCCACGCGCGCTCGCTTGTGAATGGCAGCAGCCGAGGAGGCATCTTCAGCAGGTGCGATTTGCCCGCAGCCGAAGAAACGCAGGACAATCCATTTACCCCATTGGCCGTGGGTTGTCGAGGTAGCAGTCACGCAAGACCCAGACCCTTGAGCACATCGCGGGGTGATCACTAACTCATCGAGCTCCACCTTGAGGTTGCGCTCGTCGTCGCCCTTGATCACCCCATCGATCGGAACGGTCAACCGGCTTGGGAAGAGCTCGCGGATTGTGGCGGGCCAGTATGAGATCGGCCGGTGTCGAGTAGAGCGAGATTGGTGGCCGCTGTATTGGTAGCGTTCTCATCTTGGTTGTTGGGCGTATGGGCCAAACAGTCGCAGCGTAGGAACCCACAGCAAGCATCCTGTGAATACGTCACCGGGAAGAAGGATCACCACAGGGTGCCTCACCATCTCCGGTGAGGGCCTCGATGATTGGTGTGGGTGCGACGGAAGGATAGATTTCCCCCTCATCCCGTGATCTCAGGGAGTTGTTGTTCGCACCGATCACCTCCATCCGAGTTTCGGTACAAAGTGCCTTTGTGGGATCCGAGGGTCTGCAGTGTTTCAAATACGTCACTTTTCGGAAATAAGTGATCTCGTCCCGACGAAGGTCCTCAGAGAAATCCCTCTCTCAAGGATCTGGTCCACCAGCTCAACAGGTCCACGATGAATCCACACGGCAGTCTTCCCTGCTTGAAGCCCTTGGAGCAGACCTTTCACGATCTGGCGCAGCTCGTTCTTCTTCGGAGGGGTCGTAGGGTCTGGTGAAGATTTGGGATCTCCCTTGGCCAACCCCTTTCATGCGCAGGAGTGGGCTGAGAAGTAACTTGCTTCAGTGCTGATCCAGGCCGGTGGTGTTTTGGTGCTCATCGCCTGGGCGCCAGCACGTTCGCTTCGCCACAGGCCCGTGACGACCTAAACGGGGGGTGCGACGAGGAAGCCACCAGACAGAGCGGGGTCCTCCGCTGAGACCGCCGTTGAAACTTCAAGGGAGAGCAGGGGGCGTTTGCACCGTTACCTAAACACCTCCCTTGCCTGCTTTACAAACCAGCATCCTGGCTTCGCGGAAACATGTGCAGAAGTGGAGCGGATCTTCTGCGCCGAGGACGACGGCCAACTCGGCCAGTTCCGGTGGATGGTTTCTTGCAGGTCATAAGAACGGGCCACCATGTCGGAGCGGCGCAGCACCGGATCTCATCTCGGCCAGCTTCTCCGGCAAGCACACCCCTCACCCGTTCAAAAGACAGCGAATCCGCTTCAGAGTTGCCAGCCAGGCTATAGCTGTGCGGTCTTCGCCCGACCACAGTGGCCAGGAGCTCCAGCTGGGGCTGGGTGAGGTCTGTAGCCGCATGTCCAGTTCCGATTCCAGCCGGTTTGGCACTGTGGACGGATCTGGCCTGGAGAGGCGTTGCTCGTCAGGACAGCCGTCCTTGGTCTTCTGCCAGTTACCGCACTGGCTGACAGTGAACGCTAGCAAATTACGTCACGCGAGTGTCGGGCCTCGGCTTAGCGGGCGGTGAAGCTCAGGGCAGTACCGCATGCTCCGACGGGCAGTCTCGCCAACGTCCCCACCCAACTGCTGCGGCCTTGATGCTGGCACTGCCAGGAGCAGCTATCCCATCCAAACAAAACCAGCCCCCCCATGCCTTTGAGCGCCCACGCAAGCTATGGGCGCTCAAGATTTTGGTCGCGTTTCACTTGCGAAAATACCAGACCCATGCCAGGCCAAGCAGTCATTCTTTAAGGCCTGCTGTTAGATGCGGGACCTTGTCTTGTGGGCCGCCTCCAGACTGGCAGGACAGATTGGCCTGAAAGAAACCTGTGTCTGGCCCCTAGTGTGTTTGGGGGGTTTTTTTTTTTTTAAAGGCCCGCGGAAAAGTGAGCCTTCAGTGACGGCGCTGTGCTTGCAGAGGGCGGGGGGGGGGTTGGGGGGGGGGGATTAGGTCATTTGGCGCAGCCAATCCGAGGCTGCAGACGATGGGACATTTTTGACTGGATTGTTCCCCCATTCACTTGCAGGTGGGGCTCACTCAGGCGCTTTTTCAGCTCCGCCTCCCCATGGCGCCTCTGGATAGATCAGATCCACTTCCCTTGCGCGCCTCTTCTCAACACCTGAAGAGCACCGTCGGCTCAGCCTTTGAGCATCTCGATCCAGTGCCCAGATAGGCGGCATGGCTCCGATATCTCGCTGCCGAATCTCCAACCGATCCCCCAAGCAGCACCGCAGCCCAGCTCACGGAGCCAGCTCCTCGCGTGCTAGCGAGCCTTCCCGAAGACACCGCCCGATCCCGCTTCAGGCGCGATCCATGGCCGGTGGAGTGGATCTTGACTCATGCCAGGTGGGAGCAGAACCGCATGCGGTGAGTGAGAAGCTCGCGATCGGGCAGGCTGGATCCGATGTCGATCGCTGGCAAAAACAGTGCGCGATTCCCCCCAAGCTGACCGGCCACCGGCCAGGCCCAGCACGCCTCGCGGCCTTCCAGGCGCTCGGGCTCCGGCTTTTTGACTCAACGCCTTCGGCGAGCTTGCGGCTTCGTCAAGCGCGCGAGGGCCGGGCTTCGAGATTCGGCGGCATTGAAGACCGTACCGGCGGTAGCTGCCAGTCTCAAGGTGACTTCACCCCGCCATCGCCTTGCCTCTCGCGGTTGTGCAGCTGGGGCCGCAAGATGTGAACCGCTTGTGCCCTTGCGGGGAAGATCCGGCCTCTTGCTCGGGGCAAAGCCCGACCACCAGAACGGCAGGGGCCGAATCCCGGATGTGCAGGCCGAGCGTATGAGCAGGTCGGATTGGCACGCCGGGCTGGTAAGACGGATGACCCAGATCAAGGTGGGGACGTGGTGGCCCCGCCATTTGCCATCCCAGGGCCGCCGCAGGGTGCGACGCCTTTCTCCCATGAGGGAGACGATGGATGCGCGTGACGCCTTCCTCTGGCGTGAGCCTCGAGTTCTTGACTTGGAACGGGCCGGGTGGTGGTGGCCATGGGTGCGAACGAGCGCAGGACCGATGGCACTGGGCCGAGGGCAGGGCGGGCGAAGCCGCTTGCGTAGCCCCTTGCGGCCGCCGCAGACAATGCGGGAAACCCTGCGGCGACTCACCCACTGTGAGATTCGTTTCGGGCCTCCTGGCTGCTGCCGAAAGAACACCGCCACGGCAGCGTGCAAGGCCTGAGCGCAGGCGGCCCGGTGCCGCCACTTCTGGTGCGTGAGCTAAGGGCCGCCAGTCATCTACCAGCGGCTTCAGGCTTGCGTGCTGATCCGATGGCTCGATCGCTTGCAGCTTCTATGGCGGATCGAATCTCGCCGACGCGAACCAGGAATGCTCCAATGGCGGCAGCAGCTCTCCTCCAGCCAAGGCCAGCTCCTCTTCTCCGTAGGGTATCGATCAGAGCCGCTTGATCGGGCGGCGTCTGGCTGGAGCGCCGACAGCAGACCCAGCAGGGTGCGCAGGGCAGGACTTGCACGACAGCGAGGGGATCTGCGGGAGAGGATCGGGGGCGTAAAGCCATGGGCCGGGCCGCCAAAGGCGAGTGACGGGGACGCCGCCCGTTCCCGCCGGGTGGGCAAAGGCGGTGGTGCGCAACGCAAACCGCTTGCGTAGCCCTTGCGCCGGCGGACCATGAGCAACCCGCCAGCCACTTCTCAGCGTTCTGCCGTCGCTCAGTGGCAATGGCTGATGCATGGCGTTGTTTGTCTGAATGATGAAGTGAACGAAGCGAACTGGCGGCATTGTTGGGCGAGGTACCAGCTGTTGCTCCCCCGCGGCCAGCCGACCCGCCGGAGCCCTGGCCCTGGCGGGTGGACGGCTTCAATGAGCGGCCCAGAAGGTTCAGCATCAGCAACCAACAACGAAGTCGCGGGTGTCCGCAGCTGGAGTGGAGACCCCTGCGCCGCACAACACGGCGCTAGAGAGCTGTCTGAACTCGTTAGGTGTGGATGCAGGGGCATGGCCTCAGCCAGCTCCCCCTGAGGCCTGGCCAGTGCTTGCGCTCCAGCCTGTGGGCCGTCGGGTTGGCTCACCCCATGGCTTCTAGCACGCCTGGCGAAATACGAGAGGCCCTGGAGGATGTGCAGGCCTGAGCACGGCGGGCCCTGATTTGGCCGGAAGTTGACTCCGCATTGCTTCGAGCTTTGCTGGACTTCTTCGCTCTTTGCCTCTGCGTGGCCTCAGGAGGATCAAATCAGCAGGCCAGCGGGCGGTTTGGGCTGCGGGCTGATCCAAGCTTCGTGCCGGAAAGGTGGTGCCTTTCTCATGCTCGCGGCGTGGACCACCCGCACCAGCGACCATCGCGAGTGGTGACCAGTGCTCCGTGATGGCTGGCCCTGAAGGAAGGCCTGGGCTGTGGCTGCGGTTGCCTGAGGCCGGCTGACTGCTGTGGTGAGGCCAAACCTGGGCGACCTGGATCGCATCTTCTCAGCCTGATCAGCCGGCGAATTTGGCGAGAGGAAGCTGCGCCGGTGCATCGGCGAGGGGCAGAAACTCCAGGGATCAGGGCATCGCGCGCGAGAGGGTACGGGCATGGGCGGTGTGCGAAAAACGCGCATCACCAGCCGAAACGCCAGGGAAGGGCAAGCTGGGAGCGGATGACGTGGCGCCCACCATGGACCCGCTTATCACGGCGTGCTGCTTTGCCCGGATCGGTCCTGCCGTTACGCTTGCCCGCGCTGACGCTGCGCGATGGCGGCACCACCGAGAGGCGAGGATCAAGTTGAGGCGGATCAGTGGCGTATGCACAGCCGCAGCAGAAACTCTGAGCAGCTTTGGCATCGAGGACGACCAGCCGCCAGCGCACACGTCTGCGAGGAGATAGATCCCGAAGAACTTCGCTGATGATCACCGCTGCGAGCAGGACAAAGAGGAGCGTTCGCGGTCGGAAACGGTGTTTTGCTGGCAAGCTCCTCGCCGGCTGCTCGGTTGGTGAGATTCTGCTGTGGTCGTCGCTTCAGTGCCGTCCATGGGTGGCTCGCTGGGGATGAGCGGTCACGGTTCGATCAAGTCCGATGCGCATGGGCTTCTGCTGACGACGTTCGCTTGGGTGTGCCGGGCCTGAAGTAGCCCCCTCACGCTTTCGGATAACCGGTCCAGTAGGGCGGCGAGCAGCAGCTGGATTCCAGCGGCGGGACGGCTTCAAAGACGCAAGCACCAGGCCGATCAAGGGAACCTTCGCTGGATCGTGCAGGGCCGGCGTATCCTGGGGAGTAGATCTTCCTGCCATCATGCTGTTGGGATCGATCCCCAGTCGCTCAGTGCCTTTGCTCCCTGGGGCGTCTAGGGCGGTCGCGCAGGCCGGTGTACTGCATGGCCGCGGCCGGCGCCGGCTCCCCGCCTCGATACATCGAGGTGGAGAGATCAGGTGGCCTTGTCTCGACGGATCATGCAGCGATGAGCCGGCGGCTTCTTCTTCGGAAGTGCGCAATGGCACCCAGGCTGGCCGGGTGACGTTGCCTGTGCCAAGCAAGAAGCGACGCAGCTGCTGCAGTTGCTGAGGTCGCGCCATGGTTCTGTCAGCCCTTGCAAACAGGAACCAGCGCGCTGCGCCGGGCCTCAGCGGGGATCCAAGTTCTTGGCGCTGTAGTGTGTCCTTGCCGTATGAGTTGCTGTGTAACCACGCTGGTGAGGTTTGGGCCACCGTTGGGATCGTATGTGGATCCAGCCACCCGGCTTCGTAGCGGTGACCACGGCTCATGCAACGCTGTGCCGATGGGCTGGATGCTGGGGCCTTTGGGCAGCCAGCGGTGGCGACGGCCGGCCGGCGTCGATTCTCTTTGATTCAAGACGGCGGTTGACGCCGTTGGTGAAAAGTTGGGCCTCCAGCCGAAACGAACGCGGCTGCGAGAGTGGCCTGACGGCCTCGTGCTGTCGCGTACTGCGCGAATGACGTGTAGGCGTTCATCGCTGCTACTTGCCGCCAGTAGGCGGCGAGCATGGCGCAGCCGAGGAGAAGCACTCGCGGTAGCCGTGCCGGGCATTGTGTTCTGGCGAAGTAGGGCACCAACCAGCGGGTTGAGCGAGGCTGGTGCCGGCGTGTGCCGGCGGTGCTTGGCGTGACTCGCTGAAACGCAGAAGCCCATGCGCCTTTTCCAGAGATTTTCGGTTGCCCTGCTGCTGCTTCGATCGCCCGATCGCGTCGGTGCCAGCATCGCCACGGCGTCCTGTGCTGCTGTTTGCTCTCGAGAGTTACTGGAAGCGTCCATCAACCGCGCCCGGTCATGAGGGGGTGGGCATGCCGTGCTTGGGCGACGTTCTCCTCCTCTCTGCCAGCGGCTAGCCGCCAGGTGTCGCAGAAAGCGAGGCAACAAGCCACCGCCGTAGAATGCTGGCCCTGGCCGCCTTAGGAAGGCAGCTCCTTGCAGCCCTACACCCACCGGGCAGCGTGCCGGAATGGCGAGTGGCGCTCAAAGACGGATCTGCCAGGCCAGCTCGCGACACGGGCGGACATGGCGCGGCTGATCCTGGGCGATCATTGCCGATTCTCAGGCGGCTGGAGTCAAGGCCTGAGCGGGGCGGGTGGACGGTGCTGGTGGCCACTTGGTGGCGCAGCGCAGGACAGAAGCAGGCGGTGGCGGGTCAGGGCCGGCTCGAGCGTCCGTGCGGAGCCGCCTGCGCGCCCCAAGCGCGCAGCGGAGCACCAAGCCGCCTGCAGCAAGCCCCTTGAGGCGCCCAACCGAACCATGACGGAGGCCTGTGCGTAGCACATCCAGCGACGGCGCCGCCCGTTCACCGTGTCCTCTGCTGACTGCTTGCTGATTCCGCTTTCCTGGCCCCGCCACACGGTGTTTTGGGGTGCCGGGAGTTGAGGCTTCACGCCGGCCTTGGCGTCAGGCCGCCCCAAAGCGATGGCAGCCGTTTGCTTGCCGGCCGCTCTTTGACCCCACCCAGAGACCGATGGCGGCATTTCAAGCCTTCCGGCTTCATGGCCGCTCATAGCGCCTTCAGTTCCCCCTTTTGGGGGGCTGAGGCCTCAAAACTTGAAGTGAAATCGAGCAGCATTATTTGGCCTGGGTGGATGGCCCCATCAAGCCCCAGAGATCTTTGTGGGCATGCTCGGCTTCTCCTCATGTGCAGTGCCCGCCACGCCGCCGGTATCTCATCGGGCATGGACGCTCACCGCCTTGCCGTGGAATGATCGTGCTGCCTTTGACGCTCCAGCGGAAGCTTTCCAGCTCGTGAGCGCTCGGCCCACTCGCCGCCTTGGGCCAACCAGAATCGAAGCCGAAGCGCGCCGGGCCGAGAGTGCCTGCAGCGGATGCACAGCCAGGCGAGGACGCGGGGCGTGAAGCATTCAGTCGTGGGCGATCTGGCGCTTGATTGAGCAATATGGCGCTGTAGCCACTGAGCTGAGAGCGGCGCTGGAATGAGCAGATTGCGGTGCCATTGGCAGGAAGGCCGGGGGACTTCCGAGCGAACACGGACGAGGGCAAGGGCCGCGATCCGCGCAGCGGCTCCGCGGGACTTGCGCCGCCTTGCGCCGCCGTGGATCGGACGAACCCCGCGCCGCCGCCTCAGGCCACAAGAGGCCCGTCAGCCCGCCACTATCCCATCAGCTGCGTGGTGGATGGCAATAGGTGGTAACGGGCCTGGGCAGAACCCGGAGTGACCATGGGACCTCACTTTATCGAGGCGATGAAGCATGAGACGAGGTTGCCGCCTGGCGGTCACCAAGGACCTTGGTGAGGTGAAACTGCTCGCCGCATGACTATGGCGCAACCTTGTGGTGTTGGTGCCTTGCATTCGCCAAAGAGTGAAGCGCTCGCGTTGGCTTCCGCGCTGTTCAATGAGGCTACCCTTAGGGATTACGGGCCGTCGGAACGACGATTCGGAGCTTCGTGCACCTCTTCGGTGCGATCTCGACGTGGATCGCTCGATCGTTGGACCTCAATGGCCCCGAGTCCGCGGCCAGCCAGACGAGCAGAAGGTGGCGCTCGATTGCGCCTCACCCTGGAGGCGGCGATCATCAAACGGCGATTGCACCTTTTGATCCACGTGCCTCAAACCGGGTCTGAGGCAAGCGTTCCCCCCTGCTGGCTCCCCAGACCATCGATAACGAAGGCGGCTCGTGAAGCCTCACCCAAGCTCGATCGCTGGTGGTCGGTGAACGCCAACGGTGGGCGAGAAGGTGCTGATCACCATCAAGGGCTGGCGCCGCCGCGATCAGCACCCCCAGCGCGCCAGGTCTCAGCGTGATCTCTACCAGGTGGTGGATGGCCGGCACGGTTTGGGACGTTCGAAATCCTCGTGGTGGCATGAGGAGCAGCAGGCAACCCAAGGGCTGGGCTTCGGATGAAGCCGGGCCGCACCACCACTTCTACTGCATGCGCCCTGGGCGATGAGCTGATGGACGCCTGCGAGGGGACCGAATTCGAGGGCCGCTACGCCTCTCGGTGCGGCGACTTCGGCGAAGTTGCAGGACGCCCCACGGTGTTCCGCACCCGGGTGGATTGTACGTCGGTTTTGCGGTGTGCAACGGCCGGCCATTGCTCGCCTGTACGACTCACCGGTCGTGACTGGACTGCTGAACCTGCTCATTGACCCCGCTTTTTTTTCCACTTCGACCAAGGGACCCGACTCATGGCTGCAATGCAACAAATGATTTGATTGCGGTTACCACCTTGAGTGGGGCTGGATTAACTACACAGCGCCACCGATCCGTTTGAGCGGGGTGCGCGTGAGTGCTAGAGTGGTGGAAAGCATTCAGCACGCCGCGCGAGTGCAGGGTCACTTCACCTTTCTTGCTTCAGCCACCCGGGCGTGCTGCTTGCGGTAACATTTTGCTGGCTGGGCGCCTGAATGAGACGCACGATCGGCACCTGGGGTCACGGCGCGTCGGTGGCCGGATGCGGTCTGCCGGCGCCAGGTGGAAAGCACGATCAGCAGGCGTGCCCTGGTGTGGGCCCTGCTGATGCGGCGGAAACGTGAAGGAGCCACGTTGCTGCGTTTATGCCCGCTGCACGCTGGACTCCGAAAGCACCGCTGCTGGCGCCTACGCGGGTCTCACACGCCGATGCTGCTATGGCCAAAAGAACCGTTTCTGGAGGCTGAGGAAGGTGCTTCGTCGGGTGATGCCGGTAGAGTGTTCGGGTTCCGCCAGTGGGCCCACCGCAGGCGAAAGCGGATGTATCGGGCCGGCCTGAACTTGCTGGCGCCCCCTCTGATGACCGGGACACCTAGATCAGCGGACCGGACTGAGAGCCGTTAGATTCCGACCGGTGCCGCAATCCGATCTCGGCAGGTGCGCCGTATCGGGAGCACGCCGGACGGGGATGCTGCGCATCCGCAAGAAGGCCGAGGCGGGACCGTTATCGTGCATCCATTGCCACTGGAGGTGGCTGCTCTGGAGTGGCAGGCCTTGCGGCCGAATCTCGGGACGATTGGCGAGGATGGCGCACTGACCGCTGAACCCCGGATCGAGCGATCCCCCGATCCACGGATCCTGTCTTCAGCCGTGATTGCCCAGCTCAAGCCTGAAGCCACCCTTGAGGGCGAAAGGAAAGCCTGTGAAGGATTTCGGTGACGGGCGTGCGCGTGGAGCTTCTGGCGATGTGCTGATCAATGGCGCAATCACACAATCTGACAGCTCGAATTACACCTACGCAGCGAGATTGATGCCGAGCTCATCCTCGATTGCAAGAACGATCAAGGAGCCCATGCAGCTGCCGGTGATCTTGTCACAGCGTGGGCCAGAGTGAGCCAGGGTGATGCTTTGGTCGGCCCGAAAGATGCCTGAGGTTATCACAGTTTGTGCCTGTCCCCCAGCCCAGCCTGAGCCGAGCTGTTGATCATCCGACTTCGCGGCAGATGACAGGCGCGAGATCAGCGAGCACTGCTTCTCTGCCTTTGAATGTGTCCCTGGATCAGTCGAGACCAAGGCGAGATGGTGTCTGAGGCCCAGCGCCTGGAGGCTAGGAGGCCGCCACGGCCTGATCCGCTTTCGCTGATGGCCTCGGCGGTTGTGCCTGGCGATTTACTGGGCTTGCAATGCCGGCGGACCTACCGGCGCCGTTGATCGCGGCGGGCTTTTTTTTGTTGGTATGGCAAGGGTGGGTAGCTCCCCTTGGCTGGGCTCCTCTGCCATGCCCTACCCGCTGCACGCGACGTGGGAGCGAACGACGACGGCGTCTGCGGTTTGCTGCCGGCCCCTGGGCTGCCCTGGCGGTGAGGAATGGGTGCTGCCCAGGCGGCTGGGGCTGGCTGGAGATCGGCTTTCGCTTGGGCCTTGCCGCAAGCGATGCTGGAGTGTGGTGATGCCTGGGGCGCGGCGCTGGAACGAGGAAGCCTTTGAGACACCGCGTGGCGATCGAAGCTGAGCGTGGATCCCCCGGTGGCGTGCCGATGCAGGACCTGCAGGTGGATTGGCGGTGACTGCACGGCCCGAGCTGGTGCCATGGAGCGATCGGGCGGACCTATGGCCGAAGCTGCGCCACGTCTTAGCCGAGCCGCCAGTTGATCTTGTCGTCACCGGTGACGTGGGGCTGTAGGCTGTATGTGGCGTCACTGCAGGTGGCGCTGCTGGGCTTGCCCGCTGCAGCCGGCTTGAGTGTTCGGCCTGATGGGCCAAGGCAACGGGCCAGGGCGGTGGTGGAGGCCGGCCTGGCGGGGCCAGGCCTAGGCTGCCGGGTGTGCCTCGACGGCCGGCCGTACAAACGGCCAGTGCCACGGGAGCTGTGAGCGTACGGCTGCATCCCGAGGGCGGGCTGGGCTGCTGCCGAGCCCTGTGGATGGCAAGGCCCGCCTGGACGGTTGATGTTACGGCAGCGGAGCAGCAAGCCGGGGCACCCGCTGGTACTCGGCTGGATGGGACCACCGAGCAGCAGTGGATGGAGGTGAATCAGCCGCCACACGGCGCTGGGTGATTTCCTCGTCTGGACGGTGACGGGCTGGATATGTTCGAAGCCTGTGGCTTGAGCGATGAGCTGGATCCAACGGTAATCGATCCAGGGCCAGAGGCCTGCGGGGCCTGCGGGCTGCTGGGCCACCCGGCCAGGTGGTGGCTCGGGGCAGCGAAGCCGTGGAGTGGCTCGATTTCAACGATCAGCCAGCGAGCCATCGGCTCCAGCGATTGGTCTCCTGCGCACTTTACCAGCGCAAGCTCTCCGGCCGGATGCTGCTCAACCAGTGGTGGGGCCTTCGGGCTTGGCGCACGTGCTGCAAGCCGGCGCTTTCGAGAACAATTCTGGCTGGTGTCACCGAACCAGGCGACCTCGCTTCTCAGCGATCGGAGGTGCTGTGGTGCTCGGGGGCACCATCGGCCACGGCGTACGGACCGCGGCCCTACGGTGGATTGTCGAGCTTCCGCACAGCGGCGACGGCGAATGTGACGGTGGAAACGGAGTGGGCCGTGACCCGATCTGGCACGCGCGGCCAACGGTATTCTGCGCGGCTGGCTTTTCTAGTGCGGCGCGGCTTGGCTCCTGATGCCAGTTACGACAGGCGGCAGGTACGGCGTCGGCACCCGCCTTTCTGTGGGCCTGACCAATCAGTGATGTCGCTTCTGTGTGCTTCTGACAATCCGTCTGGGCACTACTGCGGCTTCTTTCGCCGCCATCAGAAACTTGGTGCTTCAAAGATTTGGCAACTGCAGTTCGCCAGCAAGACACACCTTGTGCAACTGCAGGACACGGGACTGAGTTTCTGCCCCGCACGTGCCATGATTCAGGGTGTTTTGCCCACCCCACACCACGGAGGTGTTCTGGTCGATGCGCCAGATTCTCACACAGGTCAGAAGCCGAAGCTCCCAGACCTTGAAACTGCCTGCTGGCCCATTTACATTGCTCTTGCTGGCTCCCAGCTGCAGGACGAGCAATGCAGTAGCCGGAACATTTCGGATGCAAGGCGTGTATTGCGAGAGCGGGACCGGCTGAGTGCGTTGAGGTCTGGCAATGGCGAGGCAGGACCGCTTCTCGCTGGGCATGCCTGGACGAACACCGGCTCATCCGCGGCCCGACAGGGCGTGCCGGGTTACCCGGAAGTGCTGGTGCGGCTCGGCAGCGGGCGGGCTTGGACCTTGCGGGGCCCGCAGGGCGTGGGCCGGGGCGTGGCTGGCGGGCCGGGCAAGCCCGGGCGGGGACCTGGCCCAGCGGGGGCCTGCGGGCCCTGCGGGACGGGCGACCTGCGGGGCCAGGGGCCGCGCGGGAAAACGCGGGGATCAAACTCAAGGGTTTCAGTTCCCTTACTGTTCTCGGCATTCTTGCCAACCGCAAAACCGGCAGACAGGGGCGATGGCCCTTACATCGTATCAGGGACGAGGGCGGGACACGCCTCTACGTCCTGGGATGCAGCGGCTGGTCACCTGGACATCAACTGGCAGGCCGCGATCCAGGGCCCTGCAGGGCCCTGCGGGGGGGGAAAGCAGCTGGCCTTGCGGGACGACTGGGACCGGCGGAAGGTGTTGGGCGTCGTTGCCCAGCTGGCGATGATCCTCTCGTG
>Ga0163217_1058482_pt1 | contig 13611 bp, 6 predicted proteins | sample SynspAceP_FD_185933 | JGI IMG/M metagenome (GOLD analysis project Ga0163217, IMG submission 185933) | Saline lake microbial communities from Ace Lake in Antarctica - Synechococcus sp. Ace-P (PacBio error correction) | ecosystem: Environmental > Aquatic > Non-marine Saline and Alkaline > Saline ... | reverse complement strand
GAATGCCGTTAAGTTTACTGAACGCGGTGCGTTTGCGTTGCGTGTTTATTCTGGATAGCCCAATAATGGCCAAGGTATTTTGTTAAGATGCGATTGTTGATTGACACAGGTATATGGATTATCAAAAACGGAATACAGAACAGCTATTTCAATTCGTTTTCAGCAAGCAAGATGGGACAGGCATTACTTCGGGTGGTTTGGTGGGACCGGGATTAGGTTTAACGATTTATTCGTCAACTCTGCTGACGATATGGTGGCGACATTTGGGTAAATAGCGAAGTTGGTCGTGGCTCAACTTCAGTTTCACCTTGCTCTTTATGTTTCTCGTCAAAGCACATACACTTCCTATTGATCTAAACGCCAAAATGAAGAAAATAGTATTCCTAATTTATCTCAATATAATTTTGTTATTGGCAGAAGATATCTAATCAATCAAAAAGTATTCTAGGGTATTCTAGATGATACGTTTATTAATGTAGACGTTGGCAGCCGGAACGGCGAAGACGCCTATTAAAAAATTAGACAGTTTAAACGTTATGATATCGTCTTATGGATATTCAAATGCCCATTATGGAGGAATTACTGCGACAAAAGCATATTTAGATCGAACTGGCATATATGGAAATCTCCCTATTATCGCAATGACGGACCCATGTATCTGAAGACGCAAAAAACAAATCACTCAGGCTGGTATGAATTGCGATATAGATAAAACAATAAAAATCCGACTTGTACAAAAACTTTACCAAAACCACTTTACATACAGAAACACAAAAATAAACTCCTTAAAAATGAATGATTTTGGTCTGTCTCTAACCAGGAATTCATCGTATGTTGAGGTATTGTTTTAAAAATATCACAATCGATTACATTAGATAAATCAAAGGTGCGATAAATAATCTTGGCGGTTAAACAAAGTCTATACCTCGATTTAATAACGGCTTTTATAAATAAATACAAAGTATTACTCTAGACGAATGTTTAGAAAATAATATAGTCGATATCATTCATTCATTTAAATCGAATTTCAGCTTATATTGAGCTTTTTGATTTATCACTATATTGTCTGAATTAGAACGAAATATTCAGAAACAATACGATCAGTTTCACATTTACTTGTACGTCTTGTACAGACGGTGAACAAATTAGCTTATGAGCTAAGGAAAGTCTTAATACCTTATGCTTCATTTAATTAAACAGTGAATGAAGATGAGCGGCGTTTTGTGCCGATGAGTTGGTCAGTAAACTGGAAGTGATGTCCCTTTGCTTAAAAAGCATCAGATTTCTTTGTTAGAAATCATTTTAGCCCTTTATTGCGGTAAAATGGTGAGAGGACAAAGTATGCGTTAATGTGAACGTTTTAATTTTTGGATATTAAGGATGTCGAGTTGAGATTTGCTGCCTGTTAAAGCATCTCAGCTTATTTTAAGGCTACAAGGTAATTAAAAGACGATGGCAGCAAAGCAACGTGTTTAGTCATTGGATGACGAAAAATCAATTTTGAAAATAATCGGCGACATACTATGAATTGATGATGTCCGTATTTATGATGGCAAAAAAGTGGTGACGCAAAGGCTATTTTAGAAAAAGCCATAGAATATCAGCCAGATTTGATTTTTAACTAGATGTCTTAATGCTGAAATTGGAATGGTTTGAAACCATACCCGTCTTCGCCACGATGCACGTACAAAAGTACGATTCCCGTTATTTTGTACCGCTGTAAATGATTCAAGCCATGAGAAAAAGCACTATTTAATGGCGCAAGTTGATTTTACATTCAAAAGCCACTTACATAAACGAGTATGTGCAGGCTCGTGTACGTTCTTCATTACAGCTTATAAACAGCGTAAAATGCTTGAAGAGTTAAGCTAAACATAGACCACTTTACATCCCACTGGGGCCAATCGTCGTTAAATATCAAAGATGTGATTACACACAGAGTGGCAAGCTGCCCATCCTAATCAAGATTGTATTCATTTGCTTGTATATTGATATCGATAACTTTAAGCAATACAAACGATTGTTACCGGCCACGTTACTGCGCGATAAAGTACTCAGCAAGTGGCTGCAGGTGTTAGCAAATCAAGTGTCAGATTAAGGGTTTGTAAACACGATGACCGGTGGAGAGGGCTTTGTTATTTTGCTGCCGCGGCATTCTCGCGAAATCGCTATCGTGTCGCTTCGTCGTTGTATGCAGGCGTAGAAGCTGAACTTGGGCTTATAGTCATAAGATTTTTCGCGGCAAGGTGACGGTAAGCGTGGTGGTTCCACAAAAATCACCGAATCTTGGTTGGTAAAAGTGACGATTTTTTTGATGCGGGCTGATGACATGCTTGGTTTGCTAAAAAAAGTGGTAAAAAAGATTTTTATGGAAGTTTACCGAAATGATCAACAGGTTGTGTTGAGTGATTTTTATTTTTCTGAATGTTTTTGTTAACGGCTCATTTGTAAATTATTGGTTGTAAGCAAGTGGATAAAGCTAATTAACTCGTATGGGATTGGAATGCATCCATTTGCCGTGATGTACTTTATTGCGGAGTTACATTGCGTTCCTTTTCAGGTGATCCCTAGTCCTTACCCAAGAATAAGTTATTTTCTCGCCATCTGGTTGTTCAGAACAAAAAAAAATGCTGAGTACGAGCACTTTTGTTCACTTTTTATAGCTATTTTTGATGGCATTCCTCCAGAAGGCGGATGGTGCGGTTTTTGAAGTAGATTTTGAGTGATTTCAAAAATACGTCGTGATAAAACACCTTGGAGTTTACTTACTTATATGATCACGGCCATACCCGGATGGATGGCGCTATCGGTTTTTTGGATCAAAATGCATTTTAGATGCTTACCTATTAATTGGTGTCGAAAAATTCCTAGGTATTGTGATGCTGCCTTTCTTGTGGCGGTTGAAGATGCGCGCACCATACCTGAACTTGATTTAGCGCTGGTAAAGCCATTTTGAAGGCTATTGCGTCTGGTGGTAAGCCGGCCACAAACGGTTTTGATGCTTCAAGTCTGGACTAGTTTTCCAGCAGAGCACAGCGATGGTTGTGGCCGTTTTTTGATCTACAATAAAAATATGAGCGACAGGCCAGCTGGGCCGTATGTGGATTCACGCGAGTGGTAGAAATCCGAAAAACGTATCGGTCTCTGATGGCCTTATTGTAAGCGTCCGGCTATTACCACCTAGATACGCGTGATATTCCATGGCAGCAGGAATCTAGGCTGTCGGTGCTCTTCCGTTTGCAGTTCGTCGAAGAGTCTCACGAGGTAATCGTAGGGATTGAGGCCATTCGCTTTGGCGGTTTCGATGAGGCTATAAAGTATGGCACTGACTTTAGCGCCATTGCCGGTTATTGGCAAACAGACAGTTTTTTACGTCAATAACGAAGGGTTTGATGGCTCGTTCGGCACGATTATTTGTCATGTTGATTTGCCCATTCCGTTTAGATACACAGTGAAGCTTGTCCCATGGATTCAGGTTGTTATTGGGATCGGCTTTGCCTTAAGAGAGATTTGCGGCGGCACCTGTTGAACCGATTTCCTCCCAGCCACGTTATTAGGCCACAAGTATCGCTGGTGCTTTCTTGCCTGGGACTTGGAAGGCTGTTCAGCCGTTTGTCTTGTTGTTTGGCCAAGGCTTCGATGGCATACAGCTTTTTGATGTGATTAATCGCGACCGTCGCTTTGCCGATTGCCTTTGGGCATGCTTTTCCGTTCAATAATTTTCGACGTGCGTGTGCCAGCAACCTGCAGCGTTGGCGTGCGTCGATTTCGTTACGCTTGGTAGCCATCGGACATGAGATATCCATCGAACCCTCTTAAAAAATTGAATGGCAGCATGAGGCACTTCGTGTTGGCTGGAAGTCGTACAAGACAATATTGGGGATTCTGACTTTGCTTATCGGACCCATCTTTCCCGGGCAATATACCCACATATAGCAGCTCGAACGGGGCCTCTTTAATTGACATGAGTGTCGTTTCAATTCCGCTTGAATCACTGAGTTGTTCAAGCAAAAATAGTATTGGAGTCGATCGTAAATGGTTTGTAATGCGGCATAGAGCACTTTTGCATCCAGTCCGACATTCGTTTGTCTACTCAAACTCAATTGGCCGTATTGCTTGAACAGGTTTCTTGTCGATATAAGGGTAAGCTGTATGGAACTTGCCGGTAATCACTTTGACTTTAATAAGCTAGGGTGCGATCCCCTTTGGGGATAATTACTGGGTGGCATCGCGGATTGGTTTGATCGTTTGTTTTTACTTTCAGTCTTTTTCGCACTTGACGGCAAGCAGTATTTAGGCCGACTTTTCAATGACTTGAGCTGAGCGGGAAGAACTCTAAATTCTTCCGACGGTGTCCTCGCCAATACGTGAAAGCTCAGATTGGCAGCATTAAACAGGTTTTCTCGCTTCTGCAAGATTCGACAACCACCGTTCTCACGAGGGAGAATCTTTAGGCAGAGATTTACGCTTCGGTTTTGTACGAGATTTAAAAACGGTTTGCGTTATCTGGTGGAATCCATACAGTCTTTTGTGTGTCAGTTGTGACTCATCAAACAAAAAAAAAAAAACAAAAAAAAAAAAAAAAAAAAAAAAAAAAAAAAAGAAAAAAAAAAAAAAAAAAAAAAAAAAAAAAAAAAAAAAAAAAAAAAAAAAAAAAAAAAAAAAAAAAAAAATCTCTCCTTGACCAGGCGACACTTCTGGCACTTTTGCCAACTGCTTTTTGCTTGAGCCAAACGCCATTGCCAAAGAATAAGTTGATATTTGGATTTGCCATTGAGTTAATTCATGAGTCTTTTTTATCCAATAGGATTGCCTGCTCAGCAAAAAGAGCTAAAGCAATTCAACATCATCAGGTAAATCATTAGGCAGTATTCATTGCATTGATTAACCAAGCGAAGCCCCTAATCGTCATGGTTATCGATACGTTAAATGAGGGTGAGCCTTCTTTTAAATTTAAGGGTAATGCCATTCTAATAACCAATTGAGCTGTCGAGGTGAATTTGGAAGAGACAATTGTTCACATCAATACTGGGCCACTGAAGCTGACCTTTTTCCAGTCGCTTATTAAATGTAGCAAAAACCGTTAGAAGCCATTGTTAGGAATTTTGATTTTTATCGCGCGCTCGACCGCAGGAAAACAAAAATGTGGTTACATTGCAGGGCTCTTTTTTCCAGATCGTACGCAACAATGTTGCACAGCCCATCAATGGCTTACGCATAATCGGTTGGTCCACAAATGAGGGTCACATTTTAAGTTGGGGCGGAAGCTGTAAAACATAGGTCTTTCGTTCTAATTAAGAGAAAACAAAAGGGACTTTAGTTATTTTGGGCAAAGATATAAAATGTTGGGGTTTACGGACGCTCACGGCCTTATGGCCTGCCTATGCGCTCGAAGATACAGCGCTTGAACTGGGGAATTATGGATGAAGAATTGGCTCAAATAAAGCCAACTTATCGGATCAAACAGAAACGGCTGATGAGCAAAGCTAATTAGGTGAGTTGATTGACATGGGCGGGTTGGGTAGAAGCCACCAGAGCGAAAAGCTCTTTTCCGATTTAGCGCGACAAAAGCGTTATCATGAGTTGGTTTTTAAAGCGTTTTAAATTGAGTTAAAAGAAGACGAGGTTTTCAGGACATTAAACGTATCACTGAAATTTTGACGCGTCGTTAACGCCTGCTGTTCGTACTTGCCAATACGGTAGGCAATCACTTTGGAAAGCCTCTCAAGACGTATTGATAGAGTCTCGGATTATGATGCGGACTCAGGTAGAAATGTCGATTCAATCACAGAATCAGCACTTCTTCACGTCATGGATCGTCGTTCAAAAAATTCAACTTGCGATGCCAGCATACTGTAGAAGGGCTTTAATCTGTTGCCGCTATCAGTACTATAGTGTTGGATTGTTAAAATTTCTTATCGGAAGGCGGTTTATGATAAAGGCGTGAATTTTGAATAAAAGTTTAGTTATTGGGCTGTCTGTTCTCTTGTTCGTCGGAGTGTTTGGTTTCGCGCACGAGACGCATTTCCAAGCGTTCTTGTTGGCTTGGAAAAGTAAAGAAGAAAGGGTGAATAAATGCGAACAAGGAAATATTTTTAGCATTTATGCAAAAATAAAAGCTATCTATCCATTTAGAAGGGGACTATATTATAGCGTTCAAGCTAGAAGAAGTCATTCTAACTATAAACTCTGTAATTACGCTGTCTTATTCGATAATTCCTCTCCTGAAGTTTCTAAGTAACAGTCTAATTTTTGTTGCAATTTATGCCTTATTTTAGGCGTTTAATTTTTATTCAGGTTGAATATTAGTGCTCTAATACAGGTTTAAAGGAACGTTAAGTGGTTCAACGGAAATTTAAAGGTTTTTGGTTTTTATTGAGCAAGAGTCTGGCCCAGATGTGTTTCGCACATTTTAGCGCTATGCTAGCTCAGGATTCAAAACTTGGCTGAAGGCCAAAACAAAGTAGAATTCGTTGTTACTGCTGGCCAAAAAGGTCTTCAAGAGAAAATATTACAGTACTTTAATTAGCTGCTAAAAATATTTAAGAAAGGGATAAGTTCTTCGGAAACTTACCCTTTTTTTGTTTTTGAAAAAAATTCATGCCTGTTATATCCACAGAGGTATTTCTTTAACTCTGTTCCTCTAGTGCACTCCACTGAACTTTTTCCTGCTTTTTTACGTATCTCTTGGTATTGCGCTAGGTTTGCCGAAACGGCACTCAGGTTGTTCTTTTATTTGGAGGTTCTTATTATGAATCCTCGACATTTATCTTTGTTGAAAACCGCTTGCGTTATAGGGTTGCTAAATTTTTCTACTATGCCTGCGACGGCGCGCCGGTGTTGCTGTCTAGTTCACCATTTGAGATTTTTTCGCCCAAGCAACAATGGCAGGCGAGATTAACCCGATTTTTGAATATCAGGTGATGCGAGAGGAAAAAAACGGAGCGAGCGGGAAGCAAGCGCATTAGCTTAATGAAAAACGCGTTGGCACTTATGACTGCAAAGGTTGCGATTCTTCCTCTGTACGCTAGTAGCACCAAATATGAGAGTTTGGAACAGGGCTGGCCAAGTTTTTATCAAAGCCTGCCGGATTCTGTTAGAACGAAAAGAAGACAATGGCTTTTTTATGGCTCGAACAGAAGTATCACTGCCGTCGTTGTGGGAGTCACTTGGGGCATATCTTTGATGATGGGCCGCAGCCAACGGGGTTGGTCATTGTTTAAAATTTGGCATCTCTCTAGTATTTCGCCCCGGCTTAATCTGTTTGTTATTTTTTATTTTAAAATAAAAGGAAACCTTTTTTAATTCGCCCCGTATCACTTTAGAACCATGGCGAATTGTTATTGAAAAAAAAATAAACAAACTGGAGAAAAACAATGAAATTATTAAGCCTTGTTTCTGCTGCTACTATCGTGACTCTTGCTGGCCTGTTTCTGCTTGGTTGGAATGAAGGGGGCGGATGAAAATGCCAAATCCAATGGTGGGGGGGGGGGGGATGGCGCTCCATGTATGCGAGCAAAATATTATTGAAAATTGCTCTGTAAATTCAAAGATCTACGACGCCGTTGACGGCGTGAAAGCGGCAGTTTGGTTGAACTTTTGCAAGGCGAAGGGCCGTTTTAACGTTTTTCGCACCGGACCAATGCGCGTTCGATAAAATTACTGAAAGGTGCTGCGCCAACTTGGTTAAAGCCAGAAAACAAAGCAGCATTGACGAAAAGTGTTAGCTTGCCATGTTGTGAAAGGCCGATGCGCTCTCTTGGTTTTGCGATCAAAACCAGATCGATGATGATATGGGCAAACACTCGGTTCAACGATTGGCGGAATGTACTGCTGATGGCTACCTACATGGGGTGATAAGATTATGCTTGAAGATGAAAATGGTCGTGTGGCGCCATGTCACCCATTGCGATGTTATGTTAAGCAATCTAATGGTGTTATTCATGTGATTGATACAGTGCTTTTACCTTAAGCAATAAAACGAAGGACGGGTAGTACCACAGCCTATACTCTAATTATAAAATACCTGGTTTTCTATTGTTGTAGAAACCAGGTATTTTTTTTATTTTTAAATGTGATTTTCCAACTACGTGCTTTTGCTATCAAAAATAAAAATCTAAGTCTTTATTAGGGTTTATTTCAAAAGCGCTTGGGTAGGTGCTGTCTAGGTTGACTAAAAATCATGCTTCTTCGTTTCTTTAGCCGTGATAACTTTCGTTAGCTGTTTTGTGACCAGAATAGTGTGTTTCCCATTGTGCTGAGAGTTTTTGTCGGCGAGGTGGACCACGTCCAGCCGTCGTTTTTGGTTTTTGGTCTTGGCTTTGCCTTAGGTTTATCATTGGCTCAATTGGTAAAACGTATGCCTTCTTCCAAAAACAAGCCCGTTCCTCTTTGCCGTAATGCAATCTTGAGGCTCTTCGTGCATTTCGCGACCTATGCCGTGACCACAATATTCTTTACCACAGAGTAGCCTTTGCATTTCAGCTTAAGGTCTGAATTGGCGGCGCCCAATATCGCCTAATGTTTGCGCCAGGTTTTACTTTTTAATTTGCCCGCCCACATGGCTTCATAAGTGGTTTTCACTAAGCGTTTAGGCAATAGGATTTAAGGCCCCATCGCTTCATAACATACATTTTGCTGGAATCGGCGATAAGCCCATTTTTTTCTAAGGGTAATGTCTAGATTCACAATGTCTTTTGCTTTGAGGATCTGGTTACTGGAAGGAACGCCATGACAAACGACGTCATTATTGCAGGAATTGAGTACGAACTCATAGCCGTATGGCCCTAATACTTTGCGGATCTGGCATTGAGTGTATGGGCGAATAAAGCGTCGACTTTGTCGTCAGTTAATGCTAAGTTGACAGGCCCTTCTATTACGACGTCATCTAACATGTGAAAGACGTCTGCCGCAGCTTTTCCCGATGCGCGCATTAATTTCAATTTCATCTGCGGTTTAATGTGTACTTGCATTACTACTTCACCATTTTTTAATGGCGTCGAGATTGGCGTTTGCCAGATTTTCATTGGCAATGAGTTCTGAAAAAGTCAGGCTCGGATGAGTTCGGCTAAGCGTCCCATCTTCATCCAGAATTCGCGCTTTGCGCGTGATAGAGCGAGACCATGACGTGGCAAGCTTTTGCGAATGTCGTCGTGAAAGGTCGTCGGAATTTTGATGAACCCATGATATATGATCCGTATATGAATTATATACGGATCATTATATTCTGTTGCTGCCGTGTTTCAAGCAGTTTTTTTTTTATTGTGGGGTTTTTGAAAACTGGACTTAGTGAAATAAATCTTTGCATCATTTTAATGCCTTCTTCTTGTCCGCCTTTGTGTATGCATCGAATAGCGCAGAACCAAGATAGCGATGTCGGCTTTGGCCAATTTAACTTCGATTTTGCGCTCGTTCTCTTAAGCCGAACCGCACCATAGGGCGCTAGCATGTTGTTTAATTTGAGCCAAGTAGTCGTCGAGCCGAGGTGTTTGTTGCTTTGCCTTCATGGCTTTTGTTTTTCATGGACAGAATGCCGGTTACACCAGAGCGAGGCCCACACAATACAGGGAACCACTGGCTTTTGGCTCGCTAACCATAGCCAAACCGTTCTGTGGTGTTTTACTGGTGTAACGAGCCAGATGGATCGATTGCCGTTGTTCTTTACAAAGCGGCTTTATACGTGTCGGCTTGCTCAATAGTGCAGATCAGGATAAGATTTTAGCCCAGAATATTTTCTCGGCCGCACGTTTGGGCAAGTTTGTCTAAACCCCCGAAACGTTACATAGGATTGAGATGTAACTCATCATACGATACGGTTTTCAGGAAAGCCTTTTCGCCCAGTTTGTCCTAGCTGGGCTAAACAGGTTCTACGTCTAGGGTTTGCTCTAAACGCATTTATGGCACGCAGCGACAATACTTTGCGGCCCATCGGCCACTGGAATCAGAAAAAGGAAAATGCACTTCGATGAAGTCCACGCCTTCTTGCAATCAGGCGTTCATCCATCCAGACTTTCTTGAACCGTTGGGATACCCATACAACCACGTGAAGTCCATAGGACAAAATCGGGCTTTTGCTGACGTTTTTCTTTAATACTTCTTTTTTCTTCAATAAAGGCGGGCGCTAACTGGCCATGCGTTTTGCCTCCTTATTATCGTGTGAGTATTACCAGTGAGAAATTAGCTGGGTAAAGCCGCAAGGAATCGGTATAAGAATTGTGGGAAAGTTCATCTTTTGTACCGCTTTTGCTACATTAAAATGTCTTTCACCACGACCAGAAAGATTGATTACAACTTTTTGAAATCCTTTGGCAATTCGGAGCACTTAAACGCGCCGCCCAAAGCATGGGACGATTCTAGCGCTAGGGAATAATCCCTTCTTTTTTCAACAATAACGTACAAGCGGCAATGTCACTTCATCGTCCATCGCGTAGGTCATCTTGATACGACTGGTATTCCGGCAAAGATGCGCCAATTGATCGGCAGGGGGGGGGGGGGGGTACACCTACGTAATCCCCAAAACGGCCTGCAATTAGAGTGTGTATCTTTGTAATTGACCGGCTTGGTTTGTATAAGAACATGTTCGCGAAACCTTGTGCAAATCCTGGTTGGCCGAGGTTATGAGACAGGCGAATAGAGTGCTCGCAATCAGCCCTTTACCGCCGGCTTTCCGACGGCCCACCATTTCCACTTCTTTTGTCGTCTTAAGAAAGGCAGAATAAAGCCCACAAGGTTTGATCCACCGCCCACACACGCGTACAGAACGATCCTTGAAATTGACCAAAATTGCGCCACACTTTGCTCGCGTACTTCGTCACAATAACGGATTGAAAAACGCCACCATTTTCAGAAGGCGCGCAAACACAAGGACCGTACCAATCAAATAATGGGCTGTTTTTCGTGGCTAGAAGACAGTCACGTAAGGGCTTCGTCTAGCGCATCGCGTAGGGTTTGTGCGCCTGTGTAACGGAGTACTACCGTGCGCCGAGTTGCTTCATCAAAATTTACATTGGGATATGGGCCGTTCTATGTCTTTTCGCGCCCATGTAATCGTACATTCAAAGGCCTAAATCGCCGCCGCGACCAAGCGGTGCAATACCATGCGACCGCACCCGATTTCAGCGATTAACGCGTTTTTTGCCCATACGTTTGACCCAAACAAAAACCTTGGCCAATCACGTTGTTTCATCTTATGGCGCGCCACTGTGGTTTTAAGTCTTCACGTTTAAGATAAATCTGCGCGCCACCAAATTGTTCAGTCAGGTTCGCGCAATAGGTTAATGGCGTGTGGCGGCCAGAAAATTGCTGCATTGTTTGTGTAGCCTCAGCGAGAAAGGCTGGGTCGTTTTTAGGTCTTCGGAACGCATTGCAATATTTGTGCTGGCTCGAATAAAGGATCCAGGATGTAGCTACCGGCCGTATTGCCCGTAGAAACCGTTCTCACTTTCATCCTTTAAAACCTCTTTAATTTATTAACTATACCGTTTTAGTTAATATATGAGGTTGTGGTATACGTCAGCGCGTTTTAATAAAAGGGTCAGAACCATTAAAAATACATTTGCGTTTAACTCTCAGCAACCTGAGTGTTTAAAAGGGTTCTGACCCTTTTTTTTCTTCGGCTTTACAGAATATTATTCGCTATATTGGGGTGCCTTAAATGAGTTGTAACGATGACCGGCATGACATTCGGGCATTAACAAAGCAAACTCACGGAACAGACATTCATTACTAAATTCATTTTACCAGCAGTGCAAAACGTTGGTTGGGGATGATATGACGCAGATTCGTCAGGAAGGTTTAAAAACTCCGGTGATGGCAGGTGATTGTCCGAGGACAAATAGCAGCGCGTCAAAACAGTAAAATCTGCCGACATTGTTTTGTACTATAGCCAAGTATGCCGCTTGGCAGTTATGAAGCCAAAGCCAAATAAACACGGACATTGGCAAAAAGAGGCATGCAACAAGCGTTGAAATTACGCCAGTTGTTAGAGGTACCCCTTAATTGTCTTTTGCGAGCAATGGCGATGGTTTTTATTTTTTCATGACCAAAACCAATCCTGCTCAACTCGAAACTGAAATTTCTTTAGAAGACTTCCCAACACCGCAGCAGCTTTTGGCAAAATTTCTGGTGCATGGAAAGGGCTTTACAAAACCCGAACACCTTCGAACCATTACACTAAGCACTATCACGACGATGGCAACGGGCAAAGCGCCACACGCTTATTATCACTTGCAAGCCATATAAAAACGGTTGAAGCAATAGCCTCAGGGCAAGATAGAAATTTTATTGGTGATGGCGGACAGGCACAGGTAAAACCTTACCACTGCCTTCCGATTATTGGACGTTTATGGAAAGCCCGAGCTAAAAAGGCGCATTTTGTTTCTAGGCGGGATTCGAAATATTTCTGGTAGGACCCAAACTCGTATTAATGATTTTTCAACCTTTCGGCACAGCCATTGACTTAAAATACTGGTCGTACTGTTGATTCCTGCGTTTTGAAATTCATTTTGGCACTTTACCAGCATTTAACAGGGCCTGAAGAAAGATCAAAAAGCTTATAAACAAGTTGACCCTAATTCTCGATTTTAATCATTCATTAGACGAGTGTCAATCGCGGGAAGCGCCTTCAGAAGACAGTGCGTGGCGTGAATACTTGAATACTTCAGCTCTGCATCCCCAAGTGGGGTTTGACCGCTACACCTTAAGAAACCGATGAGGTTTCCAATATCGATACTTTCGGGTGATTTCCTATTTACAACCTATTTCTTAAAAACAAGGTAATCGAAAGACGGTTTCCTAGCACCATACAAGGTAGGTGCGTGTTAGACATAGATATGATGTACAAGGTGCGGACCAACCAAAGGCCAAGTAGATTAAAAAAGGTAACGAAGTCGAAGACGCGTATTTATAAACCCAAAAGGACATGGATCGTTTACCATTCGTCCATAGGGGACGAACGAAACGCAACTTTCGTCGCGCAAACCATCACCAAGCTATTTAAAACGCACTTGAATCCCATGGCGAAAAACCATCGTTTTTTTTGCCAAACGATATAGATCATTGCCGAACGTATTGCGCGCGGCCTTGGTGAACCTAACCCAGAACAAGTAGCAAAGAACGATAAATTACGTGATGAAGATCACCGGTTGGATGACGAATTTAGCAAAAGGCCAAAGCTAGGCAATTTTATTAATTTACCCAAAAAAACCTTATCCTGTCATTGCCACTACAATCCAGAGCTAATGAGCAACAGGAGTGGGACGCCAAAAAAAAAATTGTTAAAACTTTTAATTGTTGTTGGATTCAAGGCATTTCATCCATGACTAAATTCAAGCAAATTCATTGGCCGTCTTGGTACCAACCGTATAAAGAACGATAAAGGATTACGGGGAAAAAAACTTTTTGGTTTACTATTTTAAGACTTTTCAAAAAAAAAAAGGGGCCCACAGGGAATGTTCGCCGATGAAAAAAAAACTGTTGGGATGGCGGAGGCCTGAAAAAACAAGTAAAAAGGGTGGACCACCCCAGGAAAGAATTTTGGAAAAAAAAAACTTGATTGAAGGGCTTTTAAAAAGACGGATTTTTTTTAAAAATTCCTTCTCTTCTGTGTGGGGT
>Ga0163217_1056856_pt1 | contig 13611 bp, 7 predicted proteins | sample SynspAceP_FD_185933 | JGI IMG/M metagenome (GOLD analysis project Ga0163217, IMG submission 185933) | Saline lake microbial communities from Ace Lake in Antarctica - Synechococcus sp. Ace-P (PacBio error correction) | ecosystem: Environmental > Aquatic > Non-marine Saline and Alkaline > Saline ... | reverse complement strand
TGCGGTCGGTTCATGTAGTGATGATGTTAAATATCATAAAAGGCCAGCGTCGAAAGTGGCGCGGCTGAGGCTTCACCACATTTTCGGCGGCGGTGTGAACATTTGGGTGGTAAACGTGGCGAAGAAGCTGCTCAACGGCCTCGAATTAGTCGTTGCTGTGTCGGTGGTTCTGGAATGAAAAAAAGGGCAGGGCCGAAGCGGATTTCAATCCGTCGCAATACAAAACCACAGGGTTTAACAGCATTCGTTACCACTTCAAAAAATGCCCGCTGGCAACGGCTCTATGAAAGTATGGGAATCGGCTGGTGGTGAGCTTTGGAGCGAGTTTACCGCCTTGATTTTAAGGTGGTTACTCGGTGCCGCATAGATTTCCAAGCTTCCAAGAGTTTCGATACGGCCAATAACCAAACGACAAACTTCAGCTTGCAGGGCGTGCACAGGCGCAAAACTTTGTGTGCGTGGTAACGGTACCACGGTCTGACCAGTTACGGAACTATGCTTGTCCAATGCCGCGAATTGGTTTGGCGGGGCTTCTGCACATTTCTACGTAACCAGATTGTTGGCTGCTTTCCTCTGTTGATCACGCTGGAGAGTATGGCGGATAAAAGGCCATGTATCAAACGGCCAAACGCATGGCGTGGGCTACGGATTCTAGTTGGCAAGTAAGACGGGCGGGGGAAGCGTGGAGCGGATTGCATCAAAGATGATCACATGATGCCAAGCCTCCTGCCAATGCTGACAGAGTGCAACCAAATGCAATAGCGCGTTGCAACTGACGGGCAAAAATGCTCGTTAGCAAAAAGCAATGAGAGAAACCCTTCCTACTATTGTTGGCCGGGGGTTAGGTTGCGGCGGTGCTGTCGTGAATTGTTATGGCGAGGGTTCAAAAAGTGAGACATACGCAATTTTTACAAGCGGTGTGGACGGCTGGAACGTTACCGCTCATCGGTGAATTATATTCACTATGAAAAAGGCGCGGGCGAAAACTAGAAATAGAAGTTGACGGGGAATTACATCAACTATCTGTTAAGAAGACACTTCATAATCCGCAAGGGTTATAAAGGATTTTAGGTGTTAACAATCTGGAATAACAGCGCGGGGTTGGACATTTCGTATTCTAACGGGGCGCGACAATAAAAAGTCGCGGCGTCTGGGCAAATTAACGGAAGTTAGCGCGATTGCGGGTCTACTGTTCGATGTGACCTTATGAACTCTGTAGCTGTTGTCATCGTTTGCCACCTGTGCAGGTATTCACAAAGCAGCGTTCAAGTGTCACAACTTCCAAGCGCGGCTAGAATGTGTGCCACCTTATGCCCTGAGATTGTGCAAAAAGACCGTTTTCAATGCTTTAACCACTTCGAACACTGTCCGATCCTAATACAGCGCTTTTTAATTCCTTCTAGATCGGGAGCGAAAGCGGGATTACTTTATTCCATACATTACACTTCGCAGTTTAAATACGCACAGATGCCGTTTGAGTGATGCGAGATAAACGTCTCCCACGAGGGTTAATAATGGGCGGTGGCTGGCGTTTAAATTTCTGAATTAGAACAGTTCCCACAATTCATCTTTGAAATTTTGGAAACACTTCGATAGTGACCAAATAGTAAGTCATCGACAGGAGGAATTTAAATGTCTGCATTCATACATGGGCTCGTTTTTAATGGTCAGCAATTAACACGCCATTTACAAGTTTGCGCTTGATGCTGAAAAAGCAAAAAACCCGCGCACTGCCAACATGGCTTAGTGATTTTCGCGGTAAAGTATCGCATATCACGAACGGTCGACAGCACAGGAGACGAAAAGATCACTATTGGACCTTAGATCGTCTATTTATTACTAGTTGTCCGTCTCACCGTTGGCGTGGGTGTAATTTTAAACGTCCAACATCCGAATTCCATTTCAACGGTTCGCCGGCTTACTATGAATGCGGCTGCCCGTCAATCAACTTCTGATCAGGCTTTACTCAGCTATAGGCTCTATTAGTGCGTTGGGCACTGGTGGTGCCGGTATGCGCTTCCTCCGGAAACCAATCACACATAGACAGGTCAAGCTCTGCCGGTCAGTTCGTATTGCAGCACTATTGGTCCTTCTTCATAAGCCGGTCACCGGGAGCTTAGCCCATTTTCTTGACGGCGCACTCAATTCTCGACTTACTCCGGAACGAGAGCTTAGTGCAACAAGTAAAATGGCGCCATCTAAATATTGTGTCACTCGAAGAGGAATTTTGTGATAAAAAATTGCACGAAAGCGGTGTTACTTCAAATAAAGAACATCCGTAATAATAAACGTCAACACAATCTATCTTGGTGTGGCACACTGATCGCGGTTAAGTGCGTCTGGATCGTGAAGATTTCACTAAACAAGTCGGACGGTGGGCCTTTGGCTCTCGAAATTATTATATCCCCCATCGGATAACCGAGGCGGCCAAACGCCGGAACATCGTAGCGCGCGCGCGGTTCGGGTTAACCATAATGGAGTCGATCTCCTCGAGCCACAACCGGATAACAATTTCAATGCTAATGAATAACAGGGTAGTGGGGCAGCTCGGTCGGCCTTATCCGCTAGGTGTATCCTGCCCTGCTTTATGGACACTAGAACATAATATCGGACACCGCCAGCGCGGCGCACCCGCTACCTTGCTGACATCATGGCAGGCAGAAGTATCAAACGGAATGCCTCGCATTTGTTTGCGCGTTTGCTCTCACAGCAAAGCCGCTACCGCTGGAACATTATCAGTGGTTGATGCTGAAACAACCAGCCGCGGCGGGGGCGGTGGGTTATTGCTCAATCGTCCCAAAAATGGCACCCCGATGTATCCGTTAAACGCTATCAGAAAGCATCTACTATTGCCGCAAGAATACTCTAACCAAACTTAAAAACCCAGTTTTGGTGGACTGGGAAAAACGGCACTGCTCGCTATAACTGGGGTATGGGCAACGTCAACAACGCAATGATAAAGCAACGGCTATAAATTGGTTAAGCCAGTGTGCGCCACTGAACGCAAAACCTATGTTTCAGAGATTTGGGGGACGTTGGCCCCTAATGTCAGTCGTTAAACGATAAACAGTTTTACATCATCCTTGGGCTGGTTGCTGTTGGCTTAAACGTGTAGGTGGATTACCTCGCCCTATTAAAGCCGCAACGGATGTAGTTAATGTCTGCTCGATCTATGTTGAAAAAATGTACGCCGCCGGATCGATTCTGCCACTTGACGTGCGCGGTGATGTGGGGACGATTATTATCCCGGAGTTGGCGAGACCTACGCTCGCCGATCTTTTCTGGGCTGGGGGTTGTTGGACATCTGTGGGCGGACTTTTGGGAATGGGACCACGGCATAGCTAATACACCGGATTACAATTCGACGTTGTTCTATCGGTTCATTAAAACTTACAGCAATGAATGATGAAGAAATATACCAGCTGATGGGAAAACAGCCGTACAAAAACGGCGACATCGCAAAACCCATTTAAATAAAAAAGGAAACACAGCTATGAAGTACTCAAAGCAAAGCGCCCGAAATGGTTATGCTCACTAGCAGACAGACAGGCGCTCAGTATCAATCGCGGAGCCAGTATCACTTTTTTGTAACCGCCCTCAAATCGCAGCAACAGGCGCCGGTAATGTATTAGGCGGCAAGTGCAAGAAATGCGGTTGAGTAAGGATTGCATTGGACAAAAACTAAACAACAACGGCCTACGGGTCGTCATTTTGTGGGCACTGTTACGGCAGGCATGGAACAACAAACGATTTCGCAATGTTGGTTAGCACTCCATCTGTGTCGTGATTCGGCGTAGCCAACGTTTGCAATGAAGGAATGGTTTAAGTGCCATATGCATCTGCAAAATAGCAAACAGAAGCACAATACAAAGGGCTGACATGCATCAGCCCTTTTTTATGTTCAGATATTGATTATTATTTACAGTCAAACTTTGAAGCGACTTACAGTACGCGACTTGCTGAATGAAACTCTTACCAAAAATGAGCGTGGCGCAATGTTTTGCTTGCTCTGTTGTGCCGTCATCCATACCGTAGGCGGTTGGCCTCTTCTTTGATTCTTCTATGACGTCAAAAGCCACGATTTGTTAACTTTTTTTACACTCTGCTTCTGCCGTATTTTTAAGTTGTCTATTTTCTTTTAGCTGCTTTAATATTCGCCATTCTGTACAGTAGCCTTCGCAGTGTAGCCTTCTTTTTAATGGTGTGACCCGGTGCCATTGGCGCACTGGCACAACCGCTAAGACCAAGCCGTAGCGATAGCCAACAAGAGATAAAATTTTCATTGATTAACGTCTTAGTTTATTGTTGTCTGAAATTGATTTAACATAATCTTTTACACTTCACATTTCAATAATAGATTCAAAAAAAATACAAAGTAAAAAATGAAGCAGTTGTCTAAAAGTGTCCATGAACTAAATGGGTGTTTCAAGACTGTAATAGCTGTGTATATATAAGTAAAACAATCGAGCAATGACCACTATGGAAACGCGCTGTATTAGCCTGTGTTTGAAGGGTTTTTTTTTTCTTTTGTAGCGAGAAACTTGGGTCTTCTTTTTACTATGCGCTCTGCCCATTACAATGTACTTAAGGTCTGTTTGTTTTTCTAGTTGCATGATTTTATCATTGAGTCTGAAAGTGAAAAAACGTTTTTGTAAGCGCCTTGCACTTTCATCATCTTTTCGCAATATAACGCTACAAAAGCCGAGTTTAGCTAATCTACTACCATATCCAAAGCGGTTTGATCTATACATGGATTTCCATCAACTCGTTGCCTCCGATCTCCTGGAATAGTTAGATTTTTCTTTATTCACTTGTGCTTGCTCAAGCAGAACTAAGACAAGAACCACGATCTGCCGTTGAACGTACTTATTACGATAAAAGCTCAGCAAAAGCACTGGACCGAAAACCTTCCTCTCCACCGCCATAAAACATCTAAAAGATTTTTAGACTCCGTTACCCTTTTAGGTGAGTTCAGTGCTCGCGCGGAACTGGATTTTAATTATGCCCAAATATCTTGAAGCCAGTGTGTTCATACGAACCTCCCACGGCGAACGCTGATATGATTTATCAAAATATCGACACCGGCAACCCATGATCCTCTCAAGTCGATTACGCCTATTGACTATGCGCGCACTTTCGACTTACCCCAAAGGCGCGCGCCACTGCAGCGCTCGCCTCTAATCAAAATCTTCTTAGAACGCCACCAGCGAAAGAGATTCGAGAGAGAGAGAGTGCGAAAAGTGTGAGAGAGTGCGAGATTTCTTACCTCGCTCGCGCTACAAACGAACAGTGCGTCCTTTCTGTGCGGTCCTGATGCAAAAAGCACGGATGTCTTGGATTATTACGTGGAAAGCGTGCTGGTCGACGCTATGGAAAATCTGCAAGTGCGGACATTCACTTATTATATTTAAAAGATAAGAGCAACAGTCACCTCGTTTCTTGCTCTTCGACTGCGTGTGTGGCTGGTGTCAGCGCAGCCAAGAATCGTCATATCAGCATTACCCAAGCACTCGTCTGTCGAAGAGCACAGTTGTTCGCTCGATTTCCGAAGTACCAATTCTTAAACGATCTAGACACAACAGTACAGATTTACGCAAATACAACGAATTCTTGTCGTGCGGTTCCGAAACAAACCGCCTTCCCAAATTCTTTCTGCCATTAATTGACAGTGAAGGTAACTGCATTGCCCTTTGAGATTCTGGTCCCTTAGATGGAACGACTATCCGCGGCTGACCCCAGCTTTTTATACTCTTGTGGTGGTTACCTTTGCGGCTAATCCATTAATTTATCAAAGTTACACCACGAACCGCCCTTAGCAAGGCAGGGCAAGAGGATTCCTCTTGACCTGCTTGCCCAAAGCTGTTATTTTTTTAACCATCCACAATCAGTATTTAAACCTTTTCAGAATTCAAAATTAGCCAACCACACTTTTACGTTATAATATTAGATAATTTCAAAAACCACGCTTTGCGTCAACAGCTGCAAATTGGCGAACAAATGGGAAACACCGCAATGATCTGCCACCACTAAAACACGCTCACGAAATATAAATTGCACTTTTTCTTTAAACGCTTATCTAAACGCTGTAAAAAAAGCCTCACCTACTACGACGGTAATAAAACGCCACTAAAATTCTGGTGTGGGCGATCTGCGTATTTATAACGATCCAAACCAATACTTAAAAAAGCGATCATTATATTTTATTCCAGCTTTTATTTTTATTTTTTTTTAATAATTTGAAAAGGCCCATTTAGAGATCCAAAGAAATGGCAATCATCAGCCTTTGAAAGCGCCCAAAAAAATAATATCCCCAAACTTCTGGGTATCTAGCGCATCTACATCTATAAGCCTGGAGGTACACTTGATCCGACCACCCAGGACAAATAAAGGCAGCAGGCTTTGACTTTAAGAACAACCTCCTTAATACACAGGCACACCTAAAGATCGAAACGTATCTAGCCCTATGGCATTAAGGGCCACGCCTAAAACGGAATAAAGCACTGGCAAACACATCAACCTCCAACATTTAGCGTACATATTACAAATTTATTAAAGCATTAAAAAAAGCCATGCGGTATAAAGCATGCTTTTTTAAAAGATAAAGTAAAGGTTCAACGTATACAATGTTACATTCTCAGCCTGAGGACCTTTTTGCCCATCAGTAACTCAAAAAGTCACTTTTTGACCTTCTTGTAGAGTACGACGACCATCACCGTTTTTATAGAACGGAAATGAACAAAAAAAACATCAGCTCCACCTTTCACGCTTCAATTAATTCCCAAACACCTTTTTCATCATTAAACCACTTAAACAAACCTGATACTAAACTGACCTGAATCAACAACCTCCACTTCTTTTTATGTTGCCCTTAACATAAGCAATCCTTAACTACGCTAAAACAATACAGATCAGACTCTTCAGAAACGATCTAACCGTTAAAACATATTATAAAAAATTCGAACGTCATAAATAAAATCGCTAACAGCTTTCGTAATACTGTCGCTAAGCAAGATTAATAATTAGAAAGCGAATAGAAAACCAAGTATTGTTAAAAAAAAGAATTAGTAAAATACGTAACGACCCATAGTTCAAAATCAAAATTCAAAGGGCGCACCTTACAGCAGGTCAAAACCACATAAAAACCCAAAAAACAAGTGCATTTCCTTAAAAGATAAAACCAGAAAAGCATTGCCAACTAAATATGCAACTGGAATAATTCACCTTGCCCTTAACTTCAAGCAAACAAATTTAGATAACAGAATAAAACAAGCCCATAACCCCATAAAAGAGGCACCGGAAAGTAATAAAATCCCATTACGGTGCAATTAAAAACATTAGCGAGCCAATTCCGTGACCCCCAAAAAAACAGTTGCAGTAGGAAATGCTCGTTTCCAGTTCAAACACTTCTTTCATTTACTTTACTTGGCGGCAATTATGGTATTTGCCCATGCATGGCTGGCTTGCTTTTTTTAGAAGGTCGGTACGAGTACGTCAATTAAAAACCAGGTCAATGCGCTCGTCAAAATCATGCATGAAGGATTTTACAGTATCGGCACTTTGTCTATTTTCTTTGCTGGGCTATCCAAATTGCCTTGGTGTCAACTTTCTTCGAAAGTGAACAGGCCACCTTTTCCAGGAAAATGGCTACGCACTAGTAAAGTTCTTCTTTTTGATGACGATTGCCGCCGCATGATACCAGCGATTATTTCAAGGCCCCGGGTGTTGCTGAACGAGGCAAAGTTTATCCTATGTTAATATCCGCCGCCGTTTATCGTTGGCGTCGCTTATCCATTTTTTGAAGGCATTGTATGGAATGGTAATATGAAGTTCAAAGACTGCTAGAAGAACAATATGGGCGCTCCTTTTCCATGACTTTGCAGATCAGTTGTACTTTCACAATATATTGGAGGCTGGGTTTGCCTTCTTGCTGCTATCATTCTTGCTTTTGGGCACTTCGTGAATTGGCCGTTAAGAGCATGGTAAATTTAGTCGCCTTTGCGCCATCAAACATTTCCTTGTTCTTGCTTTAGGGGCTTGGATCCTTTGTATTAGGTTGGTTTGGCTTTAACGTCATGTCTGCATAAACGCTAGACCTGGTATTATGCGAGGCTTGGTCGCCGTAAACTCTTCTAAATGGCCATGGTTGGAGGTATTATTGCTGGCCATGAATTTGGTAAAAAAATGATCCGGGATTTATTCACAACGGCCCATTGGCTGGGCCTCGTTTGCAATCATGCGCGGGTATCAGACATCATGCACTCCCATTGGCGCTATTAGCAAACTGGCGCATTTGCTGGCGCAATTTTCACATTCTTATTTCACCCCATATTCAGCAAAAAATTCAAAACACCACCGACGATGTTCTTGGTGTATGGCCACTACTGGCGTTTGTGGTGCATGGGGAGGCATGCAGCAGGAATTTTCTGAACAGAGGGCACTTTGGGAGGGATTAGGCGGCGTATAGCTTTATTGTCTCAGCTTGTAAGGGAGTCTAGGTGGGCATTATAGTTGCCCACACGTTTATCTGGATTTATTGTTTCGGTATGGTTAAAGCCGTCAGCGGGAGTTGAGCGCCTAAGCGAAAGAAGATGAAATTCAATGGTGCAGACTTGTCCATTCATAAAATTGGGCTCTATTGCAAAGAGAGAACGCTCTAGTTCACTACAAACTTCAAACCAAAGTTTGATCGGACTTTTTTTCATTAGATCAAACTTTGCTTTTCTAGTTTTCACCATCTGTTAACAATTAAATAAATGGCACTTTCAAATGAGATTTATTTAAATTGCAATTTGGCTGCTAACACACAGGAAGGAATTGAAAAAAAAACTGGAACCGGAAAGCTAGTCAAAGGAAGACTGAACAATGAATGTTGACATTTCATTGAATGGTCTAGAAGTCATGGCGAGCAAAACTATTTTGGATTTTATCACCAGAAAAATACAATACTTATCTATCTGTGTGAAAATGAAGAACTCAATACCATCACGACAGCGGAATAAGCGGTAAAAAAACTCATAATCATTTGATGTACATGGCAAACAAGCTCGTAAAAATTTACAACCGGTCCCCCTACTGGAACGAGTTCAAACATTATGAGATAGCAGACAAAAGTCCCGTTACAAGCAAACGCCGCAACCAACAAAAAATTACGGGGTTATTGCACGGCAGAAGTTCGCAATTCACTTTGATTTAGGCCAAAATATCGCACCGGCAATTGTCAACTTTACTGCGATAAGTTTACTGAGTTAATCGGTAACGCTCATCTAATTTCACCCAAATTGCTCAAAACCCAAAGCCACCATTTTCATCACCACAACAACAGCACCTACATTTTTCAGGCGTGGCCTGTCATGATCAAACACCGGGCCTTAATTCAAAAAACCTCTGAAATTTACCAAATAACCTCTTCAATAGACCAGGTTAAATTAGAAAAGCGCGATAATCTTGTCATCAGACTTAACTTCTCTCTCTTGTTAACACCAACTCTTCTGCTTTTGCAACATCAAACACTTTAGGGACGACATTTTTAAAAGTATTGCGACCTTACTGGGGCAGACTCATTCAAATGATTTCCCTAACCTCCCAAGGACGCACCCTTCTCTTTTATCTTTGCGCCTGGAAGATCACGTGCGTGTCATAATCCAAAACCGACAGCGTAAAAACCAAGAATTGCATCAACTGCCTGCTCCATCGTTAAGTGACGACCACCCTTACCTATAGCAATTAAACAAGCTCAACCTAATATTCGTTGAACTGTGACGAAGGCCATTAGGATAGGAAATACCGGTCTACGAATTCAGAAAAACTAGCAGGCAGGAAAACAACACATGACGCATCTTTTTCGCCAAAGAAGAATGGAGGGTCCTTTCAGATCATCTCCCATTTCTTTTTGAGTGCTCAGCGTTTAATTTCGACCAACGCAAATATTATCGTCCAACTGGGAAGAGCTTGATCATTTCCACAACGGGCAAAATTACACGCTTTTGTTTCGGTATAATATGTGTTCACATAAACCTCAATTATAATAGTAGACTAAATTTAAAAATTGTCCCGTTTTTTTAACCAAAATTAAACAAATCTGACGCAACATTTAAACGATCTACTGTAAAATAAGCTCTCTAGCCAACACCAGAGGTCAAAAGTACCACCATATTGTGCCTTCCAGAATAAAAAACCAACGAAGCACTTAGTCCAATTGCCTCTAAAGTGTATTTTTCACCATTTTGAGTGCAACCCTCACTCCGAGACTACGCTCTCCTGTACCAAATTGATAAAGTGACACAATTTTCTGACTGTCTAGATGACCCAAATAACTAGGTGTTTCGACATAGACCTGATTCCAAATCTGCCACTTGGTAAATTGATGCAGCTTTACTAATTAAAAAACAGGCCATCAGACTATGGGGGGGCATGAACTAGAGTCGACCGGTGAGGGTTCCTGAAATTACACCTACCAGCCTTAAAATTCACCTTCTTTCCATCCCGGCGAAAATACCATTTAAATACAAGTATTTCTTCACCCAACGGCATGCGGGTGAGGACGAAAACCAAACCAGCTTCGTAGATACCAACTCGTCGCCTATGACCTCTTACTCAGTCCCCTCTTCTCTATGGCAAAAGTGTTTTTCTATTAAACTGCCAGCAATTGGGACTGGCAATCCCAATCAAATTTGTCCGTATCCATGAATACCGTTTGAGAAAAAGTCATGTTTGAGCATCTAATTAACGGCCAGCTATCTTTAAAAATAAGTTTAACGGTTTGATTAAAATAACATATTCAAGTCTAGTTCCTTTACTTTCTTTAAATTAGAACGGCCACAAAAAAAAAAAGGCGCACCAGATGTTGCCATTCTGGCGCCAAAATTGTTCCCAACAAATCCGCCTTACAAGAGAAGAAATATGGAACCTTGAATGATCTTGGCTTAACGTAAGCTCCTAACCCTTATTAGATAAATTAGGGAGCCTTAGAGTAAATTTAAAAATCATCTATTAAGAAGATCTTAGAAACCGTAGTAAACACAACAGAAGTTTGATCATCTTCAGACAAGCTTGTATAAATTGACCTACCTCAGCAAAAAACATTATACGTGACGCCCAAGTTGCTAAGTAATCACCTAACAACCATACTCTAGTGTAAAGTCATCAGAGGGCCATCAGATCAAACAAATCTCTGGTAAGAATGCGTACACATCCCAATCCCGTAACCACTAAACGAGCAGCTAGACCCAAGCACGTCCTGAGTTATCTTCAGTCGTTTCATACTTACCCGTAACGGAGAAGTTAGCCACGCATACCAGTAACTGCTTAACAACAGTAGTTGTTTAGGATTAGTAGACGTATTCCCACGAGCACATACCCAAAGCAACAGAGGGACTAAGATTTCAGTTGATTAACTTAACCACAGTCCATAGCAGAAGCCTCCATCTGTGTTAGATCCTAGGCTAATTTCGCTTATTTCACCCTTTACTTGGCAGCAACTTGAACTTTCAAACCCATTCCATAGGAAGGTGCACCGAAGAAGCAATCGTATCGCCTTCAGAAGTATCCCTGCTTTCGTTGGGCCTAGATATTCAAACTGATTAAACATCTTGAATAGCGTTGTTGTAATTAGGTTCGAAAAACCAACTACTTACCTATAAGACCTTCAAACCAGCCAAACGCTTCGGTCTAAAATCAGCTTGTCTTCACGCTGCGCACACTGATTTTTGATCTGCCATCAAATTCAATTTCATATTTGAAAAGCAGTTAGGTCATCATGATTTTTGTTTCACTTTTTCAAAACAATGGATTGAGCCATTATCTTCAAAGTTACTTCCTGCATCTCCCTTGTCTATGTATGCATATTGATGTTACCGTAAACATCTACTGTAGAACCTCAGGTCAGCTTGAACTGATAACAGAAAGCAAGTGCAGCACTGGACACAGCAATTAGCAATAATCGATTTTATCATTCTCGTTCCATATAAATATTTAGCTTCTTTTTGTAGGCGCTTGAATGTGCAAGCACAGTCAAACATCTTAAACATTTTCACAGAATAGACAAGTAGATGCAAGCTACTGGTGCGATCAAGTACCAACCATTAGGTGTATTTTTCATGAATGTATCATTTAAAAATGTATTTTCAATGCGCTATATACGCCAATATCCTATAAAAAACTTAAAGCCGATATTATCAGTGACTTGTGCACGGAAATAGTTTTAAATAATAAAAAAGTTGGAATGTGCATGTATTTTTCTATTTTTTTGACACTTTGAGATGATTTTTTGGAAAATATTGCGTCAATGACGCACAAAAAAACACTAGTGAAAGGAGTAAAATTTCAGGAGGAAAAATAAGAAAAAAAAACCAAAGCAAGAGGGACATAAGAAGTGTACTAGAGGGTCGGAAAAACCCTCATTTAGCATAAAAAGAACTTTACCACATTTAGATCATCAGCGGAATTTTCAAAACCTTGCATAGGGATCATTCACAACCACTTTCAAACACGGTTATTACCAAACAAGTACTATAAGATGAGTCTCGCTCATTAATCTTTTTGCAACCGTTCAGGGAAATGAGTTTCATATTGCTGTTCAAGCTTAACGATAGCCAAAGCGTCCACGACTCAAAATCATTTCATCAGACTGCAAAAAACAGTTTTTATGTCCGTAAAGTGATAAAGCATATCGCCATTTTTCTTTTCGAACTCCGGAATTTGATCTTTATTGGCGGAATTTGTCCTTGCACGCTTTATGCTCAGCGCAAGTTTTTTGACGCTCTAGATTCAGCCCCCGTCTTTCTCTACTTTATCGTCTCTTCTTGGCGTTCAGCGTTTCCCAAACGCTCATTCATGGATCTGTTGGTTAACTATTTTACCTTTTTTAACTTTTTGCTTATTGCTGTAAGGTCTCTGTGCTCTTGAAGTTTTTTAACCTTCTTCTTATCAACGAGACCCACACCCAAACAACTGTCTTGTAATGACTTAGCAGCCTAATAATTAACCTCCGTAATACTTAACCAGAATTATAATTAACAAATCAAACTGGATTATAGAAAAAGCCTTTAGCATTGAGCACCACCTATAAACAAAAGCGACTTAAAAGTCGCTTTTTAGCATTTCGCACTGCTGAGAGAAATCCTCAAGCAACTCGGTTACTCGTGGTATAAAAGTGTAGAACGAAGTCTCTCGGGCCTTTTTTGCCTTGAAGCTACTTGGAATCAACTTTTTGCCTTCAGCCAAAGTTTTGAACCAAGGAAGTGTTATCATAGATGCCCCTACATTGTCGCAGAAGTGGTGAAACAGAGAAAAACATCAGGACCTGAATATAAATAGAAAGAATATATAGATATATATTGAAAAAGTGTTTACTGTACCAGTGTGAGTGAGTGTGTGTTGTATCCGTAGGTTAAGGTAATTTATACGTAGGTGCTATCACCCGTATATAGTTGCTAAAAAAAAAAACTCCGGTATACTTATGATTTTAAACAGGACGAACATACTGACGTTATTATCGCAACTCTGACCATAAATATTGCCAACTCTTTTAAACGAAGGCTTATTTTAGCCGCTGTTGAATCATGAGGTCAACTAAGTTATTGTAAAATAAATCATAATATTGCTGTAATCAGA
>Ga0163217_1088504_pt1 | contig 13612 bp, 16 predicted proteins | sample SynspAceP_FD_185933 | JGI IMG/M metagenome (GOLD analysis project Ga0163217, IMG submission 185933) | Saline lake microbial communities from Ace Lake in Antarctica - Synechococcus sp. Ace-P (PacBio error correction) | ecosystem: Environmental > Aquatic > Non-marine Saline and Alkaline > Saline ... | reverse complement strand
TAAGGGACTTCAGAATCGAGAAAGTCGATTCCAGGGCGACTGCCGGGTAATTCAGGTAAAGTCCGCAATACGCCAGTGTAGCGGTGCAAAGCCGATATGATGGCTGGTCGCGAGGCTAAGTCGGCCCTGCACGCGCTGGACAGGTGGCTTAAAGGGGGGCCGGGGGGGCCCCCTTTTTTTATGGGTGTCGCTCAAGGCGCTGATGATCTGCTCCGCACGCGGCTGTGAGCGCAGCGGCCCGCCGTCGGTAAGACGTCACAGCCGGCCAATACGATCAAAGAGTCTGGCGCTTAGTTGCTGTTCCAGCGTTGCGATCCGCTTGCTGATCGCGTGGTCAAATGCAACTGGTCCGCAGCTACGAGAAAAGGGAGAGTGTGCTGCGGCAACCGCGAGGAAAGCAGAGAGGGTTGGCGGTATCGAGTGGCAGTGTTTCCAGATGGGCTATGCGAATACGAGTGGAAATTAGATGATGAAATTGTGTATTCGATTGCCAGCTTTTATGCTACCAGGTAAACTAGCATAGACAGCGCCCGGCGGCCAATGAGCTGGAACGGCGCTGCCCGGGAGCAGCAAAGCGTGCGTGCAGGAGTACAGCAGTGTCCGCCGAAAACCCTTTACGAGCAACGTTGGGGATAATTCATCTGGTTCACAGCAGCGGACGATGGGCTCCGCAGCTGCTTTATATCGATCGTCATTTGTTGCACGAGGTTGATTCGCCCGCAGGCCTTTAAGCGTTTGCGTCCTGGCCGCCCGCAAAGCCCTGGCGGATCGGACCGCCAACCGGGCACGCCGACCATAGACGTACCCACACTAATCGCGCGGCTGGCGTTCGGGTATACAGTGATCTGGTGTCGAAGTTGCAGGTCACCACCCCTGGATGACACACTGTGCGGATTTCGGCATTCTTGGGAATTACAAGTATGACCGACCGTCGTTCAGAGGTATCGTGCTGTGGTTGGGCCGGAGCAGGGGCGCTACCTTGCCGGGCCATGACCGTGGTTCTGCTGGTGATTCGCATACCGCCACCCACGGCGCTTTTTGCCGCACTGGCCCACGCGATCACGGACCTACCGAGGGTCGAACCATGTGCTGGGCTACCAGTGTCTGGTAGCCAAGAAGAGAAGAACATGCTGGTCAAGGGTGAAGTCGTTGGGCTTTGGTGTGACCGCCAAGGACATTCGTGGCTGGCCGGCATCGCAAGATCGGTACTGCGGGGTAATGGGCATGCGATCGCGTTCGCTGGCTCGCCATTCGTGATTCTGTCGATGGAGGGGCGCGGATGACCATCTTGCAACATGGCATCGAGGCGGGTGCGCGTGTGGCATGGTGGCCTGCGACGACAAGACCAGTTGCCTATGTGGAAGGCCGGCCCTATGCACCCAAGGGCGACGAACTGAGATATGGCTGTTGCCGCTGGAGGGATCTGACCTCGATTAGGCGGGTGCGGTATTCGATACCGTGTGTTGAAATGGACGCGGCAGGCATCCAAGCGCAGGTGTCCTTGGGTTACCTTCGCAGAGAATGGGCTTGGCGGTGACGCTCTGGTGCCGGACCGACTCAGGAAGCCCGATGCGGGTTCAGCGCAATGGTTATGAGCGCGCACTTGAAATATATGGGGCTCGAGGCCAATCAGCCGATTACCCTCGATTCAAGTTGGCAACCGGGTTTTATCGGCTCCTGTACAATTCGCGCATCGAGCACTGCGCCGCCCCCTGCGGGCCGCGGTGGCAAAAGGGCCGCCCAAGTATCGCCGGCGTTCAAACAGGCGATAGGTGGTCCCAGGGTCGGTTTGGTCAAAGAGCAAGCCGAGCTGGAAGGCCTGGACCAGATTATTCATCGCTGCAGCTTTGAATGGCTTGATCCAGGCTGGCTCCATGTGCCTGGCGAAAGAAACCCGGGACCGCTGCGAATCCGGCGAGCATTGGCGCTTCCACATCAACCGCAACTGTTGAAGGCGGTCAGGGTAAGGCGCGGCGCACCATCTGCGTCAGCCCGGCCATGCGCAGCGGCGGACGATTGCCGCCATTTCGTCGATTGTTCGTGACATGCTCAATCAGGAGGTCAGCGCATGAAGCCTTACTCAGCATATGGTCTGGATTCGCGCCCTTGATTTCGTGCCAATGTGGATACCGATCAGATCATATCCCGAAGCAGTTCTCAAGTCGATCCGCCGAGCGGGTTCGCAAGAAACCTGTTTCGACGAAGTGGCGTTACCTGGATGAAGGTCGCCCGATCAGATGCTTCCGCACCGTCGTTGAATCCGGATTTTTGTGCTTAATTCAGCCACGCTATTCCACGGTGCCAGCGTACTCTTGGCGCGCGAAAGAATTTGAGCTGCGCGCTCCAGTCGTGAGCATGGCGCCCTGGGCATTGAAAGAGATATGGTTCAGGCATTTTAGCCCCGGAGCTATGCGTAACTTTTCTATAACACAGCTTTAAGAATGGCTGTTTACCCCTTGTTTTAAGTGGAAGAAATATCGACGAGTTGTTGTTTGCAGGCGGAGCAGGAACCGCGTTTACGGAGTTGGACCGTTGACCTTTACAGGCGCAAACGTGACGCGGCCAAGAATGGCAAGCAGTACAGCTTTGAGGTGGAGCGTCCGCAAGCTTGCCTGCTCAAGCGGCCTGGATGATATCGGCCTGACGGCTGGCAAGACGCGGATGCGATCCGTGCATTTGAAGTCGGTCACAAGCAAACATAAACCCCTGGCTGTTTGCGCCATTTAAAGGGCGTTTGATACCGGCCGGTAAACGGTTCTGTTGAAGAACTGTATAGATGAGCATGAAGATTCTGGTGTTGCCCGGCGATGGTATTCGTGCCCGGAAATCATGGCGAGCAGTCAAGGTCTGGAGCTGGCAACGACAAAGTTCGGCCGGGTGCGGAGCTGAGCTACGACGATCTCGACGGCGCGCCTACGACCGGTATGGCAGTCCCCGCTGGGCGGATGAAACCTGGGCAGCGGCGCGCCAGGCAGATTGCATTCTGCTCGGCGCGGTCGGTCGGCCCCAAGTGGGACACTATCGAAAAAACAGGCGCATGCGCCCGGAAACGCGGCCTGGTTGAAGATCCGCTCACAGCATGGTCTGTTCGTTAATCTTGAGCCAAGCGTGTCTTTATCCACAGTTGGCTGAAGCCTCAACTGAAGCCTGAGGTGGTCTCGGGTGGATATTCTGATCGTACGGCGAAACTGACCGCGGCGATTCTATTTCGCCAGCCGCTGCGAGCGCAAGTGCTTGAGGGCGGCGAGCGTTTCGCTTCGATACCCTGCCATCAGGCGAGTCGGAAGTTTTAGCCGCATCCCAAGTCGGCTTGATCGGCGCGGCGTAGCGGCAAGAAGCTTTGCTCGGTAGGACAAGGCCAAATGTAACTGGCATCCCAGCAGGTATATGCGCGGAAGTGGTGGGAGAGGTCGGCAAGGATTGTATCCCGACGGTTGAGCTGTCCGCAAATGTATGCGATAACGCAGCGATGCAACTGGTTCGACGCGCGCCAAACAGTTTGATGTGATCGTCACGATAACCTGTTCGGCGATATCCTTCCGATCAGGCGTCGATGCTGACCGCTCTATCGGGATGCTCTTCCTTCGGCCTGCGCTGGATGCCAACAACAAGGGCATGTTACGGCCCTCCACGGCAGTGCGCCCGATATCGCCGGTAAAGGCATCGCCAATCCTTTGGCAACCATTCTCTCGTCTCGATGATGCTGCGTTACAGCCTTCAACCCAGACCAGCGGCCCGCGGATGCTATCGAAAACAGGCGGGTCCAGGTCAGGTGCTGGATCAGAAAGCTTGCGTACCGGCGACATCATGTCCGCTGCTTGTAACGAGGTCGGAACAGTACAGATGGGCGATGCCGTGCCGCAGCGCTCAAAAACCTGTAAACTGTTACGGCTTTCGTTCGCCCGGATTAGGTTCCGGGCGCTAATGCTTTGAATTTACCCACGGGGGTTGTAGTTATGAACAAGTAGGTCTGTTGGCTGCGCGGATGGTTGGTTCCGTGTTTGATGCAGCGTATGCTCGAAGAAAACGACTTTTCGGCATTGAGCCGGTATTCTTCACACATCGAATGTGGGTGGCAAAGGTCCGGATATTGGCAAGGATTACTCCGCCCATGAGGGATGGTTCGATCTGAATCGCTGAAGCTCGGGACGTGATCTCACTGCCAAGGGGCGCTTATTATACCCAGGCGGTTTACGAAACTGCGTTCCGAGGCTGCAGGTCTATGATGATGCCGCCTTAGTTTGCGCTATGGAAGATGATGCGGTCAATTATTCTCGATCCGGTTCAATCGCAAGAGCCATCGATCAGGGGCTTGTGCGGGTTGACGGCGTCAAGACTTATGGTTGGCGCAACTGTACCGTCAGCTGATGCTGGGATTGGGTCTGGGTGGGCTGTTCGAGCAGGGCTTGGTCGGAGTGGATGAGGTGCGATTGACCTATCAGGGCTGCCATGGCGGTGTGCTCAGGAACATGCGTGAGTTGATGGGCAGATGGGCGCGATCAACGCCTCTGTGCCGACAAGCTGCGGATCCGCCAGTGCCATTCTGGATATCGACCGGCAGGTAGCCGCCACCCTGCGTGATGATTGCCTGTCCTGCGAGCACTTTGGCGTGGCCGCTGGCGTGCAGCCTGATTCCCTGGATTGAAAGCAGTTGCCCAACGGGCCAAAGCGGGGAAGAGGAAGGCGCAGCTGAGACAACAAGATCATGGCCGCAAGTGTGTCGATTGGTTGATGGCATTGTGTGCGCATTGGTGGCCATGCGCTGCCAAAAACAGTCAGCGCTGACCATCAAGCTGACAAGGTGATACGCTGCGGATATGAGGGCCATGCTGGCTGATGCATAATGAATGGTCCAAAGGTAGTGCCTAAACACCCAAGGAAGACACCTTGCGTGGATTCTGACGCACGGCCGTCACTGGGCACGCTGAGCGTACCGTCGGCCGTCTGCGCAAAAGTGAAACATGGGTTCGCAGTATTTCTGTCTTGCGGTTCACTGTCGGTTGATCAGGTGCTTGGGGTGCTGCCGAGGCCATTTGCGCGGCATGTTGGCGGATCTGCAAGAAGAGTTGATCCGTGAGGGTTCTTTTTCAGGGGAACCCTGGCATCGCCAGGGTGCCCCTTGTTTTAACACAGTTTGTCAGTTAAGGAATAATCATTGGAGCAAGGCCTGTAATGTAGCGATAGTCGGCGTAACCGGCATGATCGGCGACGTGTGATTCAATGTGCTGGGATGGACCACGAGTTCCCTATCGAAAAACTCTATCTGGTCGACCGAGGAGGCCGTAGCGGGTGCCGACTGATGTACAAGGGTCAGAGTTCTTGCGGGTCGACCCGCTGACGGTTTGAATTTCAGCAGGCGTTTTCCGTGTTGCGATTTCTTGTGCCGACTCGGGGCGCGCCACAATTGGGTGCAAGAAGTGCACTTCGCGGCCGGTTGCAGCGTGATGTGGATGCAGTGGCCATTCGTCGTGGGGCGACTCCTTGCCCCTGGCGTGGCTGGCGTCATCCACAGGTGCTGGAGGGGCTTACCTGCCGATGTGTTGTTGGGCTTGCCCGGATAGCCAGGTCGTGCAAGCGGCATGGCGTTGCACGCAAGTAGCGGCTCCGGGCTTGAGGCGGTATCGACTTGCCAAACCTATCAGTCAAGGTCCACTCGATTGATCTGGATGCCGTCGAGGGGCTGGCCTGCAGACCGGGCCGGCCTACTGAATGGGCAGCCTCCGGAGGCCGGCGTCTGGAAAAGCAGGCGGCTTTCAATCTATACCCCGTACGGGCGATTGGACGAGCAGGGCTACAACCCAGAAATGAAGACGGCTTGGCGAGGACACTGGGCCGGTTTCTTGACTGCCCCGCCAATTCCAGGTCAGCGTGACTGTATTCTGGTGCCGGTATTTATGGCAATGCAGCCGTCATTTCTGCTAAAACGTTGAATTCTGTTTGACGTCAAACGGGGCTTGGCGCGTTGTTCGAAAGGCGCAGGCTGAAGCTTGCTGATAAGCCCGCGCCTGGTTGGTTATCCCAACACGGTGTCGGAAGGCCCACAGGAGTGATGCGGTCTGGATTGGTCGCACTGCGTCAGGATCTGACTGATTCCTGCGGACTGAAAACTATGTGGTTGTGGTCTGAATCTGCGAAAAGGTGTTGTACTCTAACAGCTTCAGACCCTGGAGCTGTGATAAAAGACTATGTAATCAATACTTGCTGTGGATTTCGTAATTTAAGCAGATTAGTTTGAGCGCGCCGGCCTCGAAGCCTTGTGAAGTTGTCTGGAGTTGCCGCAAGGGACCGAATGGGAGCGTTCAGCGGGGGTCGGTACCTGGCAAAGAAATCTGTGACACGAGCGGAAAACGATAAAAGAAAGAACTTCGCTATGGTTTCGCAAAAACTGGTTTTTGGGCTTGTCCGCCGCAGCAAGCGCTCTGTGTCTTCAAATATGTCCAGGCATTGGGGGTAGGGGAGGATCAACCTCGCTCAGCCCTAATCAGCTTGGATTGCAGAAATCGAGTGCTTCAGGTCAGGTATTTTATTCCATCAGGAAATCCTCCCTGCACTTGCGTCTTCCGACGAGTTTGGTCGGGCGGTATCGAGCGCGATTTTTTCCTGATGAGTGGTGTTCCACCCCCATGGTTCGCCGGATGCCGTGGCGGTATCGGGTAACTCGACAGGCCTGTAAAGAACCTTTCTGAATTTCTGATGGAAGTGCGCTGGCCCTCTGGCCGCCGTTTTGCTGCCGCGAATTTACGTTTTGCTAGATCCACCCTTGTATTACCCCCACGGCTGTTACCGGCCGCTCCCGGCACAGCCGCCCGGCCGCTTGCCGCCGCGCCTGCGCAGCGCCCAGTACCCACAGGTCGGCACCAGGCGCCGCGAGATGCCAGAGACAACCTTCTGCCGCGCCGTCCACTTCAGCAACCTGCTCGCCAAGCTGCCACCGCAAGCGACTCCAGCAGGCTTTGCGAGTGGCGCACGAGCGTACGACACCTTGGGAGATTGCCTTGCGTAGTGTCCGTCAGGTGGTCTGTACACCAGCCATGCTCGCTATTCAGGCAGCTCAATCCCCAATGCTTCATCGACAAACAACATCAATCGCTGTACTGTGCGTGTACGCAGAACTCGCCATAGAGCGTCTGGTGTTTCGATCGACGCCGAACAGGCTTTGGCCAGAGTGCGGGAGTAAGGTCAAGGAGCTACGTCGCAGATGGCGCGCATGAGTGGCGGCACAGAACAGTGCCTGGCAAGTGGTCCTGCCAATGCGCCGCCTGCCCAGCGCAAATTGGATGCCAAGGCCAGCAGGACGTAGCCCCTGCGGGCCGGAAACCGCTCCCGGCCAGCGGCGGTTGCGCCTGTAGGCGGGCCAGTGCGAGCAGGAGTGGATACCTCGGAAAGCGGTAGTGCAGACCTTGTAGCCGTCTGCGCGATAAGTTGGATGAAACAAAAAGGAGCAGCTGGATTCTTTGCTTGAACGCGGAAAGCCGAAGCCGATAGCAGCGCTGGCGGGATATGCAGGCAAATGGATACCTTGCAGCGGTTGCTGAGCTTCAAGGAGCCTCAACTGGCTTGCCATGGCAAGACAGTTAGGCGAGTCGGCAGAGGTGCGGATGTCGCGCGCCGGAGCCGGAGGTGCCGCAGGACGAGATTGGCCCCACAGCTGAGGGATACCCAGGCTTGGGACGCCCAGTTGGCCCGCGGTGGATGAATTCCGGCTTGCCGGCGAAGAGATGGCCGCGCCCGATTGAATTCAGCTGGCAGAAATGCCGATGGCGTTGACCCTGCTGCTCGACAGATGAGACAGCGATGATGTGGCTTGCCAAGCGCTCGAAATTACGCGCCAATAGGCGAGGAGGAATCCCGCGCAGAGTCCGCGCCAATGGCCGAAGAACCTGTTGCCGAAAGATCAGGGCGCCCCAGACCTGGAGTTGCCGAACAGAATCGGCGGCGCAGGATGCCGGGCAAGGATGGTATTGAGCCTGCTGACCAGCGCATGATGCAGAATCAGACGTTCCTGATATAGGCGGCGGGATGTTTGCTTTCTATGCTCCGGCTGTTGGCTCAGGCGCTGGCTCGCCGTAAACGGCTCACGAGCAAGCGATATTGGCTGGACAATTTCATTGCCCGGGCGGGCGGAAAAAGAAAGAAATTTTGAGGAAAACCGCAGACGACCCAATGCGTCAATGTGGCCCTGCCGGATTGACGACGAGCAGTCATCAGGACCTGGGTACAATCAGGATCGCTCACTGAAGGCCGATGCCCTGATCGCCTACGTTAAACTGGATGAAGCCGCCGAGGTGCTCACGAAGCGATCGATCTGGAGCCCGAGCGTGCGGACCTGCGTTTCAATTACTGGAAGTGGGAAGGGCCTGCTGGATGGACAGTCAAGCTACGCTCAAACGTGAAAGGCCGTTGGCGTACCATGGGCGGCCTGCTGAATCGCAGATTGCCGCCATGATGCACGCTTCCCGGTTATGGGCTGCTTGCCTCCGGTGCTGTGCGCAACAAGCGGACGTGAAGGTCACTGATCGCTACTGTGATACCGCGAACCTGATGTGGGGAGGTAGCGAACAGGACTTTGGCGTGTATCGACTATGACCTCAGCGGCTTGGACATGCAAAGATTTGCTGCAGACGAAGCACGCAACACGGCCGACTGATCTGGAGCGGACAACGATCTGGATTTCGATTGGATGACAATCTTGCCAAGGATCTTGGCCAGCCTGGCCCGGCTGCACCGGCCAGCCCAGGATGCTGAAGAAGGAATTTGACTGGACTTCAACCTTGATGATGTTGAACCTTTGCATCAGCCAGCCACTTCGCCCATTCCTCAGCTGCACCAGGAAAACCGAGTTTTACTCTGGATGAAAGATTTTTGACCTGCGCTGACAGATGACTTGCAGGCCGAACAGCTGATGGCGGAGATGGAGCCATGGGTCAGTCTGACGCCGCAAGTCGATCAGGACGGCAAGGCTGATGAGTCGTTTTGACCTGTCTTATGAGAGCGCTGAGTTTCGAGCAGAGAGCTCGACGAGGCGGAAACGAAGAGTTGGGGCTGACCGCCTTTTTCACAGGGCTGCCGTGCTGCGGATGACGCGGCGTTGATTGCGGACGAGTGGAGAGCTTGAACTTGGACGAAATCTGAAGAAGACTAGCCCAACGTCGACGCTGAGCAGGTCCTGCCGGACAGCAATGCGATGATGAGGACGATGATGGAGTCGACTTCCTCTCCGGCACCGAGAGTTCGCACAAGCTGGGATTCTTGGCGCGGGCCTTACTCGATTATGGTGACCAGGAGGGTGCTCTTGACTTCTTTCCGAGGTACGGATGAAGGGAATGATCAGCAGAAGCAGGATGCTGCGAAATTGATGGGGCAACTTGATTAAGCGGATGAGTTAGTTTCTCATACCAGACGCAGGCGCCCCAAGGCGGCCGCCTGTTGTCCAGGGTAGCGGCTTGCGTGGAATATCGCGGCACTGCTATAGTGGTGGCAGAACTCACAATCAGGCGTTAAAGGTTCGAGCGAAACCCTGGCAGTAAGGCGCTCAGCCCGGTGGCTAATCATCCTGTCAGCTGTTTCTGTGCCAGGGCGGGGAACCGATGCCGGTGTGCTGCCTCTTGTCGATCATCCTTTTGAACGAGAGGCTGTTTCTTACGGGCCTTCAACTGAGGTCCATGGTGCCAATCTAATCTGCCCGCCGATATCAGTCTGCATGGGCGCAGCAAGTGCCAGGATGGACTTTCAACGCTCGCTTCTCGGCGGTAGGCCCGGCGCTATCGCTATGTGAATCTACAGACGATTCCGGGTCAGGCCGGCACACCTGGCGCATGAGTGACTGGAATTACCGTCCGCTGGATATCGAGCGCTGCGCAAGGCCGCCGAGGCACTGGGGAGAGCACGATTTACTTCTTATCAGGGAGCGTTTGGCCTTGCCAAAGCAAAGTCGCGAATCAAGCCGCGCTGCACCTCTCAAGTTGCAATGAATTTGGCCTCTCAGTCGTGATGATATACGCGCCAATGCTTTTCTGCACCACATGGTCCGCAAACATCGCGGGCGTTGCTGATATGCAGATAGGCTGTGGAGAAAAGCCGGTGGGCTGGTGTGCTGAAAGTGCTGCAAGTACTGGCCGACGAGAGGGCGTCTGACTGCGCCGGCGTTTTGGCCTGTATCTTGGTGGATGTGACCTATCCGGACGCTGTTGCTCTGCCCGAGCGTTACATGGGGCCGCACTTCTCGCGGCGCTTTGAATACGCTCGACTGCCGCCGCCTGACGATCTGCTACTATTCAGGCCAGATCAAATCAGGTACTTGTCCAATAGCATGTTGCCGATCAAGATATGCGGTATGCAACCGGGTTGAAGACGCCCTGGCTGCGGGCTGCCGCAGTTGCCGACGCCATAGCCGGTTATTCTTATTGCCCCAGCCCCCGCCGCCGTCAGCGCTGTGCAGGCGCGCAGATCATCAGCGCGTTTGCGCCTTTTGTTACTCGTGGGTTGTTCGGTCATGGCGTCTGCACAGGAGGTCAGGCGGTTTCCGGCAGAGGTCCTGGGACGTCTCAGTTTCATTGGCGATAGCCGGCGGATATCTTGCAAGCAGTCGGCGCGCCCTATTCTAAAAGCGTAGCGAGTGCCGTGCCGGTGATGATCTGAATGCGCTGGCGCCCAGTGGCCGATGGTCCGGATCCTTTGCTCGACAGTTATAAAAGCCGCGTGACCTGGTGGGCACCGGTTAGAATATTCGACTGGTTCTTTGATACCACTGAACGGCACCTGGCCATTGCTCCTGGCTGCGGACTTGCGCCAGAGAATGTGGCGGACGCATACAGGGCGGCCCTATGAGGGGTGATGTCAGTGGGCGGTGGAGCAAGGCCAAGGGGCATCAAGATTAGCGATAAATCAATTCCTTTGTAGAGAGGGGAAGCGTGTCTGACTCCAAATCGGTGGTTACGCACCATCCGGATCAAACGCGGGCATTGGTCCTATGGCGGTCGGCTTTGATATCCGAGACGCTGGGGACGGCTGGGGTGATGGATGCCCTCGAAGCAGCTATGGAAACCTTGTTACGAGCGCCTTTCTGCAGATCGGATTTTCGCGGGAGTTCGACTACGACCTGGCCCATTACGTGGCGCCGCCTCACCGCTTTACCTGCGGAGCGTTTGAGGCAAAGTGGGGGATTGCACAAGATTCTATCTCAAACGAGGGGATGCACACACAGGTGCCACCAAGTGAACACACATTGGCCAGCGTTGTTGGCCCAAGCATATGGGCAACGCGCGTGATTGCGAGACGGCGCGGTCAGCATGGCGGTTTGCCACGGTCAACCGTGCCGCCGCGCCTGGGCTTGAAGTGCCAGAGCTTGTATATGGGTGCCGAAAGACGTCAGCGTCAGTCGCTCAACGTCTACCGCGATGAAGCTGCCGGTTGCCGAGTGATACCCGTCACGTCTGGTCCAAAACCTGAAGGACGCCATGAACGAGGCGATTGCGCGACTGGGTTACCAATATTGATGATTACTTTCTACATCATTGCACCGTGCAGGCCCGCATCCATACCCCAACTGTGCGCGACTTCAATGAGTGAATTGCCGTGAAGGCCCGGTGGCCATGGTCTGGCGCAGTATGCAAGGCTTGCCTGACGCGTGGTCGCGATGTGGTGCGGCTCCAATGCCATTCGGCCTGATTCCACCCTTCCTCGAAGATGCCCGAGTTTGCCATGTTACGTGTAGAAGCGGGGCGGGCCTGGGGTTGGAACCGGTCAGTCACGCAGGCACCATTGGCCGCCGGCGCCCGGTGTGCTTGCACGGCAACCGGACCTATCTGATGGAAGATGATGCCGGCCAGATCATCGAACCACTCGGTGTCAGCGGCTGGGACTACCCCGGCGTCGTCAGCCGGACATAGTGCTGCAAGGATCTCGGCCGGTTACTACGCGTCAATGCCACCGATGAAGAGCCCTGACTGCGGTTTCGTGAACTGACCCGGCGTCGAGGCATCCATGCCGGCATGGATCTCTCACGCGGTGCGCTTACGCCGACTGAAGCTGGCTGCATTACCATCGCCCGGATTCAGACCCATTCGTGGTCACCTGTCTGTTCTGTGGACAAGGATATCCATTACTGCGCGGAACTGACGGCATCAGGCTTTGAAAAACAGTGTGTATATTGGTCGATTCAAGCGTGTTTTGAGCCAACTGCGTGCAACGGCCGCAAGGCCCTGAATTCCCTAGTATAACGGCTCGGGCGACCTGACCCTCAAGGCCCTGCCGTTGATGAATGAGCTGTCGCGGCCGGCGCTGATGTATCGAACTGGGTCGTGCCTTTCTCGACCCCCATGGCCATGCCCGGTCATTCAGCAGGCCATGGAGCGTGCTTTGCTCCACCCGTCAGCCTGGCCCAGGTTCTGGAGATGTTCGGCAGTTTCCGCGAGAGCAACCAGACCAGCCAGTGGTGTGATGGGTTATCTGAACGCCGGTTGAGCGTATGGGCTATGAAGTCTTCGCCGACGCTGCGCTGGCTTCGGGAGTCGATGGAGTGTTGACCGTTGATTGCCACAGAGGAAGTGATGAGGTCGCAGCGCTGTATCAGAGGCGCGCGGGGGACGTGATTTTCCTAGCTGTCGCCACCACCACACTGCAAGCCGGGCTGCAAAGATCTGCGCACGCCAGGGCTAGTTTATTATGTTTCGCTCAAGGGTGTGACCGGGGTTCCAGTGTGTTGAACGTCACATGAGTGTGGCAGGCCAAGCTGGATACAGCTGCGTACCGTCACCGATTTGCCCGATTGGGTGTCGCTTCGGTATCCGCGATGGCAAGACAGGCCGCGGGCAGGTGGCTCGGTGGCGGACGGCGTAGTGGTAGGCTCGTGCTGGTTAAACCAGATTGCGATATATTAGGTCGGCCTGATGAGGCACGGGCGGGCAATTGGCGTATTATCCGTTTGATATGCGTCAGGCGATTGGATCAGTAACAGAACAACCCCTTTGGTTGTATGCAGACAACGAGATAAGATTGGCGATGAGCAAAACTGGCTGTTAGATAAGGTTGATACCCTCCCCATAGTGCGTTCGAAGCACAAAAGGCAGTGTGCTGAAGAGCCTTGGCGCAAATGCCCTCCTTGCGACGCCGTGCTCTATTCGCCGAGTGGAAAAAATCTGGATATCTGCCCAAATGCAGGCCATCACCTGCGCAATCATGCGCGGCGCGATTGGATATTTTTCTCGATCAAGAGGGTCGTACCGAGCTTGGCCCAGCGAGCTGGAGCCGGTTGACCGTTCTGAAAATTCCGCGACAGCAAAGAAGTACAAGGACCGTTTTGACGGCGGGCGAGAAGGACACCGGCGAGGTGAAGGATGCACTGTGTTATGCAGGTGCCCTCAAGGGTAAAATCCCATCGTCGCCAGTGCCTTCGAGTCAGTTCATTGGTGGTTCCATGGCGTAGCGTATAGTGGGCGCGCGCTTTGTACGCGGCGCCGAGACGGCGCTGCGCGAAGCGAATCCCCTATGTGTGCTTCTCCGCGGCTCCGGTGGCGCGCGCATTGCAGGAAAGCGCTTTCTCGTGATGCAAAGGCCAAGACCAGCGCGGCATTGGCAAAGAATGAAGGAAGAGCGTGAACGTTTCATTTCGGTC
>Ga0163217_1092933_pt1 | contig 13614 bp, 9 predicted proteins | sample SynspAceP_FD_185933 | JGI IMG/M metagenome (GOLD analysis project Ga0163217, IMG submission 185933) | Saline lake microbial communities from Ace Lake in Antarctica - Synechococcus sp. Ace-P (PacBio error correction) | ecosystem: Environmental > Aquatic > Non-marine Saline and Alkaline > Saline ... | reverse complement strand
GGTCGCGTCTTTCGTCTGAATCTGACGATGGTCTAATTCACATTTTCCACCGTTTTGATTCAAAGGGTCCAGCTCGCGGTAATTTCATTAATGTTCATTGACTCAATTTTTCGAAGTCTTCTTGTTAGTGACGATTGTGATAACTACTTTTCCTGATTTCCCGAATTCCACGATGACGGAATCTGAGTTATATTTTGGTGATCAAGGTGCAGGCATATCATGGATGCAAATCCGATCTGTTACGATGCAATTAGGCAAAGCGATTAGCACGTATTTTTTCATTATAATCATTTCTTTAAGCTTTGGTTAAGGTTGGTTTATGGCTTTTTCAGCCCGCTTTTTCTTTCTTTGCGTGAGGCAAGGCGGTAAAGAGATTGTTTTTTTGCATCCTGCAGGTCTGCAAAGCCTTGATTCTACTTTTCGAGTTTAATCCTTCCGACTTGGTTCTACTTTTTGTTGAGCCCTCCGATCAAGGTCTTGTCTTCTATTGGCAAGCCATCTGAGTAGATTTTTACTCGATAGGTGGCTCCTTCTTACTTTTTGGCTGGTTCTTGCCTTAGCTACAGTCTCAGGACTTGGCAGATTAGAAGCTTCATGGTTGGAAGATTGGGTTCTTTCTACGGACAAGACTGGCCTCAATTTTACGATCTGGATTCTTTCACCTCAGCTTATTCTTCTTGTACAGCGATCAAGTTGCTGCTGGAGAAATTAACCTTAATGGAAGCTTGGGTTTTGGGGTAGTTGTATTAGTTGGTTTGTATTCTTTTTTTTGTTGGACACTAATTTTTCTTTCAGGTGAGTTTGGATTTCACTGAATGGTTGCACTTGAGGTTTCCTCAGTTTGTTCGAATACTTCTTCCATTCTGGTTTCCTTCTGTAGAATGCTAATATTGGTTCTACGTTGGAGATTAGAAGAAGAGTAAAGCAAAATATCCTGCTTTACAAAGAGTGCTGCAACAGAAGCTGCACGACCACAGATGAAAGGAGTTCCGTTTTTTTTCTCTTGCTGGAGGAAGGTTGCTTTCAGTCGCTCCAGGCTAGTTTGCTTTTGGTTTGATGCTTATCTTGGCTATAAGTTTTTCATTGAAAAAACTATCCAGTTACTATTATATTATTAGCCATTGATTGTCTTTTTAGTAATGTTTGACTGGCATTTTTTTTTCAAGTATTCGAAGCCCGATTGAGTTTGGGACTTAGAAAAAAAGTACTCTCTTGTATTCCGAGTAGATCCAGCAATTTCTTGGTGAGAATACCCTTCAATTGCGAAGAGGTTTTGAATTACTGTCCGGTTCTACGGAGGCTTTCGACCATTTCTTCTATAGATCTGCTACTTCAAGATGATTGAGTGCGTTAGGAATGATCTTTAAAGTAGTTTCATTGTCCACATTAATTCTCATCAGATGACGGTGACTTCTCAGCGTCATTAGTGCCTGTTAGTGACGATTGTCCGCTTATCCAACTTCGAAAACTGCCAGAGTCCTTGGTTACTGTGACAAGCTTATCAAAAATCTGTGCATGAAGCCTATTCGATTCATCACATCTTCTGCATGTTTTCCCGATCTTTTAATATCGGATGCAGATCGCCAGAAATTTCCCCGAGTAGGATCATACAAGGTGCCGCTTGTGCAGGCCCGTCGCCTCGAAGGCAACCTGTTTAAACCTGACTCTGTAGGAAAAATTAGTTCTGCTGGAACATTGCTTTTTGTTTATCAAATTAGGAAGATGCGGAGGCTTGGAAAAATGGTTTGCATGGGAAGTGAAAAAAAGTTTAAATATTTTTAGGAGTTTTGTTTTATGGTGTTTAGGGTGGTTATTAAATGCAATGAAGATGTGGTGTAAAAAAGAATTTTCATTTTTAAAAATAAGCTTTGTAATTAATCACCAGATGCCGGGTTACCATTCCCTTTTTTTGATATTTGGGATCAATGTTTTCCATTTCATCAAAGCTATTGCAAATAAGCATCCCTCTCTCTTACAGTAAACAGAGATAATTTACCTACAGGAAGGATTAAGAAAATCTCCGTCTTCGTCACTAGTCACTTCGGCATAGGATTACCCAGCGCTATAGATTGGAAATAGTCCATCCTCATAGTCTGGCGTCTTGCGCATTAATTTAACAACGGGTAAACTTTTAATCACTCGAACTACAGGATTGCTTTGGTCGCTCAGGGGAATGTAGATTTTTGATCTTCAGATTTAATGCTTGCCAATTGATTTCCTTCTAGCAAGTTACTTCCCACTTACACCTTGAATCTTCAGCCTTCATGATTTGCATTGGGTGAAAATTGACAGTAGGACCAAAAAGGTCCGACACAGTAAGGTATTAAGTGGAAGATAAAGTTAGATTTTCATATGTTTGTCGAAAAGTATTAAATGGATTCCAGAGATAATTTTGGAATTATTGATTCCAACCTAGTCGTCATTGGAGCTTTTTGGTTAATACAGCAAGATGCTCCTTTTTCGCGTGAAACGACAAATGCAAGTTTCGTTTCTCAAGTAAACCCATCAGCCCAATTCATAAGTTCGTCTTGATCTTTGCATGGGCAGAAAGCCCATCTACACTATAGATTTTGGCTTTTACCTGGGACAGCATTATCATAAATCTGAAGTGAGGGCTCACGTCTACTAACCTTTCTTCCTCGGGTCCTTTTTCAGCTTTGAAAACAACGAAATCCACCCCGTTCTCTTATGAGGCAAGCGATTATATAAATGATGAACACTCGTCCTCCGGTTGCATACACTGGGCAGAGAGGATAATTGCATTTCTCTGAATCCTTTAAGGATTTGGATTGCTCCTGTTTTGGTAATTAATGAAGCTGTGGGTGTTTAAAAGGATGATTTATTCGATTCTCTAAAACAGCATTTAATTTATGATCTTGGTGAAAATCTTAGGTAAAGCTTTTTGCATTTGAAGCCATTGGGAGGAACATCTATGGAAAATTTGCACTTCGGGATTTTTCCTTTCTCCATCAGGTTGGAATAAAATAAATACATCACAATGAGTGCTCCTACAGAAAATGCAGTAGAATAATTCACTAAGCCACCTCTATTAAATGTGGTCTAAATTGCTGAAAGACCGTTCTTCAGCAAGGCATCTAAAGGTCGGTTGAATGCGATTCTCCATAGGATCGGACTCGGATCCAAATGACATCAGCTTTCGAGGATCAATGTAGAAGAAGAAAGAGAATCGGATCTGGTTTACCTTCCTAGATCTCCTGAAAAAACCAAGTTGTTTTGGTCTTGAGATTCTCCCTTGATCTTTATTTTAACAATGGATAGCACCCAAAATATGGCCAGCATGGGTAAAGGTAACTTCATTGATCTGTTGGATGGAAAAAGGCTTTACAAATGGTTTTTAGTATACAAGCAGTAGGGAAAACTGCTCAGCATCTTCTGCGTATTATAGTTGGCTGAGGGTCGTCATGACGTGAGATAGCCTTTCTTTTTGCGCAATTACTCAGCTTCTTCTTCCATGTAATTTTTTCCGGAATCCATTAATAGGATTTTTGCCAGCTCAGCAAGTTGCTTTCGGATAACAATAGATCGGTCCTTTGATCCTTTGTTTTCACGTGATTCGAGGCAAGCTACCTATGGATCCAAGTGGGTGAGTCAGCACAAATGGCTATCATTTTCACCCAAGAGGCATAGGAATTTGTCCCAATTTTCTTTCCGGAGTTCTCGCCGACCTTGCGAATTAAACCCCAAATCACTAGGAATTCAATGCACATATATCAATTAAATAGCGCGATCCAGGACTGACCAAGCACCTCCAAAAATTTTACAGTACGTCCATAGTACTTAATTTTGCCAGAAAGAGGACAAAAAAAAAGCACCCAGTTTGGGTGCTTTTGGTTTACGAATTATGCCTTCGAATCTTTGTATCGTTACTTTTGCTAGACTGTCCGAGAACTTTGTTTGGAGGACTTCGGTGGAGTCGAAATCACAATTTCTTTAATTTCAGATTTGTCTTCTCAATCTTCAAAATTTTACAGTTTCAAAGAGGACAAGGTCCCTTTTGATTGGAAGTCCATACACGTTATTTAGAAAGAAAGATCGAGATCGATAACCCGTTTTCAGGTTAAATTGTGTTTCGAAGTTACTTTCGAGGAGTGATCGTTCCATGATGATATGGCTTTTTCGAAAGGGATTTCTAGGAATTAAATTTAAGCTATTTGATCTCGAATTGAATCCAGAAGTACTTACATCAAGCCTTCATCAAGGTCACAATGTCGAATCCAAAAAGACTATAGGTATAAGTAATCCACCTGCGTTATTCATCGCCTCTACTTTGGTTCTTCCTCTCGAGAATATTTCCTGCTTCAAGGTCACTAAGCTGTCCGAAGTTGCCCTCTAATTTCAGATTAACTTTGATTGAATGTCGGTTCTTCTCCGATTGGGGTGAGCTGAGGATCATCGTTCTTCCTACAATAGGAAGGGTTTCTCGGTTCTTAAACAATTTTCTTCTTGAACTGCACCACGATTTTTGGACTGGAAAGCGCGAAATTCCCAACACATAGCAACCAAAGTCCTAAAGCACGAGCCCAAATCGCCAGCCTATCAGGCTCTTTCTGCGCCAAAACGCTAAGTCAAGTAGTATGATGATGATTCCTGGGATAACATCAGGAAGAAGCCGCCATACAAGCATACAGCACTAAGTTGACTGAAAGGAGCTCAAAAGGGAAACTCTGCCAATCAAGACTACCAAAATCATCATTGGTGAAAAGCGAGTAAACAAAACAGACTGATAATCGGATGTGATGGTAAATACTAGACCGATCAAAAAGACGATCATCAAAGATTCACTCGAATGACATTAGGAAAAAATTTACCTAATGGTCTAGGGCACTTCCTATTGCTTCGATCACCTACCAATACTCGGAAGGGAGTCAAAGATCGGTCTTAGTCCGGGGATTTGGATATGGGAAGGATAGGAGTTTAGATTCTCTTTGAGGGGTCGAATCAATGTATTATCCAACGTTGATTTTCCACCTTTAATTCTGATTCGCTCGGTGGATCAGAACTTGGCATACAGGAGTATAATCAAAGGATTAAGTAAATCAAGTATTCAGAACAGCGGTTACGGATCAGAAGGACAAAAAGCTAACGGATATAAAGTACTTTCAAATTGAAAAATAGGGGCTGACAGTCCGCTGGAAAGTCCACCAAAAGTACTTTTGTCATCTGGATTCCGATAATAAGTTTTTTGATGTTTTTGTCCTCTTGAGGTCATAAGAAACCTGGTTAAAATGACCAAGTACAGAGTAGGCTATAGCAGCAAAAATCCGAAGCTGAGGTTAGTTGAAAGGATTAAATGGGAAATGTTCAAAATGGACCCAAAGTTGAGTTTGAGTTTACCGCTGAATGAGCAGGATTGCTTATCAAACGAGTTCCAAAGCGGATCGATGGCAAGTAATGTGCAAATCCTGCACATATACGCCTCATAGTATTTTCTTATTTTTAGTCTGACTAGTTTTTTGTATCCCCTGTTCTGCATTGGGTGGGTCACATATTTCTATAAGGATCTTCTGCTCTTTTCAATCAGAATCCAAATCGATTTTGCTTTCGGATTTTTATCTTCTACAGCAACGAAATCAGCGATAGTCCCATTTTATCAATGGAGTTTCTCCACGTTTTCAGCTGTAATTGACTTGTTTGTTATTTTTCAGATTAGCTAAGAAAAATTTCGCTATGCGGTGTTCGATATGGAGATGATCTCCTGATTTATAATGATAAGAAGAAAATGGGTGTTGATCGCATCCAGTGATTTCCGGAGGCTATCATATCCGTCTTTTTTCGAGTGTGGAAGAGAATCCAACTGATGTTGAACTTATCGTTTTTTGCATGTGTGTGTCATTTTTTAAAGATTCGAGCGCATTCCTTGCCTGTTTTGGTCGTAGCGAAAGATTTTTTTTTTGCGTGCGATTTTCATGAATTCAATTCTGTTAGTTGTTGATGGTTATGGTGGATTGACCAATGCGGACAAGTTTCGGAGAAGGGTTTGATTTGAATCCTTTCCTGATCTGTAATCCAGTAATTATTTTTCTTCGGTGTTTCCTGATTCTGATTTCCACCCAAGCGATATTCTTGCTAAGACCAGCTGTTATATGAGGCAGATGAGAAGTGGATAAAGTTGTCCCTTCACTACTATCATCTGAGCTTTGGGTAAGCTTTCGTCAAGTCCGAGGTTATTAAAACTCGCTCTGGAGAGTCGATATGCAAAAAAAACGCAGGAACTCCAAAGAGTCCTTTTGCGCATTTGGATCTGTGTGTTGGCCAACATTCAATTGTAAAGGTGATTTAAATTTTCTTTTTTGGACAGGAAATTGAATTCCTTTGACATTCATGAAAGAAAAATGATACCAATCTTTTCCAGACTACCTTGCATAAACCTAATTTTCCTTGCTATAATAGTTATATTTAGAAAGTAGAACAAAGAAGAAACTGCTTTAATTCCCTTTAAAGCCTATTTTTAGATTTTAAAGCAAAAACTGAGATTTATTTTCCTTCAATTTCAAATTTTCTTAGCTTGTCTTTATAAATGTTTAAAATCGTACAATAAAACGCACGAAACGTACAGATGCAGTCGTTATAAGTAAGATTTTTAGGCTGATGAATTATTTAACTGGCGGAATTTTACTTTATTTTGGAAAGTTTTGGAAACAGGAGGTATTAGGTGCTTAGTTTGTCTATTTATTGTATCTACTTAAGCTTTTTCGGCTTAGGGCTGACCCAACGGATATTGTCAGACATTACTCCGAAATATTCAATGATTTCTGAGTTTGGGGTTTGGTGCGAGCACTAGGGAATGGGATGGAGCCCAGATGTCATCTGCACGTGAATGTCACGCTGCCCTATTGGGATTCCAGCAGCTTTGATGGGGAATCCAGCACAAATATTGATTTCAGTTTAATGCATTCGGCAGTATTTCGCTGGAGTAGCCCAATATGATTATTTAGCTTTTCTACGCCGATCAAATAGAGAGTCAAGTTGCTGTGTCACTTCATTCGGTTGGAGTTTTTGAATGAATTCCGGATTACACGGTTCTCTATGATGCGAATGGGCGCATTTAAATTATAAAAATATTCCAATTCTGTCAAGCTGCTTGATTATGCCTTAGCTATTAAGCTACGCACGAGATCTATCGGATATTTTAAAGTGGGGATGAATTGCAAAAGTGATCCATCGTAATGTTGAAAATTCGCGCAGCTTGGGTTTTGGGAATGGATGTTAGGGAGGGATTTATGTCAAAGATCGATTGACTATGGGACTGATGTCGAGATATTCACGACCACCATTCAACGCTGGTCACCACAATGCAGAAGCTCGTTCGCGATATCTGATTCTCAGGACTATAATGAAATCCCACTTCAATCAGTTTGGAGCTTGACCTTGCATTAGGGCTATTTCAGTATTTCGTTACCAATGGAAAATTCGGGAGCGACTCGGTTTACTGACCCGCTTTGGATTTGGATATGACATTTGATGGCAATCGAAATACGGTCGTCAGCAAAAAAAAAACCCGAGGGTTGATAAGTATTGACCACGTTTGGATTAGAGGCAAGTTTCAACTCGCATTTCTGAAGCTGGAGTGGGTAATTTTCAATACATCAAGGATTGATGGAATTAAAAAGTCTCAATTTTCAGCAGTATTGGAATTTGGCGTATTTTCTTAGTGAAGCGATGTCAGATTGATTATGCACTATCGGATATTGGTAATGTATCGGAGGACTCCGTATTCGATGTGTTTAGTGTTCGGGTTAGTTTAGGAAGCGATGGCTCCAGATTTTAGGAAAAATTTTAAAATACGGAGAAAAATTGATGAGTCTATTAGTCATCTTAATGGAAGCTTCTTGGTTTTTTCCTTTCTTCAATGGGGTTTTGCACAGCAGTTCCATGGTTACTCCCTATGATTCAGACCTTTACAAGATCCGACTTCGAATAGTGGGATTCATCGAATTCAGGCACAAAATCTCAGGCAATTCAGGTGAGCTATATCAACTTTGAATCCAGCGGCTATTCCGACTTATTGTCCATCGTGGAAGGAAATAGCGATTTCATGTGCAGGGAGGGGAATGATAGGGAGTTTTTGATTCAGGAGATCATAGATTTCTTTGGGCTTCGTAATGATTGCGACTCTAGATAGATTGTGTATTCTGAATTTGATTCTTATTCCCAATCCTATTTCAATACCCATTCTGATACCACCGACATTTTTCTTAGCGTAAGCGCCAGGGCGAAGTTGGTAGGCGAAATGATTCCAAAGAGTGGCCTGAGGTATCTCTTTCCATTGGCCAATCAATATCGAACTTGAGAAGCTTCAAGTATTTTTGTTTCGAAAATATTCCTTAGGGACAAGGCTATGTTTGATTTCGATTATCTAGTTATGACGTAGGTTCAAGGTTGGGTGAGTTCGGTTATTTACCAAGGGAATTACCAGGCAATTGATTTCTCAGCTAAGGGACAGTCCAAATTTCAGCCAACGGCCAATTTTAGAAATTTGGAGGTGGGTTCGGAAGATCTTATAATAATCAGCGTGGACTCGAATTTGGTGAAGGGACCGCTTGCTATCAGCTGTAGTTGGACGATTCTACAGTTTTTCACTATCCATCCTAGAGCTCAATCTTCAAATGGGAGTGACTCATTAGGTGGAGTTTGTAATTGGAAATCCAGTTGCTGGACCGATGCGATGACAACGCGTTTTCGGTAGCTATCAAAACGTTTTAAAATGTAGGGCGGAAATTTGACCTCTGGAAGCTATTTATCATTCCTCCTGGGAACCAGCGAATTTCAGCTGAATGCAGTAAGTGGGAGCCTATCTGGGACTAACTTAGAAATCAGCAGAGTCCAGAGCGAAATCTGTTTCAGCTGGGATCAATCGATTTAAGTTTCAGAGCAGCAGGCTGCTCAGATACGAGTAGATTTTGGATTCAGCGAGACGAAAGCGTATAGTTGCTAAAATGGAGCCAGTTTCGATTCAGAAATTTGCTTGCTACCGCGATAATATCGAGTCACAGCGGAATTGGAGAAGTCTTTCCAGAAATATTTCCAATCGATAACAGTACGGCATCATCGTCCTCTCGGAGGCGGAAGGATTTGATACCGCTGGTGGTCCGTGTTCGAAGATTATATAATCAGTTTTTCTTTGGGGAAAAAACATCGTTGGTATTTATGAATTTCTGAAGCCTATTATCAGTTTCATAGCCAAACTATATCCACTTTTCGCGGATTAGGTTTTGTGCGATTTACGCAAGGAAGGCTTGGTGGGTCACCTATTTTTATCGAAATAATCAGTCAGCAATTCAAATTTCAGGACCTGATTCCTGTTGGAGGTTATCCTTTTTTCAGGACAATGTCTTATACTTGAATTGGATCTGAGGATCTAATTCTCCGCATTTGGCGATAGGGAGAATTCCGCAAGAATTCGCAAAGCTAGCCGATTACCTAGATAAAATTATCGAAAAGATCAGGTTGGTATTCCGAACCTTGGCAAAAGGATCTCATTCACTTGAGTGGAGGGAGCTTTTCTCTGAAATTCGATTGGAGCGCTATTTCAAACTGGGCTAAATGGCTTCAAAGGTATAGCAGAGGGGCCTTTTGGGAAGGAGGTGTGAGAAACTTACCGAGCGATCTAATTCTTCGATTGAGCGTGATCGACATTACCCGGTTGATTGAATGAAGGAATCTTTAGTGACCTTTTGTTGTATTGGAGCTCCTACTATTCATTGATATTGAGAATCGGATTTGCTCGGATTTCCTACGTTGAATTATCAAATCGAGGGAAGTACCCGTGATGTTTTCAATGGCTGTGACTATGGTAGTGCCCTTTGGTTCCGTATTTACTCGGGTGAAGACTGGGTTAATGACCCCTCCAAAAAGGCGCAGTGGCATTTTGGATAACTCTTCAATCGGTGGATGTATATTGGGAGGAGATATTCTGATTCTTTTTATCAATCCGCATTTGCAAGATGTTCATTGATCTATCGATACACTCGGTGAAATCAAAATGGAAGCAGAGAAAAATTTCATTCAGCGCTTTTGGTTTTGGTGATTGAATCTTTCCATATGGAGCAGATGATCACTTTGAGATCCAGGGATTCGAATGTTCCAGAATAAGGTGATTATAGTTTGAGTTGCTGAGGTTTCCTGACCGTTTGCTGGAAGATCCGTCACCGGTACTTTCGATAGTTTGAAACTGAGTTTTTGTATTCGGAATATTGGGAGGGTGACCAAGATTCGATTGATTTTTAAAATAGGGAGGACAGGGCTTTCCATGAGAACAATTTTTTCAGTGGTGAAATCCCATCCATTTCTCGTCAGTTTCCTCGTATTTTTGTCTTATCCAACACGAATAGCATCGGGCGGGAAAATTCTTTTTTTTTATAGAGGTGAATTCTGTTCCAAAATGTCGGACGAATTAACTATTGGCCAATAATTCGATCACCTATGCAAGTTTAATATTCCACTCAGTGGCCGATTTAATTTGGCCGGTGGACTTTTGGCATCACTTCTTTACGAATGTGACCTTAACTCACAGAAACTGTTAAGAACCACAAGACAGACCTGATTATTCGTTGGATAGTGTTCTAGTATTAATTTTCCTTTCGCAAAGAAATCAGAATTACCACAAGAGGTCTGCCGAATGGCCTGTCACCTTCCACCAAGTACGATTAGCTTGACATTGTATTGGAGATCAAGATTTCAAGATGTTCATCCTGGTGAAACCAGATCATGATAATTCTCCTTCTTTCTATATTTCTGGAAGACCAAATGGTGGACTTTCAAGAACTGTTGCATCAGTGGAGAAAAGTCACCTAGAACTAATCTTTGAACCTATAACGAATCTGAAAATCTTGGGATTACTTAAAGCTCAAAGTTGGCCTTGAGGTCTTACAGTTAGGAGCTGTGTGGATATACACTTTCTTTCGAAATACTAGTTTACTTACCAGGATTCCAGATTATGGATAGTAAACAATGCCAATAGCGACTCTGCCCAATGGTCTTTAGGATTGGTGGCTTTTGCAAAAAACACTTAATTGCCATACTTGCTTATTCGATTTACCGGGTTTGAGTTTTGGATATCTAGGGTTGTGGGCGAGTTCTCAAATGATTCAAGCATCCAAAATGCTTGGATTACGACTCCGGGTCAACGATTTTCTTGACTATGTGAAAAATGTTGAGCATGGGGATTACTGTTCGTTGTTTTCGTCAGTTGGGGAAACGTAACTTCGAGCTTTGGCCGGAATGTGCAATAAGGGTTAAAGATTCGGTGATAATGAAACATCCTTCGCTCTTGAAATGGAGCTCCTTTTAAATTTCTCTATGGAAGGAAAAGGGGATTGCGCTCTGGCGAAGGATTGAGATGTAGCATAGAATGTGGAGGTGCCGAAATAGCAGGACACTTTCTTTTGACACAGATTTGTAGGTTATTTCACGTCAGGGACGATTATCACACGCTATCGGAAGCCTGCTTTCGGGATTGGGAGCGATTCTTTCAGAGGTAAATGCACGAGATTGGATCAATGAGGAGTGACTGGCTTTGATATTTTTTTTTTTTGTGGGTCAAAGAAAAATGGGTGGAGAGGTGAATCTTATTCCTTCAGGCCGAGATCAGAAAATGACCTTTTCTTTATCAGCTCAAATACTTTATCCTTTATCTCGTTCTGAAATTCGATATGGAGGATGTGATCTACTGCTCCTGCCAGTTGATTAAATGGCAAGTGAACTTACAGCGGAGTGCTGAAGGGGCATTGATTCTGAAGTCTGGTCGAAGATCAGGTTGATCTGAGAAGAGGTGAAAACGGAGGGCTGGAAACTTCAATTTAAGAATGTGTCTGTTATAGCTTTCCTGATTCTGTTAGTAAACTGGACTTTACTAAGTATAGCGTAAAAAGTAGAGAACTTTACGAAGAATTCCAAACTTAAAAGGCGGGCTTTTTGATTTTACGATAGAATTTATTCCATAGGGAAAGTGCGTGAGGAATCAATGGCAGGTATTTGCGTTCCAAGAATTCGCGAAGAGCAGACTTCGAAACAATCAGGTGTTGATTTGGGTGCCTAATTTTTTAGTGGAAGGGTAATTCACCTCACTGTTGGGATGGTGAACTTCGACGGAATTCTACTCATGGATGGGGATATTGTCTTCAAATGTGATGATTACTGCGCTTTGAAGGAATAATAAACGCTTGATTTTATAAAAAGACACACTGGGTTTTAGAGCTCTTCCTCAAGCAAATTGTGAAGGTTGTTCAATTACTCAGGGGTGAATTTTTCCAATCAATTTGACGTGGGACTCCTGCTTGGGGAAAATGACTTTCAAAGTCCCTCATTCGGACCCTTGGAGAGGTTGGATTTCTAACATTCGAATAGCGAATTGAACAGATTCACTCGAGCATATGAGATTCATTTTGAGGATCAATGATACAAATCACTAAATTTTATCCTTCCCCTAATCATTACCAGTGCGGAGTTGAGATTTGTGTTTACAGTGCTGCATGGAAGTTCCGGATGGAAATCAAGGATTCAAATCTGACCCCCCGTACGGAAAAAAGTGTTCCGGGGAAATCTGCCAAATGACTGTTGGTCGATTCGAATAGGAAATAACTAATGATCGCTTGGGATGGAAGAGATGATTTGGGGATTCAACTAGCAATGGCGTTTTATATTTAGTCGGGTTTTGATCCGTGGAAAAATGGGACAATTCATGGAGCATCGCCAATGCCGGAGATAGGCTTTTTAAAAAGGGCTACGGTAGATGTATTTTGAGGTTAATTTCAAAGCTTTGAATCAGGGATATTTTTTCATATTTATTAAAAATCCCTAATTCCTCCAAAAATCAATAAAATGGTCGATCCCCATCGTATAGGAAATTATGGGGGACGTTTTGCGCAAGCAAAAAAGGAATGGCTTTAGAACTCCTGTACCAAATGAGATTAGCGTCCTTGGCAGCATTTCCTGGGATTGCCATAGATCAAAATTTGCGAAGCGGAAATTGCATTGAAGCGAAAATTAAAACTGGAAATGACAAGGATTAATTGGGCTATTTTGTAACAAAAAATACTAATGACCCTTCTTTTTCTGTCTTGCTTCAGATTTTAGTTAGGTCCTTGGTAAAGAGAACTTCAAGATAAGGCTTGAGTTACTTTTTCGGACTATAAAATAGCAATTACCCCTAGTATATGTTGTTAAGCCTCCAACATTTAAATTTGATGCGGTTCAAGCGTAAGTATTTAGCAAGGGCTAACATGAATCGGTTCCACATAAAACTTGACGCTGCAATTCCAGCTTAACTTTATTGGGTTGTGTTAGATGTTAAACTGGTCGTATCCCACTAGCGGCATTAAACTTCAATCATATGCAAGTTTAGGAATTTAATTTTCGGCCGTTCGAAAGTAGGTTAAATTTTTGTCATCTATCTCCGGGAAATCCCAAAAAATGTAAGTATAGGTTAGTTATTCGCTGATTTACACCACATTAGTGAATTCTTAAAGTTTCTTCATTAACTTATTGAAACCAATTTTATGTAATGAAAATTTTTGGCAAAAAAAAAAAAAGCTTTATTTTGCCATTGGCCAGGTGTTAATATAAAAAAAAAAAAAACCCTTATCCTTTCTTCGC
>Ga0163217_1061281_pt1 | contig 13614 bp, 8 predicted proteins | sample SynspAceP_FD_185933 | JGI IMG/M metagenome (GOLD analysis project Ga0163217, IMG submission 185933) | Saline lake microbial communities from Ace Lake in Antarctica - Synechococcus sp. Ace-P (PacBio error correction) | ecosystem: Environmental > Aquatic > Non-marine Saline and Alkaline > Saline ... | reverse complement strand
ACTTTACAAAAATTTGCCACCATTGTAATAGGGTAAAATATCTCCGTTATCCGGACAGTTAATAAGAAGAAGAAGCCACCAAAAGCAGAGAAAGCATTTGTTGGAAAATATCTGGTTGGGCGGCATGTTCAAGATTATACATAAGTAAAGAAGCGGCAGTCATTTAGAATTAAGACAATGAAAATAGATGAGGGAATAATTGCTGGGCGTTTACTCTTTTAAAACTTCAGTGATGATATTTAAGGAATCTTAATATTTTGTTGATTTGATAATTCGTAAAATTCGAATGATTTCGAAACATTTGCGAAAAGCAATGGTTCCATTTGGGAAAAAAAGAAAAGGCCAAGTAGGAATGGGAAAAAAAGGATAAACAGTCTATCAACCCAGTGGAAAGAAAAGATGTACTTTAATTCTTAGCTCTGGTTTGCAACTATCAGGGTAAAGGCAATCAGCATCCAGACTCTCAATCCATATTTCAAAGGTTGAATAAAAGAATGGGATTGTTTCAATAGTATACATTAACCCAGTATATTAGTAGAACGATCGAAAGTAGGAGAAAAGAGCCAAACCCCAAATTTAATAGAATAGCAAAACAATGACAAAGTCAAAGTTCGGACTAATGATATCTAGTTTCTCGTTCCTATTTGAATGACTTCAAAAAATTCTTTTTTTTTCATTTAAAAACCTCTTTTCAACAGAAGGCACTAGTTTAGACTTAGTTTTAAGATTGATATGTTTTTTTTAGAATGCGATACATTTAAGAAATGGAATAAAAATAAGAAAGAAAAAGTTCCTTAAATTACTTTTTCTTTTCTTATTCGTTTTGATCAATTGATTATTTTTTGCGAAACATTCTTGGAATAGTATCTAATTTTTTTACATCTCTGAAGAGATTGGTGTAACTAGTTTGCTATTTTCAATTAATCCGACTTTCATGAGTTTATTTTTTGGTAGTGCAAGGTCTCCTTTTCTATACAGTAGGCGAATCGCCAATTGAGCCAGGTGTACATCATATATTTTGCCATCTCCATTACTTCTTGCGGCTATCTAAAAGATCACCTGTTGCTAATGGTGAATAGGGCTTCAACAACAATTTCATCTTTTTACAAAATGCTAATAAGTCTTTTTGGTCTCGTCCGATATTAGGAAAGGGGATTTGATTGGCCATGGGCACAAGTCACAAGCATTCGATTAGAGCTTGGATATCTTCTTTTGAAAAGTTGGAGCTCCAATTAGCACGAATTTTACCATCATTATACAATTGTCCGATTTGCTTTTCCAGGTTGAATATTTTCTTTGGTGCATCTTTTCCTAATATCATTCCAAGGCCAAGGAGCGTGAATAAGATAGAGATCGAGATAGTGCCATTCCTAAAATTTGTTAAAGTCTTATTAAAGGGCTCTCAGCCGTTTGATCATAGCCTTTTAATTATGTGGCAGTAATGTACGTCGTTACAAAGATTGAGTCACGAGGATAAGCCAGAATCTTTAATGGCTTTCGACATTCTTTCGTTGCGTAAACTAAAAGCAGTAATTCATTATGAGTATAACCATTTTTCAAAGGCCATTGTTTACAGCATCATAAGCATCTTTATTTGGGATTCTGCCAAGTACCAAAACCGATATAGGGAATTTTTAACCCCATTATGGTAATACAAATTTTTTTTCTTTCACTTTTAAGTTTCCTCCTTATTTGGTGGGTATGTTTTAGATATGAATCGCTTTCATGAACTTTATTATACCAAAGAAGAAAAAGGATAGGATTGAAATATTAGGGTTTTCAAATAGAAAAGACTTTTAATTTTCTATAATCAAACGATAAGAACGCTTGAGGAACGTATGGATATGATAAAACGAGTTTAAGTTAAAACGAAATTCAATAAAAAAGCTGAGGAATAAAATCAATGAGTAAAATAATCTAACAGTGACAGGGACCAAACTGGAAAAACTTCATTTTTAGGGCCATTACGTTAGGCCTCTTTGAAAAATTAAGAGTGTCGTACAAAGTGATGCAGCGCGCCAAAAATTTTATTATGATTGCGATTTCACAAGTCACTGACAGATTAATGCAAAATCCTAAAAAAATACCAAGAATAGATTTATTGAAGTCGCTTTAGACTACTTAGCTGTTGCTTAGGATCCAGCTAAAATCAACTATTTTTGTACAATCTCAAATCCTTCAACTAGCAGGAATTGACCGATGTTTACTATTTAAATTTAGTGACTGTTTCACGATTAAAACGAAACCCGGGACAGTTAAATCAGAAATTAATGAAAAAAAACTTTGGCGAAAAGTTCCCAGCGGGCTTTTTCATGTATCCAGTCAGCCAAGCTGCAGATATCACGGCTTTTAAAGGTACGCACGTTTCCGAGTTGGTGAAGACCAAAAACCGATGATAACAAACCAAGAGTTGTGAAAAGATTTCAATCCGATTTATAACACAGACACATTAGTCATGCCAGAAGGTATTTCTTCCTGATAAAGGACAAGAACGATTAGCGGAAAATTGATGGCCAAAGGAAAAAAATGAGCAAACATTAAAAAAATGCATCTATTTGTCGGATTTTCTGATGAATCAAGGAAAAAAATTATGAGTATGTACACAGATCCAAGAACACATTCATGTGAATGATCCAGGTAAATTAGAGGGCAAACGTTGTCTTTAGTATTTGGATGTATTTGGGAACAGACAAAGAAAAAATTCAATCGTTAAAGACACCCCTGGTACCAACAGGTTGGATTGGGAGATGTAAAAATTTCAAAGGTTGTACTTAATGACATTTTACAAGATTTTCTTTACAACCCAATCAGAGAAAATAGAGACACTTGCAAAAGACAAAGAAGAAGTCTACCGTATGCTAAGAATGGTAGCAAGCGGCAGGAAAAAGTAGCTGCTCCAAACGTATCTGAAGTAAAAAGCAGCGATGGGAATTCAATTATTTGGTGTATATCTATTTAAAATGATACGCTAAAGTTTTCCAACACGTTTTTTAGTGGTGTTGGGGAGGCTCTTTTTTTTTGCCCATAATGTTTAAAATCATTATTTTGCCGACTCCTTTTCACAGCTGATAAAGTGCATTTGAAAGGAGATTGGGCATGTCAACCTGTTCAAATCAATTAAGAAACGATTTTTTCAGTAAACTAATTTACAACAGATGAAAAGGGTTTCAACATTGATTTTTAAAGGAGGAAAAGGAAAAAATGGTGACGTATCGGTGGGATAGTGCTATTAATCTTAGGGTATTTTACGTATGGGAAATACATCGAAAAAAATTTTTCAATTGATAACAGAACGAGCAACTCCTGCCAGAAGTATAAAGGATGGATATGATTTTGTACCCATGTTCGAATCAAAAAAAAGCTATTATAGAATTATTAAATTATTCTGGAACAGGACGATTTTTGGACCAAATTTGGGTGCTGTATGACGTAGCGTATATCTGGATCATTGTGGTTGTTATTTTTGGGCGGAGCCCAGTCCATGATTAATGATTGGAATGATTTTTCACTTCTAATAATTGGAGCGCAATTACCCGAGTTAGCGAGGTAAATACTTAGGGAAGCCAGTTAAACATGTCGTTAACATCTTTTCGATGCTGTTATTGATGTTAGTTGCGACTGTTTTTTGTCTCGCGTCGCCAGCTAACTGGATGAGAGCATTACGCCAAGTGAGGGTAACTACGGGCTCATCGTGGTATTGATTTTTGTTTACTACATTCATTTCTACTATTTTGCCAATTTGATAAAGCGATTGGGTAAGTTTACCCATGGTTTTTGGTGGCATTTTGATTTATTAGTACCATGCTATCGGAGTTAGTTTTACTTTTTTGGTGGCATACGATACCCAACTTAACGATAGGCAACATGCCAAAAAAATTTTAATCCAGAAGGTACTCCGATATTCCCTGCTTTATTCTTTACTATTTCTTGTGGAGCAATATTTCAGCGATTCCACGCGACAACAGCTCCAAATGGCTTGCACGGACGAGTTACAAATGAAAGAGAAGGTCGCTTTACTTTTTATGGGGCATGATGATTTGCGGAAGGTGAATCGGCAATGATTTGGGCAGCAGCCATCGAGTCTCTATTGATTGGTCCAAACAACTGAGTCAAGATATTAGTGCTGGCAACCACCATCAGCAGTAGCTGAATCAAGTTTCTATTTTACTATTAGGAAATGTTAGTCGGAAACAATTGCATTTTAGGGGTAATATGTCTTACCAATTTCGTCAGGGTTTTTATCTGCTTTTAGAATGTTTACGGATTATTCTTATCAGACTATCTGCCATATCCAAACAAGATACGATTAAGAAGATTCTGCATGGTTACTTTTGCCATTGTTTGCCATCTCTTTTGCGTTAACAAATTATTGGAAATTTCACCATTTTGTGGAGATATTTCACTTGGCAAACCAAGTTGGACAGCGTGATTGCTTTGTTATACCAACTCGCTTACTTGTTTTGAAGAATAAAAAATTACCTGGTTACATTTGATTCCAGATTCTTTATGTTGTATGCTTGCGGGTTTATATTATTAGTGAAAAAAAACCAATCGGATGCGAATCGGGACTTAACAGGGATTAACTTACATTTAGCATCTAGTACGTTGACTATTTGGTAGGGATGTTTGGAAGGAACAGGACAACACAAAAAGAGAGCTAGATCCGAATGGAGATCTTATCAAATGATCAGCGGCCATGTACATTTTCGAACGTTTAAATGGAAAAGGTTATTTAAAGAAATAGGGTTTTAGAGTACCGAACTCAAACAAACGATGGTCAATCATTTCTTTTCTTCCTTACGATTGACTCTGATTATTCTTTTCGAGTTAATTTCGTATACATTTATTCGCAAAAAATCGATGAGTTTCAAAAGATATTTCTTTTACTGGGTCTAATTTTAATATAAAATGGATGAGTTAGTTACGGATATTTTTCACTCGACTTGGTCTAAAAAAATAATTTATGGATGAGTTTGAGATGTTTTGCGCAACTTGTCCTTTCCAAAAGGACAGCACTGAAATTGTTCGTAACAATGAAAATTTGGAAATCGGATAGAGAGAGAACCATTGATTGCGATATGTAAAAAAAGACGACCAGTATGTGGTCTTTTTTTTTATTGGTGTGAATCATTAGTTTGAAGGAGTTATCTTCCGATAGGTCCAGCCGCCAATCTATGGTGACTTCGACCCTTGCATTGTTAATTTTTGATTCATCTGAGGCAGAAAAGACTGGCAACAGAGGCTACTTTCAGCTGGTGTTCCTGCCTCTTGTGCGGGATAATCTTTTAATCGTGGATCCATCAAATATCTTTCTGGTTCATTGGCGTTTGCATAAAACCTGGCGCGATTAAATTTTGCTTTGAATTCCTTTAGCCCCAACTCAAAAGCCAGTTGCTTGTTAAACCAACGAAAGAGCTGTTTGCTTGTTTAACATAAGCAATCCCACCAGGACCTTGCTACAAAAAGAGCCCTGCGACCCGATAGTGATAACGGTGCCTTTCTTCTTTTTTCAACCATTTCATAGGAACCCACTTCTTTTGTGATAAGAAAGACACCTGTTACATTCACTTCCCAGTTTTATCAAAAATTTCTTCATTTCTGCTTTGGGTTACATCTTTGATCCCATCATGTATTCCCAGACACTATTAAGAAGGATATCAAAACACGTTCCAATTCATCGACGACCTTTGGATGCCAGTTTTGACTCATCTCCTTTGGTGACGTCCATTTCTATTGGGGAAAATAGCTTTTCCGTTATCCGCCAGTAATCTCTTTTACGATTTGCTGGCCATGTTCGCTGTTTCTTCCAACAAACCTGCAACTTTAGCGCCCTCTTTTGCAAAAGCTTTGGCAGATGGCTTCACCTAAACCAGAAGTCCCACCCAGTAATAACAGCTACTCGATCTTGTAATTTCACCCAAATTAGTCATTCCTTTCTGATTGTTTTCTTTCGATGGATTAATAGATTACGATTTTAACAAAAGGATATAGAGGGCAAACTTCAAATAAATAAACTTATCGTTAAAAAATTAAAATAAAATTTTCTAAAGGCTCATTCTTCATGAGAATTCGCTTCATGTTTATACTGTGAACAACTAGATACCATTTTAAAAAAGAAAGGAAGGATTTAAAAATGAGAAAAGATTGGAAGAAATTGGTGTTCGCAGGGAATCGGAGGAGCTTAGTCTACTTATGAAAAGGCTCAAGAAGTTGTGATTCATTTAGAAAAAAAAGGGCAAACTATTCAGTAGATGAAGGCAAACCGTCTAAAAGAAGAGTTGTTTGGAACGTAAAAGCAACAAAAGGAAGAATCACTCAATCATGATGATGTTAGAAAGAAACGCAATTATAGAAATGCTGCAACGCATAGAAAAGATATTGATGAATTGGGAAAGAAAAGTAGAAGGAATTAACGAAAAAAGTGATGACTTATGGGAATAAGAATAAATGACTGTTACCTGTCGGTGGAGTTAAGAGGATGAAAAAGTCAAGTGGTGAACGATTAGAGAATAGTAACTGTTCTTCTTCATATGGGTTTGGAGCACATTTTTATTCGGACAAAAGTTAAGAAATAAAGGACCCAAAAAACAAGATTGGCGGTTAATCTTCGTTAAAGCATTTGAAGATTTGGGGTCCAGTTTTGTTAAAATAAGGACAAATAATTTCTTACTCGCCCAGATTTATTGTCGCAAGAACTACATTGACGAACTGTCTAAGCTACAAGACCATGTTCCCCCTTTTCCTTTTGCTGACATTCAAACGGATTTTTAAAGAAGAATTTGGAGAAGGAAAGCGATGGAGGCTGTTTTTGAAGAGATAGAAGAGACGGCGTTAAGCGAGTGCTTCGATTGCACAAGTCCACCGTGCTAGAATGAAGAATGGCGACGAAAGGTTATCGTGAAAGTACAGCGTCCAATATTGAAGAAAAATTTATTGGAGAATATTCACTTATTTTCTCGGATACGATCGATTTGGCGCCAGGACCATTAAAGGATTGGTTTCAGATCCAGACTTAGGCTTCTTTAAGAAATTTTTGAAAAGGCTACACGAATTGAACTAGATTTTAGAAAATGAAGCTACCGCATTGCTTAAGTTTAAAGTATTAAATAAAGAGATTTGAGGTTGTTGGAGCTCCAAAAATCTAGTGAGTGAGTGTACGTCTCAAAAAGAGTCTTAGTAGAAGAAACATTGAGGGATAAAAAATTCCTTGATTTTAGGCTAAATTTATCAAAAGAAGGTATATCAAACGAGGACATTTGCAGAAAAATTAATTGTATCTTTTTTTTCACAAGTCTTTAAAGACGGCTATTCCAGGCGACCCTCATCTGTAAATTTTGATTCGAGATAAAAAGATTGTTCCTTTATGATTTGGCATTAGGGTGCGAATTAGCCGTTGGAAATAAAAAAGTCTAATTATTATTTGAAGGCTATCGTCTTCAACGATGTTGATATGTCATGAATATTCTGGCTTAAAATGGGTGTGACAAAGGAACGGGTTTAACCAATATGAGTTTTACGAAAGCATCTGAAACTATTTTTTTGACACGTATTTGACAGCAAGTTACCAACAAATTAATTATGAGTACGCTATTTTCTGATATTTTGGAAGTAACTTTAAAAAAACACCGGCATTCATTGATACCCAATGTTTTTACGATGTTGGTCAAAATCATTGAGTATGTTGGGAAGGATTAGCGCGCAGAACTTAGATTCCAGAGATAAATGTACTTGAAGGTAGCCAACCTGTATATGCAAAGCAGTGATGAACTGTCTCTTTATGATTCTTTTCTAAGATAAATGGCTTATTTTTCAAGTTACCAACTGTAAAAAGTTGCTAGGGACTTTCCCCAACACAACTAGGCAACTGTTAAAAATTGCAAACAGTGGCAGAGCGAGGTGGCATATTGACTTGGTAGATGGGATTAATAATAGTGTGGAAAGGTCTCAATAAAAGGGTGAACCGACTTGTCTTTGCCACTTATTATTGCAGCGCTTGATTCTTTCGTCAGCAATTTTTGTAGCGGATGGCAACAAAATTCAGGTTGTTTCCATAATCGCCGTCGTTATTTTCCTCCCCCGCGTGCAGGATTAATGGGTATTTGGTTGCGATCTCTGATCATACGTTCAGGTTTACACTTTATAAACTAAGGATACAAAAAAAACAACGAGCGCAAATTAATTCATGTCGTTGTTTTTTTTTCTTTCAAATAGAACTTTCCATTTAAAAGAATCGTCTTATTTTGTTGCATTTTATTTCGATAAACGATTTAGTGTCAAAAACCATTTAATAAAAAGCGTAACGGAGTAAAAGAATCGCTGATAGTAGGCTATCGTGCCAATTGGTGCCATTAAAGCCGTGATATCTTGGAATCTCAAACTAAGTAAAAAACTTAAAACAAGTTGAACGTACCAAGAAATGCCAAGCCAGAAAGACTCAACAACAGAAAAAGAATCCAACGACGATTTTTATTCTTTTTTATAGTAACCAGATTCAATAAAGGAAGGAATCCAAGCGATTAATTCCTAGATAAGGACTTGTTAAAGTAAAGGATTAGTTACCAGGATGATTTACTCCGTTCAGATAGATGTTTGTGGATTTTAAGTTAGGGGTTTATCAAAATAGCAATGAAACCTATTCTATTCTCAGTTTACCTGTTTTTGTTTCTTTTAGCATAAGTTTAAAAAAAATTACTAAAAAAAGCGTTTAAAAAAAAACAGGAACTAGCCGATATAAAAGAATGGCTAGTAATTTGACCATTAATCAGATTTTAATGGATACAGCAGAACAAACAAGAAAATGTGCCATACATTAGAACTAGTCAGGGTTTAATTACCATAAGAGAGGCTTTTTTAGTGGTTCGCAAAAAAGAAAATCGAAAATCAAACAATATGAGGTCAAGAAGAGAAGCATAGGAATTGAAAGTTGGAGCAACCTTGTCTTTTGTTGTTTATTAATTTCCGCGGTAATATGGTTTTGCTATTAACGAATATGAGTACTAGAAAAATCTATGCCTAACCCGAATCGAAGCGAGCGAGAAATAGTACCCGACTCAGGTGGCCAATCAATTTGATTGGGCAGGACAAGAATTAGAAGATACATTAGAAGTATTATCCCAAAAATGCTAGTTTTAGAGATATGGAAAATGGACCAGAAAATGGAAGCAGCCATATTAGAAGATTTATGTTAGCTAAGGCAGTGGGGCTTTATATAGCGGATGCTTACTATGCACAATAGATGGAGGATTGATCAGAGAAGAGCAATTCCTGATTTTGATTAGCGCATCAAGAGTGTGGTTTCAAAAAGCTGTTTGAGCGTCGTGGCGCGATATTTTGGACTGAACCGTTAATACGGAATTTTGTCACAGGAGAGATGGGCATAACCGTTTCTAAGGGCTATTGTTAAGAAAGTGAATTCATTGTGTTAGTAGGATTGGGGATTTAAGTCTTGAAAAAGCTTGCAGGAATGATTACTTCATCACAAGTTGCAAGACAGGAGAAAATTTTTTGTGCTCTCAGATTAAAGGGGACGTATTTGATATCCAGCAGATCAAGACAAGATAGGGAACAAGTATTATCTCAAATTAAAACCGCTTTTAAAACTAGGAGGGAATCAATTGGTTTTATCTTAGATGAAAACCTTTAATAAGATATTCAAGTTTACTATCGAAAAGTTGTTAGATTTAGGTGTCATCGTTTATGGGGCGGTTCATGCGAATGAGATGGCCAAGAAAATCAAGCAAGTATCAAAAGTGGGTTGATTGTTTCTGGAGTCTCTTTAATCGATAGCACTTTTATCGGCTATTTTATTTACAATGGTTATTAAAAGGGTTATGCTAACGCCATTCACTCAGCATTTAACCGAGTTTGAGCAAGGGGATTGACGGTACAAATGACGCGTTCAGATATTCTCTAAAACCTAGAATAAATGGTTTGGAAAATCTAAGCCCGTTAAAAAATAAAGACATTAAAGCTAATGGCGACGAATTAAAATCAAATCGCTTACTCATTTAATGAAATGGTAAAAAAATTACAAAACCAATGTTGGCGATATCCAGAAAAAAACAGTCAAACCAATCATGGATATGACGCTGTCGTTGACAGTAATTTCAAAAAACAAAACGACATCTGCTTACAGGAAGAAGGTTTCGAAAACCATTAGTGGAAGCAGAAGCAACCAGCGTACAAACACAGATACAGAAGAAGCAGGCAACTAAAATGGAAGAAACTTTCAACGATTTTAGCAGAAGTTGAAGGGAAAAGCGTTCAGAAAAATTGGTCAGATGCTGATGATACTAAACGGTAGCGTTAATGGACCGCAATAGTGAAAAAAAATGGCCGATGTTTATGAAAAATGGAAGCAAAATATTCAAATGATGGTTCAGTTGACTGAAAGCATTAACGCTTGTAGATGGAGATATCAAAGTATCGAAAATATCAGCCAAAGCATTAGTGGCATTTCAGCTCAAAACAACGTGTTAGCATTAAACGCTTCTATAGGATAGCAGCAAGAGCTGGAGAATCGGGGGGTAGAGGTTCGCTGTCGTTGCTGACGAAGTGAGGAAAATTAGCGGAAACAAAGTGCTAAAATCAACACCAAAGCATCACAGATATTATCAAGACCGTTCAAGAAGAGTTCTCGACGATGATTGCTTTAAGATGAGTGAACATTGAAGAAAGTTGAAAAACAAACAAAAAACAATGATGAAGCCACTTGATTCAGCTAATAGCGTTTACTGATCAAATGGATGTTTTAGTAAGAAAATATCATCAAACGTAGTCGGGTTAAGCAGGTCAAAATCGAAAGACAAAAAGATGATGCCCGTTTGCTTCAGTTGAAAAACATTGCTGCTTCAGCGCAAGAAAATTCTGCTGGGACCGAAGAAGTATCCGCCAATGCGGAAGAAATATTAGCTACAATGGAAGAATTTAGCGCAAAAACATTCATGATTTAGGACAACATGCAAAAAACGTTTGGCTGGATGAAACAATCGCCTTTAAAATAGAGTAACAAAAGGACTTTTTAAAATTAAAATGACGTTTCAATAGTCGTCCAGCGGATAGGGCCTTAAATCAGCGTTTATTCGGCCTGTGTAAAAAGGAAGGCGAATGGTTCTTTTTGCCACAAAAGATTCCTGCTGGTTTTTTCTGTTATTCTATGTAAAAAGACCGATCAAAATATGTTCTAGGAGGACAACATGGAAAAGTTTATTGTTTTTACTAGTGGCGCTCAAAACTTTGCCATTACCGATCATAGCGATCGAAAAAATATTATGATGGAGAGCCAACTAGAATTTCCAGACACCTCTTTCCTTATCTATTAGTGCTATTCCTTAAGCGACCAAACTTTTGCCAATTATTGATTAGCGAGCGATTGTTTCAAACAAAAAAACAACGGTGACAGACAAGACAAAAATTTTGTTGCGGGAAGGGAAAAGAACTGAAAAATTGGTAGTTAGTGAAGTGTTTTGTCTTGTTAGCCCAATTTTGAAGAAGTTTCAAAGATGAAATAGCAGAAGAAAATGCGGACATGCAGCCAAATATGTTTACGAGCTTTATTTAAAAACAGAAGAAGGCATTTGTATTAGTGCTCGATGTAGATGTATTGTTCTCATCAGAGAATGAAAAGAGCTATTGAATTAATCAATAAGTAAGAAGCTATAAGAATGGGGAAGACGGGCATGATGGACGGAATAAAAAGTAGGTATTTCAGACTACAAAGTAGGAGGATGCCCGAAACATTAATGACAATTGGGCTAGGTTTCCTGTGTAGGAATTCGCCCCATTTATGATCCTAAAACAAAAATGGCGGACTTCAGTCACATTAGCTACCAGACAGCAGTTCATTTAAAAAAAAGCGAAATTAAAATTGAAAGAAGTTTGCTGATTTAGCTATCCACCAAATTGGTTTCAGATAAGAAAAGAAACAAAACAACCAAAAACTATAGCTAAAATTGCTGGTGGTGCGAAGTTATGTTTCAAACATCAAACGATTACTTATATAGGAAAGTATTGGTGAACGAAATGTTGCCGCAGTTGAACGTAGTCGTAAAAAACTATTGAATATTCCTTTATTGGGAAATCATACTGGGAGGAAACATGGGGAGAAACAATGATTGTGGATTTAACTACCTTTACAGTTTAAAGTTCGTATGGTCAACCGAGAAATTATTATATTGTTAAAAGGGAATAGGAGCGGTATTAAAAAAAATGGGAATTAAAGTGTTTGGTCGTTGGATGATTCTCCGTCATGAGAAAAATTAATAACTGAAATGATATCAGGGTAACGGGTTTAACCGTTGTTGACGGCTATGAAATGGTCGTATGCGTTTAAAGTCAATCGCCTTTATTGAAACCAGATATCGTGACGTTTAGATATCGATAATGCCAGGTTTAAATGGACTGGAGGACACTTAAAATCATCAAACAAGGAATATGCTATTCCGTAGTGATTGATTTTGGGGGGGGGGAGGGGGGGTTTTTTTTTCCCCAATTAGTTGGAGAAGCTATAAACGATTGAAGCGTTTTAGAACTGGGTGCATGGACTTTATTCGAAAAAAAGCCGGTGGATTAAAAAAATCAAGCAGGAAAGAATTTAAAAAAGAGATTGAAAAAAAAGATCCAAACGTTTAGTCGAAATAAAAGAAGTGTCCAACCTTCTAAAAAAAAAACCAAATTGAAAAAAGACCCGTTAAGACCAAAGAATTTGGCAAAAAAGGTTCCCAAACAAATTAAAAGCTTATTTGTAATCGGTGTTTCTACCGGCGGGCCAAAAGCTTTATCGCAGAGTTATTCAACACTTACAGGAAAATTAGCCATTCCAATATTCATTGTTCAAACATATGGCCTTAAAGGTTTTACGTTGTCGTTTCGCTGAACGATTTAAATATGAAAACCCTCGGTTACCGTTGTTGAAGCGAAAGAAGGAATGGACGCATTGAAAATGGAAACAGTGTATCTGGCTCCTGGAGATTATCATATGGACCCATCAAACAAAACCAAAATTGCGTTGACGCGTTCACCTAGAATCTTAGGATAAAAGACCGTGCGTGGATTAATTTTAATTCCAATCTGCAGCAAGTGTTTACGAATTCGTCATTTTTAAGTCCGGGGTTTATTTAACCGGAATGGGACGATGAATGGCAGTGTAGGGATGAGTGAAATTTAAAAAAAAACAGTGTGGGTTTACGCTAGCGGCAAAGATCCGTGAAAAACAAAAGCGGTTGGTCCTTTATGGGCATTGCCAGGAATGCAAATTCAAAAAAAAAGGCGGTTGGTAGGATGAAGTAGCCTAGTTTAACAGAACTATTCGGACAGGATTAAATTGGATGATAAGGGATGAGACCAATGGAACTTAAAAAACTACGATTTTTTTTTGAATGGACCAATAAAAATTTAAAATCTTAATCTAGCTGGGCTACAAAGAAAAAAAAAAATTGCAAGGAAAGAATTGCAAGCGTATTGGAAAAAAATGCTGGCGGCCTTTACGTTAGAAGGGAAAGGGACTTAATTTTCCAAAAAAAACGAATAGAAAAACAGAGGGAAGAGGAGAGAATGAAGAGAGAGAGAAATACATAAATATACATCCATATATTGTTCCAAAAACTTTTCCTGTAG
>Ga0163217_1106384_pt1 | contig 13615 bp, 3 predicted proteins | sample SynspAceP_FD_185933 | JGI IMG/M metagenome (GOLD analysis project Ga0163217, IMG submission 185933) | Saline lake microbial communities from Ace Lake in Antarctica - Synechococcus sp. Ace-P (PacBio error correction) | ecosystem: Environmental > Aquatic > Non-marine Saline and Alkaline > Saline ... | reverse complement strand
TTCATATGGGAGCGCTGCATGTCGGGATTGTCCCCAATCGAACTTTGGTCCGCCGCAAAACATATTATGGATACCAACGCCTCAGTAGGTGTAGTACAGCCCATTTCGTGATATTCCGGTTAGGACCATGATATAGGGGTACCATCCAGGCCTTGCGACATTCATTACCTCCAAGGATAAGTTCTGCGAACCAAATCCCAAATTCCTCAACCAATCTCCCAGGATAAAATCTGATTTTACAACTCCCTGCAACCAAATATCCTCATAATTTTGAATAGCTTTCTACTTGTGAAGCTGGAGCCGTACTTAATCCAATTTATAGTCCAGTAGTTCATCAATAATTCTTTGGAGGCCACCGGCAGCTTCCAAACGTTGCAGCTGGATCCGCTGTTCCAACCAATTCAATTCCGGATTGCTAATAAAACCAGCAATAGTTGACCACGCTCGAGGCTTTTGAAGGGCTCATACAGATCACTAGCTACGTGAGTCAGTAACTCTAGATTTTCATGGGCCAAGGCCAGTAATCTTATCAGCTCTTGCGATGATCTTTGGCTTCTTCCAATAAACAATGGCACGATCTAAATCTGATAATATTGACTAACATCTGCCGCGAAATACCTCTTGATTGTTGGCTGGTCGCTTATCCAAGTCAAAGGCTCAGATTAAACAATTGACTACGCCTTCCGAATGTCCATCAACTGGGCATAATTAGAACTCTATATTAAGGTAAGGCTCTTCCGAGTAAACGATTCACAGTAAGCAGATCCATTCCTCCTCATTAATTCCCAAAAGGTTTTTAATGGCGACCATTAGGCACCTCGTATAAAGGGGTATAATTCCGGTACGCCAACTTAAACATGCATGTCCATAAAGCTACCTTGCAGGGTTCATTTTACCTTCAGTGTAGCCATCCACACCCCTAACCTGGGATGGTGTAAAAAACAGCCTGATCGGTAAAGTGGCATCCGTAGTCTCCTCCACGGGTAAGTGTACCTGCCCAGTGTTCTTGGTACAAATTCTAAAAACAAGCGCCTCGGCAGTTTTGCATCGGACCAACACACTGGCTTCCGCCTACTCGGTAAGTGAGTTGTCCTAAAAAATCCTCACTTACACGCTTAACCACAAGGAGCCCAAAGCGAACAGTGGTTGGCATTTTTAAAATATATTTTTTCTCATTTCAGTTATTTTTAAAATTTATTTGGAAATCCACCGATATATACGCCATTAGCGCACGGCCACCGCTGATTCATTGAGTTCCGAGTTCTGATTCAAACCCCGTTGTTTGGAAAGATCTGAAGTTGCTAACCTGAATCCACTTCTGGATCAAATGGGAAATCGGTGAATGTCAAATAAAGTAGTACCTGAAACTGAATACGCAAGCGTTCGCACCGAAATGTCCAATATGTTCCTCATCCATACTATAACCTACCTCCAAATGTTTTAAACGTACGTAATTCCTATTAAGAAGAAGCGTCTGTTTGTCCAGAATTACCCACTGTCTCCCCTATTCAGCCAATCTAGGTTTTTTGGCGCACAATTATTATCCAAAGACCAAGGCGAAGTCGATCACGTACATCACGTGCCACTTTGGCTAGGGTACGCTGACATAAAAGCTCCATTCGTAATTACTAGTACCCACGCTATGCTCCAGACCAATACATATTAAAGTCGCAAGTCCTTATAATTCAAGTGGCTGTGTTAAATCCAAAAATTGGGTTGTCTGCAAAGGCACTACCCAGCCGACCGAGTGTTTATCCTCTGGTCCGAATTTTACCGTCGCCGGCTTAATATCTTAACTACTTTGGCATCACCTCGTTTTAAAGCAAGAAGTTACTACCACTATATCCAAGGATCAGGCAGTCTAATGTTCAGCTTGTGTACGAAAAGACTCCAATCAAATTATATAAAGCGGTCTTCAATTCCCCTCCAGTTCTCTTTGCAAGGACGGCTCGGCCAATTGCCGGTTCATCAAAAAAATAAACAATTTATTTGCTGGAATCACTGAAATTACAAGGATTAAATTATAACGAATCCATCATCATTTCTCCTTAACGCCTACACGTTATTCATTAACCCTTGCTCGAAATTTCTCATTACCGCAGGGGCGGACAATACACTATATTACGCAATGCTCATCAAAGGAAGTCTCAAGATATCGCGCCCTTGTGTTTCTATAATTAATCAAAACCCAATGTCAACCATGATATTTCAAAACACGTAGGTCAAGACAAACATTTCGGTATTGTAGCTTTTCCCATTACACATTGGGTTCCACTTTACTTTCGAAGCAGTTGTTGTAACTGACCTAAAAACCTGTTGCCGATGAATTCATAAGTCTTGAGATGACTTGAAAAGGCGATTAAACATTATCGTTACCAGTTCCCCATAGAACCTCTTAATTTCAAAAAATTATAAATGGCAAACCTTTTTGGAAAAACATGTCTCGCTAACAACCCAACCTGCTGATACCCCAGGAAAAAAACCAACGGTTATTTCCTGGGAGCAAAAGGGTAAGAACCATCATAATCTTAACAGAAATTCCAAACAAATACTTCTCTTTGTAGGAATTAATTCTACGGACCATAATAGTTGAAGACGTGCGGTCTCATAGCCATTCCCAAATATTTTGGACCTTCACTACCCCTAATCCAATTGGAAGATCACTTGAAGAAAAACCGTCATAAATGCGCCAAAGTAACTTGCTCGGATTCTTCACGAGTTATACCCCAATAATTTTATTGTCATGCGTTCCAAAACACCTTAACGTAGGTAGCTATTAAAACTTTGCCGTAAACACTGTTAAAGTAGTTATGCTGTCTCGATTCTTCAAACTTGAGATCGCAGCGTCACGTTGTGCTGCAGTTAAGCCAGTGAGTTTCTTTTCACCCCATCCCAAGGTATAAAGAGTCCAAGGCGATTCCATTGCTTTAATAATCAAAGTTCATTTTGTCAGGTAGATTACGTTCCTTTTAAATTCATAATCCATCTACACCTGGAACTGTTAAATGTCTAACCCAATATTACTTTTGGGACAAATTCGTATTCCTATCACGTAACCGGGACCATCGGTAACTCGAACCGGCTGGCGTTTATTTCCATTTTCTGATATTCCGACCAGATTCTCACTGGGCCAGAATGCGGGAACCAAGGATATTGCTCGTACCAAATCATCAAAAATGCTATTAGCACATACGTGTATGCAATATAGTTAGTTTCTGTCTTCAGTATTAATCCACATTCTACACTTAAAGCCTACTATTTTGCATCTAAATTAGCCTCAATACAAATTGTTGATAGCCTTTCGGAGCGTTTCTTAAAGTTACATCCTGGTCTCAATTTCCCTATATGAGGCAACGATATCTGACATCTCCGTACCCCCAGAAACTTAGTAAGTTCTTGCGCGCGAAATTGAGCCCCTTCTAGGTGGTCATTCTTTCAATCCCAATCGTTCCGGATACTAACCATGGGTCATTACCGGGCAGCAGTTGTTGGTTCGATCATTTAGTTAAAGGTAGGATTCACGATCTCAACATTGTTCAGATTCTAGTGAACGGAGTAACCTCTACCAGGCTAGGGCAGCATCCCATTGGAGGTTAGGTAATTGTAATTTTTATACACAATCTCAGTACATTTCACCAAATCCATATTACTCTGCCCCTTTCAACATTGTCCGCGGTTGAAGTAAAACTTTGCAAACCATAAGTAGTGCTAATCTTGGACGGTTAGGGAGCAACCGACCTTACCAACGTTTGTAGTTACCAAGATAACCCCTATACGCAAGGCCCATAGTTACCCCATAAATGCGGCGCAGAAGCATCTTTAAGTACCGAAAAGTACTTTCAATTATCACGCAGGATTTGATTCTTGCTAATCCACCAGCCACGATCTGGAAACCATCAACCACAACCAAAGCGAGGAATTTATTAAAAGTATTGTACCACGCACCCTTATGGCCGGTGGAATCAAGCACCTGAGAGTAGCTTGTCCGCGTATCTATAAAAAAGACCCGCAACTTTTCCAGCTTAAGGCTGCACCCCAAGTTTGGTGAAGAAGACTTTTCAAGGTCATCGCCACTACAGTAGCTAACAAGAATTTTTCTGTTAAAGTGCTTTTCGCACACCAGTATCCACCACGACTACTTCTTCAAGCTGACTGGCATCTTCTTCTAAGAACGCTTATTGTGGATTGGTCCATTTACAGGTACTTTCCACAGATTTAACCTATATAGACTAAATAACGAATACTGCAATTGTTGGCAACACCTGAATAAAGGTTATAGTTACCGTCCAAAAATCGTTTTGGGTTGACCATTAGTCGTCCCCTTGACCACAATACTAGCTCCAGGGCAATGTCCGTTAGAATCGGATACAAAACTCCAAGAAAAACGGGCTTGTTGAACCGTACTCGTGGTTAATTACTTCGGTTTTAAAGTTTGTGAATGCGCGTGTGCACTTCACACATGCCTGGCAAACATCAAAAACCGAAAGCTTCATTTTGAGGCTTCTTCTTTTGAAATGATCTGTTTAAACAGAAAACCCAAGTCTTTTTCTCCATAATGTTTAAATGTTAATTAAGTTAGTTAGTAGTGAAAAGCGTTACTCAAAAGCTTATTGATACTTTATTTCCAATTGACACCTATTCCGCCCCAACTAAAAGTCTTCACTTGACCGTTAAAAATCAAGGTGTTTTCTAAAACTGCCTAGAATGAATTTTTATTATTCTCCAAACCAAAAAATTAGAATTAGCTCCATCCTAAATCCTTAACTTTCAAAACTACTGAAACAATCACAATAACCGTAGCAATAACACCTTAAAAAAGTAAATATATAAAAAAATAATTTAAAACTTTGTTAAAGATAAGTGAAAATATTGTTAAAAAAACTTGTTAACCTGTTAAAAATTTAACTCTATAAATTCTCAAGTTCCACTGGCCCCAAGTTAAAACAGGGCCCATTTCTTTGAGGATAGTTAATGAAACTTGGCAGACTAGGCTCAAAATCTCTTCGTTTAAACAATTGTTCCCTTCGAAATCGTCCTACGAGAAATCCCTAAAAATAACTATCTCTTAGTATAGTCGGCAATTTCCTACCACCTTCCCCCGGGAACACATCTTAAACGGAAGGTTGCTATAGTTATAAATAGCTCAATAATCAAAAAAAATTATGAAACTAGGGTGCCTTGTCTATTAGTTTAGCCAAGGAAGATTTAAACGTTTCCAAAAAATTTACGAAGGAAACTGGTATTCTCCTTATTTGGCGGGCCGATTAGCCCTTAAAAACCGATTGAATTATCTAATCATGAAAATGGCAAACGCTCACGTTGGATGATCCAAGATATGTTTCCTAAATAAACATTCTTGCCTTTAATCCGGTTGTTGGACGGAGAATGCACTTGCCCTCAACTTCCTTGTGCACGTTAGAAATACTTCCAAACCCATGTCTACAAAGCAATTAACCTAAGTTGAACTAACAGAAAGCTGAGCGAAAAAACGACAGGACCTACAAGCATTAGCTCAACGATCCCTGATGGCAACCAAATTCTAATTGACCAACATGGTTTATTTGAAAATTGGCCATTTATAAACTGTTCCTTTTTTTAATCTACAAGTTTTAGATTCATTATTTAAACCAACACTTAAACCAAGTGAATGAAACCTCTGATCGTACTCTAGTTTCGTTTTTATAGCACTGTTCGTACTTATTGCGCTCAAAAAAAAATACAATGGCATTGCCGACGATTGCCTATGGCCTTATGTATTGTTTCTTTCCTTGGGCATTTTATGTATGCCGAAGCAGGATGCCATGGATGCCAAGATTTTGTATCCCCATTGAAAAAAGAGCACATCCGGCTATATGCCACCGATTCATGATAATACATATTTGCGATCGTCATACTTATTTCCAAAACCAAAAGTCCGACCGATTCGCGTTAGCTCCTCAATATTTTATGATCCTACTTCTTCTCCAGGCAATACTGTGAAAAGCAGCCATTGAAAAACAATCGAATCCACCCAGACCGTGGGTGAACAAAACAGGTGCAACTAGCTCCACTGAGCCCGTATTTGTCCGTGAGTTAGTCTCAGTCAACCCTTGCAAATGTTTTCGCCTATACGTGTGGTCTCAGCTCTTGGACGTATATATAGACACAGCTCAAAACGACAGCTGCGGTCACACCGATCCTCGGGAAGTCCATATCCTGAGTACCCCGAATCTAGCTAGAATAAAAAACCAAAAAATTACTAGAGCCATGAGAGCGTTTCATGCACATTGGCCACTCATGATAATTCCAACTATAAATGATAATATGATAAGAAGTATCTCTACGCTCATTTGCTATGTATTATCAACCCTGATGATGTAGCCACGAAAAAGTCGCTTTTAATGGTACACAAGAAGATATTCCACCAAAGCATTTACAGAACCAATCTAAAAATATTTATGCAAGAGGACCAAAGATTTCCCAAACGAGATACGCACAGCCTTTCCTCGGTGGCCATCATACAAGGACGGGACTACCTAAACATTCTATGTCGGTTAAAGCTGTGACAACGATTACCATTGTTCACCGTTGATAATCCAGATGGGTTGTTTGAAATTGGCTCTATCTTCCAAGAAAGTATTTTTACCCACCCTATAGACGAAATTTTTGGTATCTTAAATCTATCACACCACCGCTACCCCCAATCTACCTCCCCTGTAGTGGACAACGCGACTTGAAATCGATGAGCAGATTATTATGGTAATGCCTCTAAAGGTGATGGTGAAAATAACATATGAAACGAGTTGTCCAATGCAACCTCAGGGCTTCCCGTCAGCCTACCCTACCTGCTTCCGAATTCCCGTGGACCTCCTAGACACCCGTATAAAGCATTAATGACGAAAGAAAATTGAACACAAACCTATTGACCAAACAATCTTCAAACTGAACCAAAAATCCAGGGAAAATCGGAATATTCAAAAAATCATGGGCGTTGGATTGTTGGGTTTTACTTTTGAGTGAAATAGATGCTACCTCTTATGAAAGCCTACTCCAGACCAAGAATATGTAACAAGTCGATATGGCCAGTACTACAACCCAGACAGAAGCACGTATTATGAAACAATGGTCAAGGGCTTTGATCCTGATGGTAACGAACACTCCCAACGGGGATTTAAATGGTCTTGGCGGGCGCTGGTGGAATTTGTCTCTGTAGCGCGACCGTCCCAATTTGCGCAAGCACCAAGTTCATTCGATTCCAACCCCAGTATTTGCAATTGACCAGAAAACCTACTTTAACCTGCAGCCAACAAGCGGACATGGATTTGGGGCTGGGCCATTCATTAGAACCAGCACGGGAAAAGGTTTTCATAGCGGTGGAAACTTGGGCTATAGATCCAATATAGTACTTGATATCGCAAACAAAAAATGAGTGATATTCTCCTCCAATTAGTTTCAGCAGGCACACAAAAACAGTATGAAATATAGATACCTTGGCACACGCTTAATGGAAAACCACTTGAAAAATCGACTCAATTACCCAACGACTTAGTGCATGAATGCCTTTAACATAAACCCTAAGCTCACAACTTTATCCTATTTTAATACTTTTTATATATTTTAGCAAGGCCTATGGCACAAAAAAGAGCCTCTTGACTCCCTTCTTTTAGGTTGATTTACGTCCAAACTTCCAAATATGAAACAATTACCTTGTTCTAGTAACTTTATAGTCTACTCTTTCAACAGCACGGTTCATGCCCAAAAATGAAAAATTGATATCATTTGTTTTTCTATAGCAGATAATGTTAGCTGGGACGTTTTAGGGATGCTACGGAATACACAGGTTTAAAAACTCCAGAATATTGACCAAACTTGCAAAAGACGGTATGTAGAGAGAGTGTGTTTTAAAATTATAACGGCAATCTCATGTAACGTGAGTCCAGCAGAAATTCCATAATAACGGGTAGATACCCCCATAATACCGGACGCCGAATACATACCACATCCCCCCTCTGGACATTGATGTACCTTTCCCGACATTATAAAAATAACAAACTACTATTCCGTCCTAGCCAGAAAATTTCACATATGGGTCCTTATGCGAAACGAGGATTGATAAGAGTTACGAGGGGCACAAGGGACAATAGGGGATTGGGGTTGAGAAAGCTGGGTAAATTTCCCTAAAGGAAGAGGCCCAAAAAATAACGAACATCATTTTCTCATGTGGTTCCGCGCTCATAGTTGACGCCCACAGGGAATGGGGAGGGCCCAATAAATTTTCTGGACACACCGCCCTTGAAATGGCAACCTCCATTCTATTTGTCCAATCGCACTGTCACCAAATCCGATTTGGCCAAATACATTATGACGAAGATTAAAGATTCGACCTTCATATTGGAGGATGGTCCGTCAAAGGAATAAAAAGCCCACACAAAGAGCTGGGACAATACCCTGATATTATATTATTGTGATAATGACGACCCCTTCCCCCGCCACAGTAAAAACAAGGGTTAAGGGACCGAGCATGAAAACTCCATTCCTCCATTGCATTTGCCGAAAGGAATAAAAAAAATAAACGCTCTTAGTAGCAATAGTTTTGTCTACCCTCCCATAATAGCCTGGACTATTGTCGGCCAACCCATAATTGGACCTATAGCTCAGCATAATAGAAACTAATGTGCTCTGATCAAGTGGTCAGGGTTAGCTTCGATCTACTTTTAATAGAACGCTGAACATGACATTCGCAAGAGCGGCTATATTATATGCCCGAACACAATTTGGCCGCATTTATGAAGCACACAACGCATGGTTCAGGAATAAAGTATACCTAGTTATCGTCACAAATCGCGACCCCCATGCTGCATCCGCTCCCTTTAGATGCCGTTGTCTATCTCATTATAGGACCTTGCGACAGTGACTTATTGGATAAAGGGCACGACTTCTACTGCACGACGTACATCGATCTTTATGGTCACCCAGGCCACTGAAGAACTTTATGGATTAAAGAGAGACCCCCTTACAAATTGCTCTAATGTTCTCTGTGCGACTATATTCTCTCCATTTACTTTCTACTTACGATGACACCCATGCATGTGAGCTGAGCATCGATAGCGTGTCTCCTGAGTATCATATCTGATACCACATCCTGAAAACCTCACGAACAGACTCTCTTTAAAGAAGCCGGTTTAATAAAAACGAGTTTCACAACATAAGGTGAAATGCCAGGTAAAAAGTTGAACGCCACTAGGAATAACGCAAAAGGGAAATTTTAACCATGACCCTATTCGATAAAAATTGCTTGGAATAACAATAACATCATAACACTTAAATTTCCATTTAAATAATTCTAAAGGGCATGTAGAAATCTACCATGAGATCACCTATCCTACGACCCAGAATGAAGTTTGTATATTTAAAGCATAAAACTTAAAATAAAAAATGAGCCAACAAGCAATTGACCATCACCGCCAGTATTTTGCCAAACAGATAGAAAGGGAATTTGTGAGAGACAAGCCCTATTAAAACTCCAATACCACCGACGCTAAAAGAGGATGGCTGCTAAATTACGATACTGCACCGGATAATGAAAATCCCGATCGTTTTTTCTGCTCTTATATGAAAACTGAGCAAGTTACGATCACTGGCAACATAACAACAGTGCACAATATAGCAGGCCAACAAAAAGGCTACCCGAAGTGCCGTATAGCTGTGGTTATAGGTCAAATTATTCCCCTGTCCAGTTAAACATTTATATTTAAAAATTCAAGTAATACTTTCAAAAGACCACGGTAAACAATATTTACTGTGTTCTTTGGAAAGAATATAACACATGAAAAAAACTACCTAAATACTAACCCTTTGGTGTGTGTTGTAGTGTGTGTTGACGCTCACGAGCACACTTTCGACAGGAAAAACCTATAAAATTGGGTGTGCTAGCCCTTACCCTATGGCAGTAGGCTGGATCTTTAAGTAAGGAAGCCGAAAGGAAGGATATTGTTATGGTAGGAATAGTGGAAACCCAATCGTCGATCTGGCACACACGCCTATCCACGAGCACGGTTTCCAGATTTATGGCAATGTACTTTCAATAACCATGGACGAAATGATCTGCCGTTGAGTCCTGACAAGCAGTCGCAGCTTTGGCAATATATACGATCACCTGGCATTGTTAGAAACTTGTGCCCCTAAAAGGCATCCATGTTATGGTAGAAAAACCTGGCGCGGTAAAGCTGAGCACGCCAAAACAAATGAGTGCGTGGCACAAAAAACATAAAATTCATTTGCCTCACCAATATGAAACCTCCTAGTACCTACCCATGTTAAAAGCCTATGAACTACCCATGGAAAGGTGCTATGGCGATCTTGAGAAGTGTGCATTTACGCGATGGCATAAAGGACCTAAAAAAAATTGGAGTAAAGCGCAGAATTTTTGTCAATTCCTAACGGGACCCCAAACTAACATGGGCGGTGGAGCCGATAATTGGACTTTGGATGTTACGGGCCAACCTTGATGACCTTGGTTGCAACAAGCAAAAGACCCTAATTCGGACCGCTGTTCACCCAGGCATACAGCCCGAAAACACAAACCCTTAAAGTTGATGATTGATGGCCCACCATAGAACTTACCTATGGGACACTGCCATGCTATTTTGGAACCCCTCAGAACTGGGCCCATCGTCGTAAGGATATGGAAATCTATGGAGTAAAAGGAGCCATTTTATGTCCGAAAAATTAAACATGACCTGAAGGACATCGTGAATTTCTGTGACGGCTCTGGTGTTTTGAGGAAGAAGCCATTTAAGCTAGTGAAAGAGATGCGCCCTATGACGAACCCTTCGCTTGTTCGCCTCTATTATCAAAGGAGAAACTACCTTGGTTCTTACGACCCCTATTCCTGGGAAAACAATATGATTTAGCCATGGAAATCCTGAAGCTTGCGTCAAAGTTCTAAAATAGAACGTACTGTGAAGCTAAAAAAATTAATTATTGAAAAAGAATACTAAAGATCTAAACCCACTTAAAATCATTGGCACCCGTAGCATTCCAAATAAATCGCACTTATTTAAAGCCGCTGCCGTGCTCTCGCCCATAGCAAAGGTCGTGCCAACTCCCAGTATTCCATAAATGGTAAAATTTCTATTCCCCTTCTCCACAAAATTACCTCATTAGCATATGGAACCATTTGCTTTTAATTGTCTAAAAACGTTTACGTATTCGTATTTTGGAAGTTCTTCCACTACCTAGGGCCCACTGGGCCCACCTTATAATTCTTCCTATATATTTTTGATTTTCCAAAATCGAAGAAAACACTTTTTTTTACACTGAAAATAAAATTCCATTGGGCTGCACAGGCAATGGCAATTATAGAATTCCCAAAATTCCACCTGTTATCCATTCCGTCCTCAGGATAAATATTTCATAACCAAAAAAAGAACATGACTATCAGAATAATGGTTAAAGTAAAGCAGCCTGCAGGCACCCAAGTCTGCCCACGTGGCCTAACTCCTCTCTGAAATAATAATTTTCTTCTATCCATCTACTATAAAAACGACAAAAAAAAGCCATACGTTCTGTATGGCTTTTGAGTTTATTTGTGACAAGGCAGTTTTCATAACTTTTTTATTCTTTTTCTATTTTCCTCCCTTTTTTTTTGAGCACTCTGGATTTTTTTATTCCACATTTTGTTACTGTTGTTAGTTCGGTGCGTTTTTTTCTTCCGTTTTACTTTTTCTTGCTAGTTTTTTTTTTTCTTGTGCTTTTCATTTTTCCCCTCTCGTTTCTTCTCTTCTTCTTCCACGAAGCCTCCAAAACTTATAGTGGCTTATTTATAAGAAGTTATTGATTACGCGAGGGAAGAAAAGTTGGACAAGAAACCAGGTCTACAAGAAGGAAAAATATTTTTTTAAAAACTATTAAAATGACCAACGTAGATAGTTACGTGTCTATTCGTTAATGAGCTTGGGGACTTATTAGTAAGGAAGGGAATTAATGACGAAAGCCGTCAAAGTTTATAAGCATAGTGAGGTCAGTGTTTACTATAATTTCAATACTTTTGGTATTGACGACTTGCCCTGATTTTTGAGAAGTATTGAGAAACAAGGCAATTACAACAAGCCTTAGCTTTTTATAAACAATACGAAGCAGAAAATTTGGGGCTCGAAACCGGAAAAAATACGCGCGAAGCCTTCGTGAAAATGATTGAAGGATTTAAATTGTATTGAATCAGAAAAACAGTTATCGCAAAAACAAACAAACCAACTCGTTTTAATCCTTTTAATGGTTGCAGGTGTTTTTTACTTGGTTCGTCTGTATTCGCTACTACAGGCTAAGAGCAGCGCCAATAATCTAAGCTAAAACCCTATAATGCGAGTTGAATTCAAAAAAAATGAGCTGTCGATAAAAAGTTTCTGAAAACGAACTTCTATTAAAAGAAATCACCACCGGTGAAAGAATAACCTTGAATCTGTGTCTAGCTTATTAGAGCTGCCAATCGTCGCAATTATGACCCAACAGAAAAATACAGGCGGCAATGCTTATCGAAGCCAAAACCGGGGTGCATTCCATGGGGATTATTTCACCAAAACTCTACCAACGAACCCTTTACTTCCATAGAAATGCGTGATTATTTTGTCACCTAGGTGAAATATCCGCAACTCATTTCGATGCCAAAGGAAAAAATAAAAATTAACTTGCGATATGCCCGAACTGGTTCGGGTATATGTGACACCGCGAATTTCGTGGGTGTCTTATGCCAATGAACTGTCTCACCAATGCGCTTTAAGTATGCTTTTGAAGAAAAAAAGTTCGCACATTTCAGGTTGAATTTTAAACCTGCAAGGGCCAATGATGATAATCTAGATTCTCGATTTTTCAGACGACGGAATCGGAAAAGTAATTGACGAAAATATTCAAAAGGAACGGGCTTCGGAATCCGATGCTCAGTTGAGTATCTGCACCAAACAATTAACGGTACAATCACCTACCAAATAAAAAACGGCACAAATGTTTCGCTGAATTTCGCAAAGTCCTGTGTTTCTCTTTTGATAAATTGTAAGGACTAAATTGTGAGCTTCTATTAGGTTTACTCCTGTTTAGGGTGTCTAGCTTGCGGCCTTCCAAATCAGCAACAAAAAAACGTATATTATCAAAAAAGAATGTGCAGGACTTGCCCAAGGGATTATTTTGTTAAATTACAGTTGCCAAATATTATGATAGCTATGAATTGAGCATTTAACCAATTATAGTGCGGCAAACAAGCCTCGACAACCCTAGTTCAAGATGTCTTGAATAAAAATATAAAAAGTGATGTAAATGCCCTATGAGCAAAATTACCAGCTTTAGACAGGACAAATCAGATTTAAAAATAATAAATAGCACCACATGAAAACCACGATTAAAGCCGGCTTAAATTACTCCTATATATCTTTGGCTTATGCTCTTTGCCAAGTAACCTATTGCTCAAGATGGTAAACTTATAATTACCACCTTTCAGTCTTTTCCATTGATTACTGCAATTGTGAAACTTTAGGGGATGCCATCAATCAAAGAATTGGAGAGAATTGTATGCCGGAAATTAAAAGGAATTATGGAAGTACATATAAAGCCGTGCACAAGCTGGTGATTAAATACCAATAGTATT
>Ga0163217_1073694_pt1 | contig 13615 bp, 9 predicted proteins | sample SynspAceP_FD_185933 | JGI IMG/M metagenome (GOLD analysis project Ga0163217, IMG submission 185933) | Saline lake microbial communities from Ace Lake in Antarctica - Synechococcus sp. Ace-P (PacBio error correction) | ecosystem: Environmental > Aquatic > Non-marine Saline and Alkaline > Saline ... | reverse complement strand
GGATGAAACGTTATCACGTTTCTGATGGAATTTATCGCACCCAATGGACAGCTGCGAGTTCAAACTGGGCTTACATCCCGATGTTGAAGCTAAACCGCGTGAGCTGATCCGCAAAGCTGGCTAGTCGATGCCAGCGGGCAATGCCGCGAGGGGACCAGCATGCATTTTTTTTGTCATTGTTGCTGCTTCGTTAGATTGAATCATGGACACCAGCAGGCGGAGGCGTCTGGCATCGGGATAAGTCTGTCACGGAGAATGGATTTGATTTGTCTGAAACGGACGAATACTTTGTCGCCAGGACATTCACGGTCGAATGGCCACTATAAAGCTGGCAATTATCTGTTGCATGGTTTTGACATAATGACAGCTTTTTAAATTAATCTTGTCAGTACGCGGGGACATTCATTAGCGGACCATAAAAAAAATACAAAGCGGGCTTCTGCACTTGAACCCGATACTTCATCGTTGCCCTGTTGCGCGCTGCAGGAGCGGCTTTTTGGGTCAAGGGATTGGGCAGCATTAGTTGGATACGGCCAATCGGTCTCGGATTTACCTGCTGATCTACAGGCATTCTGCTCACGATTTGATCTGGTTGGGCGCAGATTAGCAGACGGATGTGAACGCCTGTGGCACGCGGCGGCGAAGCTTTCCAGATGATTTGCTTCGGCATGAAATGGGCGAGTCTACTGCTCAATACCTCAAAGTTGCTTTGGTCTTAGCGCCTGTGTCCAGTGAAACTATTGCCAGGCGGCATGCAGCGGATCATCCGGCTTTTTTCCGGTTTTCGCACTCAGGTTCGGCTTTACTCGGTCGAGGGACGAACAGGCACCTTACTGTCTTACTTTCCACGCCCAAGGGGCGCCGCATCCCATGCATATGGAGGCGCTGCTGACCATTGCCAGAATATCTGGAAGTTATTGGAAAACCGTTCAACCCCCTATTGATTCTGGAAACACGCTGATCGGCAGATCACGAAAAAATCACGCGCGCGTTGTAGCAGGTATTGGCAGCGTGTGCGGCTGGGCGCCAAACGTATCGCAGTGAGACTAAACCGCCAGGTTATGAGTTACGCCTTTGGCAGCGCTGATGCATTCTTGCGGCCAAACGTGGATTAGCCTCACTGGAAGATATTGCTCGGCCGATTATGGCCAACGTGGGACTTTGCCGAGCAGGGATCAAGCAGCGCATTCGGGTTGCTGGTGGCTGAGCGGAAGGTGTCGAAGGTCTGGTGGTACCTCCCTTCAATTGAGCCCGCGGCATTTGCGCCGCAAGCTCAGTGAAACCCAAAACACCTATTGAAAGCTGTTGGTGAAGTGCGGCATGGAGTGGCGATTCGGCCATATCCGGAGGCAAGCTGAATCTGGGCGGATTGCCTTTTGACGTGGGCTTTTCTGGACCCAGCGTTGTTACCGTGGCCTTTTCGCCGTGGATCTGATGAGCCCGAACGGCGTTTCGGAGCAGTTTCGGGCAGAGTGATAGCACGGGCGTGTGATTCGGGCATTGCCGTGAATAGCCAGTTTGAAATCAAAGTCAAAATGGTATCCGCTTTCGCGGAAGACGAGTCGGCTTTTTGGGGGCTGGTTGAAGGCTAGGCGACTGGATTCATGCCTGGTCGGCCGGGAATGAATGATGGGATGGTTTGGCAGTCGGTTGAGGTTGAGTGGCTCGCTTGGATTGCGCCTAACACGCAATGATCGGGACGGGTTTGGGACTGGGGGCTTGGATATTCTCTGCATCGACTTTGGTATGGTCGGGAACGCCTGGCTTAATTGACCAAGCGCAGCAAACTCTCCCTTCGTCCACCTCGCGAAGCGAGGGGTCCATTGTCGGGTTTAGAATCGGCATTCGGCGGTTCAAAGCGACAACATAATAGGAAAACATTCGGCAGGGTGAGCGTTGGCCCCATCCCTCTCACAGACCGTACGTACGGGGCTCGTATAGCTCATGTAAACATTTATCCCTAAATTACAGGGACACAGAGTCTACTCTTGAGATCTTTAGTCGATAAGCCCCAGTTCGTCGTGAACCACGATTGGGCAGTGGGTTAGCGTTGCCAGTGGACTGCGCGCATTGCGCCAAACTTTGCATTCGGATAAACTGAAACGGCGGGCGCAGGCCCACAGTTGTTTCAGTCGCCGGTGCAGGCCGCGATGGCGTCTCACTGTTTCACTGTTACGCAGCGGTAAAACGCCTGGTAGCCACCCACAATGCTTCTTACCGCCGTACAGTTGGTGACCCTGAATAGTGATGAAGCCACCGCGGCACCGGGTTGAGCTCGGCGATGGATGCTGCCCAGGATCTTTGCCCGAGTTGCGGCGGGTATCCAACTTCAGCTTGGCTTTCAGTCCCTTCAGCTTCTTATCTGGATTCGCGTTATGCCCGATGAATGACTACCCGAGGAAGTTGGATACCTTCCCGGCTGTGTTTGCCAGATGGGTTTGCTGCGGTTGACTGTTCAGCTTTCAAAGGTCCCTCAAGGTACCCGTGGCTACGTTCAGCGGCATTTCCGATGCCGCCGTGCAGCCACACAGGTCAGGATTCATCCGCGTTAGCGGACGACCGGTGACCCCGGCTTTTCATGAACTGATGAAGGCCATCAGATAGACGTTCGCATCAGTGGAACTGATTGACGCCGCCTTGACGGGCTGCCACGCTCGTGCCTCGTACTGGTTGTCCACCATTCACGCGCACTGTCAGGAACTGTTCCAGCAGCGCCCAAAACCGGCTGCCATCGGGTCCACCATACGCCGAACTGGCGAGGTCAGTTCAATGGATCCAGCGTGTTTCGGCATTTGGAACAGGTCATATCCATACCCAGTGGACGCTGTAAAGCGGGCGAATGAACAGTTGCGCTTTGCTGATCGCCTGATGGGCGCTGCGGCCCGGGCGGTAGCCATAGCTCGACGGATGAAACTCACCGCGAAGATCGGGTTCCAGGCAGGGACGCAGTGCTTGTTGCCAAACGCGGGTCCCGAACGGTCGGATTTGCCAGCGCCGTTCGACTTCCATGTCCGGTTTCGGCAGAGTCACTCGGCGTACCGGTTGAGCGCGGTAAGCGCTTCTCCTTTCAGTTCGGGACAAAACAGGCACGACAGCTCCACTCCGGTTCGCTTCGAACGATTCAGGCTCTGCCCATCTATTCGGCGCACCTTGTTGCGGCCTACGTGTTGAAGGCTTCATACAGGATCTGCAGATAGGCAGCGCCCGTTACAGCTCGTAGTATTTCCTTCATTGCCATTGCTCTGTGTCGGTCCTTGCCTTGCCCTGATGAATCCAGCGCTGGAATCTTCAGTCAATACTGGTGCTAGCATGACGCAATCTTGCCGCCCAGCATGGCTGTACTCCCTAGTCAGAAGCAGGCTTTCGCGCACCGTTTCCCGGGTGGCTCCGTTCTGTCTCCCCGTCCCGTCGGACGCTTGTGCATCACGCTGTCCCTCTTTTATACAGGGTCGTGACCTGTTCAATATTTACTTCCGCCCTTCACTGCCCGCTCCGGCTTACGCCTCGGCAGGCCCCAGCACCTCGGCTCGGGGTCGTTTCCGGTGGTTGCCCTTCACACGTTACCGGGCTCCACAGGCCGAACTTCATCACTACTTACGGCGTCATCTGCCACCTCGCCCCCATCACTGCACTTGGCTGCGCCTTGAGATGAGCTCTTCATTGAGTACGGGGTCAGGCTTCCCGGTTACTGCACCGGCTCCTGCACGATAGACCGTCCTAAGACGTCATACAGCTGAGCGGAGTATCGGGCTTTGCGCCTAATTTTGCACGTCTTAACCCCTGTATGCCGCCCGAATCAGGATTTCGCTTGCGCTACGTCCCATCGGGCACTTCCTTTATGGCTTCCTTCAGACCCACCGTTGGCAGTGACGCCTGCCATTAGATGTCTTCCCCTCAGGTCGGGGTGACTCACCTTCTTTCAGGTGGGACGGGTTTGCGGCTTCGCCGGCCAAACAAAAGGAGGCCCGAAGGTCTTTTCTTTGACTACCACGAAAGGTGCGTCAGAATCAAGCACGCCAGAGGCCCGCCAGGGCTGCCGGAGTGAACTGATTGTAGCTGGGTTGCTGTCGAACTGCGGGAGCAGACTGGCTCTTCAGTGATACATACCCAGGCGATCTGTAACGACCTGCCAGCAGGGGTCATTACAGGGTCGATTGAGTGTAACCAGGGCAGCTTCGCCGGTAGTTGAATGCCAGGTGGCCTTCACCTAGCGCCACAGTGCCACGACCGTTCGGTTAGTGATCATCAGAGTGTTCATCCAGGTGTCTTTCTCCGAAGAAATTACGCTCGGCGTAAATGTGGGCGGCTGACCGTCTTGACGTTACCCTGCACTTCCCACACGCGATGCAGCTCGAACGGGTAGTGCTAGATTGATGTTGACCTGCCTGGCGCACGTCTCCTATTTGACTTCACGATTCAGCCATTTACTGTAGCTGTATTGTACCGGATGTAAACTTCCATTACTTGCCAACCCAGCTCCCAGTTGTAACCGATCAGAGTGCGCCGTTACTACCATGGAGAAGGTTGTACAGAAAGTAACGCATCACGCGTGCCGACAGCAGTACCTTGGACGTCATACGCTACCTGAGCGTGACGCAGGGACGTACGCGACGCTGGCCACCGTTGTAAACCCACGCATGCGTGGCTCTTTCAACTGATCCAGAGTCGAAATAAAAATGTAGCCAGCAGCCAACGTTACCGGCAAACGCGAGGCGCCATTACACGCTGCTTGAAGGTACAGCAGGGTGTTCGGGACGGTGGACTTGTCCCCATTCGGAGATTGAGCCGGATAACCTAATTCCTCTTCATCTTATGAGAGGCTTAAAGAACCGGTTAGCCTGCTGGCTGGCTAGAGCTTATGCTACCCAGACGACTTTACGTTTCAGGCGGATTGGCGGGTGTTGGGTTCCACACACCTATCAGCGCAGAACTTGGGGAAATCGAGAAGCGAAGGTGCCGTAGGGAGAATCCGTCGTACCGTACCGCCGCATTAACAGCTTGGCTCTGCAGCTGCTTTGGCTTTGAACACCGTCGTACACGGACTGTGCTGGTAATACCCGCACAGTACGATGCTCTATGTAAAACAGGCATCTAGGCAAGGTTTCTGAGGTACGCTCGAAACAGAGCCAACCTGGCCACCGGCTGGTCACGGTGATTCACGGTGTTCCTGGTAGTTTCCTGGGCCAGTGATCACAAGACTCGGCTGTTTCATCGGCGCAAGGGGCTTGGTTGCAGCAACCAATTAGCCCAGCATCCTCACCTGCCCACTTGTCCGAGAGCGCCAGTCCACTTCAGGGAATAGGTCGCGGCTGTTACGCTTTCTCTGACACCCAATCGCGATCAGAGGTATCACCAGGCTGCTTGATTTCTTTACCTGCGTCAGGCTTTGTGCCATGACGCTGGAATGCATATAGGCTTGAATGCCCGACACCAGCACCCAGCCATGTTATTTTGCATAGGATATTAATTTTTATCCTCCAGTTGCTGTATTAGAAGCTTCGCCGAAGCTGACGCGGCAAAAGTCGCGAATCACCAAGGTGTATGTACTTGCACTCACAGAAGTTGGTTGATAAGCTCAGGCCTTGCGTTGTACTTGTTTGCCGTAAACTCAGCCATTCACACCCAGGCTCCGACTTGGCTTTCTCGTTGAAGTGGGGGCTGTAACCCCTCACTACGTGGGAGGCAGGCTACGTTCCGGGCTCATGGTTGATACGGCAAGATAACGTTGGAATATCCCAGGACGCGCACCGAACGCCGGTAGCCCCAGGAGGAAGTCAGGTGAATAGCCATCGTTTCTCACCCAGCTGTTGGCCGCGCGGGACTGATCAGTACGGGTCAGCAGCGTTCTGTGCAACGATACAAACCACAGTGACATGCGGCTTGCCACACAAACAAGCTGAGTCGCGGACCGACTTTGGTTGTGCAATGCCACTGCAAAGACCATCTGATTAGTTGGCACCGACTCATCCAATCCAAAAGAAAGCGGTGGACCATGGACCAGTCGAATGAGTGCCGGCACTCACAGAAGCTGCCAGAATTTCTCCTTGCGCTCGGTAGCTTGGCATTTCGTGCCCATCCGGAATCGATTACGCAAAGTTCACGGATGGCGTGTTGTCGGCCAGCGCGCCAATACCCTCGGCGCAGCCCGAATGACACGGCACTAAAGTGGATCACCCGAGTTGATTCTGCAACGCGTCATAGATTTGGCCGATAGCTCAGAGGGACGAGCTCCACTAGTGTACGAAGCAGAATCGCACCAAAAAGTCGATATTGAAAGCGATAACTCCAGACGGCGGCATCATCTTCAGGGGAAATCTCAAAGCAAATAAGCCCGCAGCACTCCGCCCCAGGTAGCGCATCTATTACCAGTGACGACTACCTGCCCCGCAGCAGTAACCACTTCTAACGTTGCGCAGTAAATAGGAAGCACGGCTGCTGATAGTTCAAGCATAGAAAGCCGAACTCGGCTATTCACCAGCTGCGGAGGTTGCGAATGAATACGGAAAGGCTAGCCAACTGGCGCTGTTCACTGCGGCGTGCCCGATCCTTTTCGCTCCGCCGCGATTAGGAGGCAGTACCTGGGAACTGGCGGCCGCGCATCCAGGCGTTCGCGCTGACGAGGTTAATCGGGACGGCAAAACACACGACCGGTATATACAGGCCTTTGGTGGCAACGGAATGTCTGCACGAAGACGGTTACACGCAGTTACTCAACCACTGTCGGCACCCGCCAATTTGAGCTGGTAGGAAGCTTCCCATGCTCAAGTGATTCAGTATTACCCTGAGAGAAAATACAGACAGCTTCCAACGGCAGCAGACCTTCTTTTACTTTCAGCGCCAGGACCGGCGGAATGCGAAACGTTCAACTGGGTTAACTAGAAGTTGAATATCGATTCTGATAAGCAGGCATTCACCCAGCTGCACTTGGCGCCCACAGGCGAAGTCTCGCCGGGTATTGCACATGTGTAGTTGTGATAGCACAGACAGAGCATCGCAGTAAGTGCACACGCGAAGAAGCCCTTCTGCCAGCGGGTACGCTGACGGAATCACTTGATGTCATAGAAGCCGCTGGCTGCGTTCTATTGGTCCATCGGAAGTCGATACCCAATAGTTGCCACGCAGGAAGGCACCAGAGTTAACCGATACGCGGAGCAATCATACATCGTGCGAACCTTGAAAGATCTTGGAAAAAGAATAGTCACGCATCTTATAGTTTCAGACGAACCATCGTCAGAATGTTCTAGCGGTCCGCCTCACCACCATGCCGACGGACTATTAAATGAAGCGCTTGTTTCGGGCTGGCGGTCGACTTTTACTGGAGCCAATCGACATTGCGTATTACGTCTGACCGCTGATAGTACCGATGTTGAAATTAACTTGCCGTTTGAGACCGTGTGAAAACTGCCCAGGCAGATAGCCAGAGCAGGCCGCGAGGACCAAGCAATGCATTTTTATTTTCTGTCATTGTAGAATGCTCCACGTTTGGGTGACGTGAAACTGTGTTAGTAGACACGTCTTCAGGGACAAGCATAGGCCGTCTGGCACGCACTTCCGACAGCAAAGACTTTTGCCCCCAGCAGGCCAAAATTAATCTAACTAGACGCCACTTAGGAGATGATTTCGCTATTATGGTTGCGCATATATTGCAGCAGCCACAAACTTATTGGACACCTTTCTGTTACAGATATCCTATTTAGGAATGTTATAGCAGTAAATACGGCTCTAGAGCGGCTGACTCGTGACATCGATCCAATCGGTCAAAATAATGTATGCAGAAGGTGGGTTATTGGAGTTTGCCGCTGTATTACAACCTCTTCACCCATTTGGGCCGTTAGCAGAATGATTTTGGCCATTGCACGCTGATTGCGAACGTATCGCAGTGCGAAACTGCATTCATTCATAGCTGCCTCGGAATGGATGGATGCTCAGACAAAAGGTATTTCGAATTGAATTGAAGGGATTCAAATCATACGAACGGACCGCGCGTCAGGCTGAACGTTGTATTCCTGGCATCCCTGTTATTGATCAGGCATACTTCGAGGCAATACGAGCGCCGGGCCTTTGGGGTCATTCCAGCCTTGAATTGCAGAACCTGTTGACCGGCAATGCCCAGCGGCAGCGGCTTTATCGGATCAGGGCTCCTAGTTCGTGATTATGGGAAGAAGCTACGCGCTACCTATCGGTATGAATATCGCTTTTTGGCCTGCGTCCTGATCGCGGTCTAGTTCTGCCCTCACCCTTTCAACGCACATTGCCTTGACGGCCCAGGCCTGCCCTAAACCTTGGTGCGGCCATCAAATAATCTGATCGCTATTCTCTCCCGATTGTCAACGTATCAAGTAAAACTGGAATTAGTGCTTTTGACGAGTGTTGCACTTATTCTGCAGCCCAGGGGAGTCCGCCCATACACAACAATCTGAAGGTTAGACGGAAAGGTACAATGTGCAAACAGACTTCAAATCAGGATGGATCGTGACGATGAGGCTTGCTCAAAGAGCTTGTCACCCAATTGGGCGGCGGATTGAAGACGCGAAGCAGTGCGCACGCCATTCTGGACAGTCGTATCGGAGGTGTGAGGAGGTGTAGCATTACAGCATGCGCTCAAAACGACGCATGAATGATAAGCCGTTGGGCGACTGAAGCGATGCGTTTTTGTGCCCCTGCCTTCCCGAGCCATGCAGGATTTGCTGGCCAATTGCACCAAGACCATGATCTGGTTGAGCAGAGTTAAACTGCAGCGAATTTCACGTCGACATCTCGTTCTAGCACATGTCTGAAAAGACACCGGGTTGGCAGAGTGCGCAATGAATATAGCACCCCGGGCATTTTAGCGCCGCAAGGTTTGAGCCAGGAAGCATACGTCCTATGAGCAACTTGGTGGAATGAGTGACGCCGTGAATCTGTCAAATCGCTGAATCAGCGATGGGGCGGCTATCTTTGACCAGCATCGCCTCGAGCTTGGCTTTCTTGGACCCAGATAGCATATACATCGAGCGTTCGCGCTGGCACGGATTTTCGAGCCCGACCGAGACTTATTCAAGCGACAGGGCTGGCAAGATTCTTGAATTGAGGCTGGCGACCTTACTGCCGCAGAATGCGCATTCCCGCGCTGCTGCGGCGAATGAACCGGTGAGGGACATGGGACATGAGCGATGCTGGCAAGGCGGAACATGACGACGGTGTGGGGTGGGGAGAATACGGGAAGGTGTTGAAGAGGGAGGCCGATTACAACATGGCTATTACCTCCTCACCCCAACCCGATCATCTCGCGAACGCACGGGGACCATTTTTTGCAGGTAGAAGCCTCGGAAGCTAGCGCCGGCAACCCACCAAGTCGAAAAAGGATTTCAGCACTCTCCGCGTCATTTCCCGTACCCCACGCACCTTTCACCTACCCATAGCCCGTCATTCCCCGCGCACGGCGGGAATCCATTCTGAACCTCTCAGCTAAGCCCAAGACCTGGCAAGGGACATTTTCGCTTTCGCGATCACTCCGGCAACTTAACAAACAACAACGTCATCCCCGATCTCACTCTCGCCATTCCCATAAGCGACGCCGGTATTCCGTGCCGCCACCAAGCTTGGCGGCGCAAAAACTCCACACACGTAGCGTAATCGTCGCCAGATCTCCTGGGCGTTCTGGTGATGGTTGGGGACCTGGCGCCGAGGACCAGTATCAAAGCCCAGCCTCCCTCAGCCAGAATATCCACCCCACCAGCTGTTCATCCACATAACCGAGGTTCATTGACCATATCTTCCAGTAAACTGCCGTGCGCGCCGCGCGCGCAAGTTGCTACTACCCAGGACCATTCATGCCGCCAGGCTTGAAAGCAACGTCGTGGCATCTTCTGGCATGGAAACACGTTACCTTTGTTATCGTCCATGGCTGATGCCAACCAGTTATGCACGTTACGAACGTCAAGACGCCGTCAGCACTGTTGGGCCTCGGCGATTCTGTGAGCTCAGGGTCGCATAGTTGGGTGTTGTCCAACTCGACGCGGTCATGAACAAATTCGCGCGGTTTGGAGCTAATGGCTCATACTCGCTGCGCGACTATGGCGAAATATTCTGAGGCCGCCTTGGGATCGGAAATTCGCAGGCGATCAATTTTTGCCATCTCCATGCAGCCAGACATCACATGGGCGCGAATCTCCGGCTATACCAACGCCGACCGGGCCAGATTTCGACTACGGTGTCGGCTCAGGGATCCTGAAGAGAAAAAAGCTCAGGCGGATCTGTGCGGGTTGCGATGGGCATCGGCCACATAGTATGTTGGAAATCAGACACGTGACCAGTCGACCTGGCCACCTGGCGTATGACCTCGATCTCCCGGAATACTGCAAAGACGGCAGGCATGCCGGTGTCCGAGTGGGTGCCTTGTGCGGCTGTGGCCCGGTCACCATACAGCACCCACAGGTGATGCCCTTAGGCATTAAAATCGCCTCACAAAAAACCGCTTTCTCATTCCTTAACATCAATATGTTGAATTTTACTAATTCACCCATACAAGTTGGATACACAAGGGTTCTGTTCTTGATGCGGGCTTTTTCTTACAGAGACGTGTAAACAATCACGCTCCAGGCACTGACATCCAATCAGCAAACCGCCAGAGGCACCACCGTGCAAGCGATTAACAGTTACCCGCCTGCTGACAATCTGTCACTTCAACCTGCCATCCGCCCGCAACAAGGACTGGATACGCTAACAGAGTCTTCAATCTCACCTACACCGTAATCAGCGAGGTTTGCTGCACTGCAATGTCAATGCCGGCGCCAACGCGGCACGGAAGCAATTGAAGCGATTGGCCGGTCAGCTGAGGCTAACCTGGTATGCACGATGATTGATGCCCATTTTCGGTTTTCAATGCTTGACATGACCGGGAGCGCCGGCGGAATGCTCGCGTTTACTGACATTGATGACAGCACCGCCCCAGCGAGGCAGGGGCTTGCAGGTTGATCGACCGCCTCAAATCCATGACCATCCCTCAGCCGAGCCCGGTTCGACGAGCTGGCCGAAGTTTCCTTGCCGGCTCCAGGTTAGCGGGTGTCCGCCATCCCTCCCTGATAGCTATTAACACGGGACAAAACGTCGAAACAAAAACCGCGCGCGCCAAGATGGCGTTTTATTGTGCGCAGCATCGAAAGGCTGCAACATGCTCAACAGGCTTGTTAACGGCCAGCCTGGGCCAGCGACCTGGAACTGGAACCTAGGTCTTCAACCCGCACAGGCAGCTACCCTGCCGGCGCCTCAGGCTGCATTGCAGGCTGACTACAAAAACCACATTCTGGCGGAAGACCTTCGGCATCCTCTCAATCAATTGCACACCGATTACCAACATCAAGCGATTGCGCGCCTTTGGCAGATTACTTCTGCGGTCAGCAGGAGTCAGCTCAATGAATTAAATACGATGCGGATTCGTTTGCGGGACAAATTTCAGCGAAGAACATGGGCACCGATTGATGTAAGCGCAGCACAGGTGAGTGTGGGACTGGCAGCGACGCGTATCTGTATGACTGCGACTTAATTCAGATGCCTTAGATTGCCGCCATGAGCATAGTGGCCAGGGATCGTAAGCCATTTGCGCGAATACTGCTCGGCAAGCGATATGCGACAACTAACCCGATTGTAGACCCGTGGCATATTGTTTTGGCCTGTTACCGCCGGACAGGCTCGACCCTGTGGTGGTGCGTGGGGTAAACGGTTCGACGGCAGGCGCGCTGCCTACCCAGCGAGTCGGAGCGCCAGTACGAAGGCTTTTCTCTGTAAGGAGCGGGCGGCCCGTGCGAAAAAGGTGTTACAGCCTTTTGCACTACGAGATAAAGTTATGCAAGTGACCAGTTGGATGGGCGTTTTCTTCTGGGGGGATTTCTAGGCTGCTGTACTGGCCGTGCTGATGTATTGCCTGTCAGCCGCGCACGACAACCACAAGGTACCGCTGGGCGGTTTCTTCCACATGACGTCGAAGATAGCCAGGGCCGCAAGGCGTCGCCATTCCTGCTCACGCCAGCCATTCTTCATACCAGCTGGATCTTTGCCAAAAATCCGGTTAACCCAACCGCAAGCCAACTGGCGCCGCAATACGGCCTGGTATGGGCGGGCACTGGGACTATATGCCACTTACTGGTTGTTTCCATCCCGCTCTGCGGTTTGTGAATCTATCGCCTGCGCCGCCGCTTCGGACGCACCAGGAAATGGCTCAGATCTTTTACCTGACCTCGCACTCATGGCCAGTAAGCCGCAGGCACTGGGCCAGTTTCTCGGCTGCCATCTGATTCGCCCTGCTTCAACGACCGGTACTGGCCAGTTCAAAACACGGCAAGGCTGGTTGGCGGCTATTACAGAGCCGAACACCGGCACACCACTGCATTTCAATTTGGCTCCAGCGCTCGCTGTGTCATTGCTTGACTCTTGCCTACAGTTCTGTGCGCCGGCGGCGCCTTTGCCGCCAGTATCATCTGACTGACGCAGCCCAGGCAGCCGACTTCAATCCGGCCCTGGTCTGATGCAAGTGCCGAGGTCTGCGTTGCTTGCCGCGCACAACAATCGACCGCGGAGCTTCTGAATGCTAGGCAACCGGACAATGGCGCTGACACGCGGAGAGTGGACCTGTTTGCTGGTCGCCGGCGATTCGCAAATCGGCATCGTTATCAACACCTTACCAATTGAATCCAGGTGCTGAACGACCCGACGGCTTCTCCATCACACGAGGACGCGGCAGTACTGAGGTTGCAAGGCTCTCAGCCCTTGCCGGCGGCCCTGGTGCTTTGTCGCGATTACTGAGCGTTCAGCCTGACCTGATTGAAGTTGCATGCGGAGGAACCTGGGTCGGCCGTGGGCCTGATCAGGCCAAAAACGTTACCGGCAGGGCCACTGGCCAAACCGCTGGGAAAATCGGCTGCTATTGGCTGGTTGGATGACCGGTCATCGAGTGCATGATGGTGGTGATGATTTTCTTTTGCTGCGGGCTCGGACCCTGGTTCGGGACCTTTTCCAGCGCTGGACAAATTAGGTCGGGCGCGAACTACCCGCCATAGGCTGGGCAAGGTTTTGGGCAAGGTAGGCCATCGGTATCGGCGATGAGCCGCCATGTGATCTTCGCCTTGTTCGGGCCAGATCTGCCCATATCGTTGCCAGGAAACGACAGTCCTTCAAGGCCAACGGGAACATCAGTTAAGGCACCATTTGCGTTCAATTTCTCTGGCAATAAAGCCCCGGTAGATTTTTAATCTTCACTGCACAGGATCCTGGTCACCCCGACCCGGCTTGGGACTTATCCAATCTGGAAGGCTTCTGGACTTGGGCTAACGAATGATAGGGCAATAGGCCCTGACCTTATGGAACTGATTACCCAGCCCAGCCCAGTTTGGGGCGATCGGCCCGGATGGAAAACCCATTGCTTGCCTTTGCTTGGGGGGGCTACCACAACCTTCTATTGGCTTGATTCTTTTTGCTTAAAATTGGGCACCTTTTTGACGGGGGTTGCTTAACTTGGTGCTGGGCCCGGGGGGAGGGCTCTGGTTTAAAAAATTTTGTGAGGCGGCAAAAAAAAAAAAGGCACATGCCAAGCCGCCCGTAAGCTGGTTGCCACTGGATACCAGCTTGCCGTCTCTCTCTT
>Ga0163217_1018896_pt1 | contig 13615 bp, 16 predicted proteins | sample SynspAceP_FD_185933 | JGI IMG/M metagenome (GOLD analysis project Ga0163217, IMG submission 185933) | Saline lake microbial communities from Ace Lake in Antarctica - Synechococcus sp. Ace-P (PacBio error correction) | ecosystem: Environmental > Aquatic > Non-marine Saline and Alkaline > Saline ... | reverse complement strand
ATACTCTTTGCCCTGGCCCGCTGGTCGGTCGAATCAGTCGCCCGCTGGTCATCTGTGCGGATCTACAGCCCCTGGGAACCCAACCTGGGCTGGCGGGCTATCTGCTGCCCGATCCTTTGCCGTGGCAGGTGGTGCCCTTGCTGGTGCGTTGGCGGGGCGTAGTGGCCGCCTTTCGCGCTCACCTCGCTGCTATGGGCATCGGGCCCTCTACTTACCTACAGCGCGGAGGCTGCGGGCCTGGTAGCAGCCCTGGGCAGGCTGGGGACTGTTGTGGTTGGGCGCTGCGATCGGACAATGGCCCGTGCTCTGGCAACGCCTGTTTCCTGTGGTTGCTGCTGCTCGCCTCGGATGCGGCCTGGCGGTTAGCGATAGCCTGTGAGCCGCTGCAGGTGCGGCTGAGAGTTGCTTGCAGTCGGCGAAACACTCCAACAATGTTCCGCATATTCAACGTCTGTGATGCGGTCCTGCAGATGATTCAGGACCGCCCTGCTGGGGCAATCGGCCGGGGGGAAAACAACGCCTTCACGCTCTATGATCTACCCCCGTCTACCAACAGCCAATGGTTCAATGCCCTCAGCGCCTTCCCATTCCCTGGGAACTGGCCGTCCGAGGAGGGGGCTCCGGGTGCTCGCCGGACTTGGCCTTTTCTGGAGGCGGTGTCGCTGCGGCCTGACAGTTTGCGCAAGGCCCGGCAGGCCGGCCTGCCGGCGATCGGGGCCTGGCGGCCATCGTCGCTCGGGTGCAGGCCCTCACGACACGATCTTTTTCCGGCGGAAGTTCAATGACGCTTGGCTCTGCTGGCCACCCTGGCCGTCCTTGCCCCGTCAGATGACCCGCAACCACTGAAAGCGGAGCAGATCGCAGGGTCCCCTGCTGGCTGGCTTCTATGCCGGCCGGACCCACACCACCTTGCGTGTGTGTCGCACTGCGCTCGGCTATGGAGCGTTCAACCGTGGCGAGGCAGAGGTCGGGGGGTCAGCCATACGGCGCGGCGGAGGTGCCCGGAGCGGTTTATTCGCTGGGCTAGACAACAAAGATTTGGCCAGGGCTCACTGGCTCTGTGGTCGGCAAGCCCGATCTCGCAGCGGGCCGCCTCGGCGGCCGAGCTCACGACGAGCAGGGTACCGCCAGCAAGAACAAAGCAGCGGCCCTGGCGGCCCGCGCGCTGGCCATCCCTTGCCCCAAGGTTTTTTTGGTCACCGGCGATGAGCGCCGGCCTCTGCGCGGGGCCCATGGCGACCTCCAGGGCAACAGCGCCGGCATCGTAGGTGATCAGCGGCCCGGAGCATCGCTTGGGCCAGGCTTCGGGCGGGCGGGAACACCGCTGCGGAGGCTGGGTGGCTGCTGGATCGCTCCGGCGCGCCTGCGACATTCCGGGCGCGACGCCTGTGAGCCTCTCCCGGAGGATTGGCGTAGGGACGCCGCGGCGAATTCCCCTTGCGGCAGGCGATCTGCAGGCCTTAGCCCAGCCAGCCTATGCCCGACCATCAGGGCCCTGGCGTGGCACCCAACTTCGGCGCGGGCTTTGCCGGCTCGCGCGACGGTGGGACGCTCTAGGCGCCAGGGGAGACGCCGAAGCCAGGCCGGCGGTGCTTCGACGCCTCCGGCCCTCTCGGTTCTGCGGGCCATGGTGCACGGTGTCGGCCGCGCCTGGCCTATGGAGGCAGGCGCAGGTCTGCGACTCGGGGCGCCGCGACGCACCTGCCCCGCTTCGCGCGCCGCCTCACCGCCGGCCCTGGGCCATGTTCCTTTTCTCAGCAAGTGCCGTGGGGGAGCTGCCGCATAGATTGCTCTGTCAGGGAGCCCTGGCTGGCCGACCGAAAGTCTGACCTGCGATCAACAGGTCTTGTTCGGAATTCAGGCTTGCTGTTAGGTTAGCTCGAGACTGGGCCGCGAGGCCGCTGTCGTAGATATACTTTGCCTCGTCTCCACCTGGTCGCTGCTCGAGCCCCGCCCTCGACATCATCACGCGAGGAGTGGTTCGTGCCGCGGCACCGCAACCAGCACCCGGCCGAGCCCTGAGAGCTCATCGAGGGTTCTTCGCCTGCCTCCATCTTCGCCCGGCTGGCCCCTCCGTAATGGCTCACTCTGATGCCAGGTGCTGGCGGCGTTCCAGGCGGGGGACCAGAGTGACATTGACCAGACCGACTGGGTAGGGACGGAAATGCGCTTCTCCATCCCACTCAGGTCAGGGACTCCCGGGCTATATATATAGCTATGCCAAGCCTGACAGGCTGTGAGCAGGACATCCGTCGCTCATGCCGTGCTGCAGCGAAAGGATAGTTCGTGATTGTTCACCGTACCCGAGAGACGGCCACGCCATCCGCAATGCTGCTCTCTCCTCCCATGGTCAGGCCCTGTTAGGAACTATGCTAGGCGCCGACACGCGGTGCATTCGAGATTCTGACACGCATGCTCGCGGGGCCCTGCAGGCCCCGACTCTCGAACAGCCAGGTTGGAACATCAACCGTTGGCCACCACCGCATATTCCTCTCTGGCCTGCGCATACTGCAGCAGTCCCACTCCCAGAGAAAAGAAGGATCCTGATCGCCCGTCACCACCCGGCCTCGCTCCGGCCATCGACGGCCAGACATGCGATCGGCATCGCCGTCAAGGCAAAGGCCATCTGGGCCCTGACGCCAAGCACAGCCTGGCGTAATGCTCCAGGTGGGGCTGCCGCAACCCATTGATGCCGGCGGTCCATCGGGCTCGCCCATGCAGCACGCTGGAGGTCGGGCGCCCAGCCCGGAAAACAATCAACGCCAAGGCGTGGCGCATCGCCCAGGCAGAGATCGAGACTATTTTGCAGGCCCTGCGGAAGGCTTTTCCCGCACGCCTCCAAGCCAAGCTGTGCTGTAGTCAGCAGCAAGTCGGTGCGTTGTGTGGGCGAGCCGCAGCGGTAGGCCCCCATCTTCCCCACGGTCGTTCGTGGCGGTGGCCCCAGCTCACGCGCAGACCGGCTTCGATGGCGCCTGCTGCACCTATCTGTGAGTTGGCGGCCGGAGGAGCCGAACAACTTGATGCGTTGTCTTCCCGTGGTGCGCTGGTGCGAAATACGTCAATCGGCCGCTCCAGGCGGGCGAGGTGGGGGGCCGTGGAACCGCCGGATCGGGTAGGACAAGCCCGAGGTTCCACACTCTTCACGCCCGCAAGCGTAGCCCCGGTCAAGCGCGCAGCCCAGCAATCGCGGACTGCTGGTGCGGGAGTCCATGACGATCCAGACGGGCCCCTTGGCGGCAGCACATGGCCGCCACCAGTACCCACTTGAGGCCCAGCGCTGGGGGTTCAGGGTCCGACCCGGCCAGCGGGATGCCTCGGTGCCGAAACGGTGGTGAGGAAAACCCTGGGTGGACCGACGGGAAGGGACGCCAGCTCCTCCATTCCGGGCCCTATCGCGAGCTGCAGGTTACGCAGCTGCGCGGGGCCACCAGCCAGCGCACCATTTCAGCCGATGGCCCAGAGCCCCAACAAGGGGGGGGGTTACTGGGGCCCCCCCCCCCCCCAAAGACAACCCAGCCGACAAGGGCCTAGAGCGGCCAGATCGGCCGCGGGCCACCACAAAGGCCAGCGGTCAGGGACCACACCACAGGCCCGGCGGCGCTGGGCACTCCGGGCACGGTGTAGAAACGGGCTGGGAAAGCGATGGAAACAGGGCCATGTCGGGTGAACGCTGTCCCCCCCAGATAGCGGCTAGCTAGGAAAAGCCTCGGCCGTCCCGTCCTCTCCGTGCCCACCCTCCTGCCATCGCCTCTCCAGCGCGGGGCCTAGCTGACCTCTGCCCTCACCATCGTGGGCAGCGGCGCCGTGGCTCTTTCCTCGGCCGCCAGGGCCCTGCAGCGCGGCCCTGCCGACCCCGCCACACCTCGGACCAAACTGGGTGCGCAGTCGCCCGCTGGGATCCGAGTTCCCAGCGCGACGGAGGCAGCCCTGCTTGCTACCAAGGCTGGCGCCAAGGCGAACCCAACCCGCAGCGCGCCTGCTGGCTGTCAGGCCTGGGGCGGCACTAACACTATGCGGCGCACTTTGCTCAAACCTCAGACGCTCAGGCCGCTACGGACTGGGCCAGGACGGCGAAGCGAACTCCTCTAGGGTCAAGCTGCTGCGGCGGTTCCCGTTTCAGGCTGCATTCCTGGCCGACTCTCGCCGCCAGGCTCCACTTCTAATTTGCCGCCCTTTGGTACTGCTCCTCGCACTCCCTTCATGCGCAGCAAGAGAGCGCCTCATAGCTCGCAGCAACTCGCGTTCTTCCGATCCCTCGGCTCGCTCCATATATTCACCTCCAGGCCCCAGCTTCTGACCTCTGACCTGCAAGCACCCTCTGTGCCTTGATTTGTCGCGCGACTGCCATTGCGCGGCGCGAGCGGCCGCGCAGAAGATCTGTCGCCTCAAGGGCTCTTGCTGTCATCTTGCATCCTTAGCGCCAAACGCGGCCCGAGCCGCTGGCCGGGCCCTGGCGGTTAGCTGGAGCGTTGGCGCCGGAGCCCGTGCCTGCCTCGGTAACCAGCCCGGCGGTAACCAGCCGGCCGAGGCCGCCACTGGCTGGCCGTGGGCCGCACCTTGCGCTTCCAGGGCCCAAGAGGAGCAAGCAAGCCGGAGCGGAGCGGTTGCTGGTCTGAGCCGGCCGCCAGCCCCGCCAGCGCTCCTGCGGCAATGATGCGGACCCGCCTGCTCAGTCAGAGCCCAGGAGGCTGACGCTGCTGGACGCGTTGCCGCGCCCGTATGCAGCAGACGCCCGGTGAGGCCCGCGCGCCATCAGAGCGGCGAAGGCTGGCGTCGGTGCTGAAGCGCTGCCAGCGATCGGCCGATGGGAGTTGCAGTGGATCTCGCTTTCCTCTCTCGCGCGCAGTGTGGGCGGGCAAGCCGCCGCGGTTTCGGCGCCGCTGCCCCCGGAAGGGCTGCGGGGAACCCAAGGCGCGCGCAAAGCAGTTCTGGGCTTGCGAGTTAGCTGAGCAGCGCCCAGGGTCTGTGAGCGCGTGCGTAGATAAGTGATCTGTACGGTGCGTTTCACCTGGGCGGGTACTACTGGCTCGGCGCGGGTGAGGCTGCTCAGAGGGAACGCCAGCCCTGCTTCGCAACCGTGGGAAGTGGAACTCAGCCCAGACGCATTGGAACGGTGGACGCTGGGTGCTATAACCGCTGCAATCAGTTGGTGCAGCTCGGTGATCGCTTGAGCGGTTTGGCCCAGCCCCTGGAGCCTGGGAGATGTAGCGACCCAGCGTGAACATACCGAGCTCAACAACCACCGGAAATGTGAGGCGGCTGCGTCAGGGGTCGCGTGACTGGGACCGGATGGACCGCTGGAGCGGGCGAACCGCGTGGATTGCCCCTCTGTCCGAGCAGGCCTCGACCTGAGCGTTCATCATCCCCGTGCGCTACGGACGTGTTCTCCAGGCGGCCGGCGGCCGGGATCGATTCCAGGTTTTTTGGATGGCTGTGGGCCAAGCAGTATCCCGCTTTCGCCGGGCGGTGACGTCAAGCAGGCAGGCGCCGTCGGCTTGCTGCAGTGATGCGGCCCCGCCGAGTTAGCAGGCACGACTGAGACGAGAGTGCGCAACAGCCATTAATGCCCCGCTGGGAGCGCGCTATCCGCTGAAATGTTGCGCCTGGGCAGGGACAATCCCTTTCTGCGATCGCCAGTTCACGCGGTCGCGGGCCTGCAGGGCTTGGCTTGAGCCCCAGCTGGCAAGGCGGAGCTGTGGGTGGAGAGCAATTGCCCTTCCCAGACCGCATTACACAAAAAGGTGCTGGGCCACTATTGGACGACCAGCAGTTTGTGGGCTGCGCTGCGCGGCTCCTAAGCCTGGCCGAAAGATTGCCAAACCGGCCGCCGACCCGAGCATCAGTAGGCGCTCAGGGCCAATGCTGGCAGGGATAGGCGGCGGACATTCGAATTCGCGGTTAGATCAAGCGGTCGCCAACAGCCCGAGTGGCCAGAATCAGCATGTCGCCGCACACTTCAGCGCAGCAGATTAAAGGGCGGCGATGAGTGACCAGGAAAAAGGGTCAAGAACCAGGGTCATCCACGGCTGGCGCATCAGTGCCGAAGCTGCGCGTGAATCAGCAGGTGATGGCATCGTGCAGACGATCGACGCCAGGATGGCCTGCAAAAATTCCCAGGCGTCAGGAAAATTTTATTGGTGATTGAGGTCCCGGTCCAGAGCGGGTTTAGGCGGTGAATCAGGTCGAACAATGATGCGAGATAGACACTGACGCCAGCAAAAGCAAGCAGCAGCGGTGCCGCACTGCACATGGTGAGTTGAAAGGGCTTTCGGCAGGCGCAACGGGCCAGGGCAGGCTTTGCACCACCTGGGCCGGCGGCCACGGCAGCGATTCACCAGGTTGGGACTGGGTGGAAGGGCGGGTCTCGCGACTTCGCCACCAGGCGATGGCGTCGTAGCGGCAACCTGGGGATGCATGCTCACCAGACCAACGCGCCTGCTCGAGTGAGCTGCCAGGAGGGAAGGCGCTGCTCAGGCGCTGGGGCGACGCTGGTACAGATGCCGCAGGTCAAGCGCGTTGGCGGTCGTGCGGATTTCGCCCTGGGGCCTGGTCAGCTGCAGACCAGACCCTCGGGCACTCCTCGCGGCCGGCAGGCTCGGTCCGATGCGGAGAGTTCAAAACCATCGTGCCGCTCGGTTGGTGCGATCTGGGCCCGCATGATCTTGCGGCGGATTGTCAGTATCGATCGCAACCGATAGTGATCGTGCTGGTGCACGCTCGCTGGGGGAAATGATGGTGAGACGGTGCTTCACGGACATGGCCGCGTCGTCTTCAGTTTGGCCCGCCGCATTGGGCGCTGCCAGAGTCGCACCCACTGACCAATTTTGCCGGAAGCGATGGGCGCATCGAACAACGTGACCGGCCCTGCCGCCTGCTCGGTCGCAGGGAAGAGGGATGTCTTTGGCGGCGATCCGCGCCTCGGTCTGCTGTCGTTCCAGGTGCGCGGCCGAGACTGATCCCAGGCCCTGAGAATGCTCGTCGCTCCCTGGAATGCGGTGCGTTTGCAAATGGCCGCCCGAACGTCCTGGGAGTTTACGCCGACTGGTGTCGAGGGTTGCCGGCCGATGGCACCGGCAGATGGAAGCGATCGGAACCTCGAGCATCGCAGGCGCCGTCGACTGTGCTGTGAATGTGGACACCCCCGTTTGGGAGCCCTGAGTGATCGAGCGCTACGGCGGTCAACGGCAATCCCCAGCTGGAGTTTTTTCGACAAGACAGGCAGGTGTCGGCCGCTTCGCTCGCGGCCGCAGCCAGCTTGAAACTCGAACCTCGCCACCGCCCTGTCGATGGCACCCTGCCGGATCTGGCGGGAGAACGGACAGGTCAGCAGGCTGGGGGACCATCTCCCCTGGCGGCCGCGCAGCCACGGTTAAGCGCCATGAGCGCCCTAGCCCCCCCACTCCACACCACCGTTTGCCGCCGATTGGACCCGCTTACCGGGTGAGTGATTGCCGCCACCCCAACCGCAGCTGTGCGTCTACGCGGCAGGCACAGACTATTGCGAAGGGTTCGTGGTGCCGATCGCAGCCTGGCGTGAGACCAGCGCGTGGTGAATCTGCGTCAAACGGGCTGCTGGCCGGGGAACGGGGCACTACGGACCATGGGAACCATGCCAGATTCGTGCTCAACTGGGCTGTTACCCATCGGTGATGCAGCAGGCCCGCACCCACCGCTCGTGGGCGTTGGTTCGATGTGCAGTCGATGCGCTACACGGGCGAGCGATCGTCGGCCGCAATGGCGAATTGAGCTCGAGGAGTGTTTTATTTACGGCGCGGCGCTACAGCGACGCCGGGCAAGAAGTACGCCTACACCGAAGGAGCAGGCAGCTCGACCTGGCCCTGTGCCTGGCCGCCGCGAGTTACGCGACCTGTGCCGCCGGCTTCTCGAGGAACATGCCGCGGGCTCCTCCCCTTCGACTACCGCCAGCACTTCGTGTCGTTTCACCCTGCGGCGTTTGCTGCACTTTTCTCGATGCTGCGCGCCAATCGATTGCCTCAGCTGGAAATTCGCTCAGCTCTGCGCCTTGCATCTTGGCCCACTCGAAACCTGGGGCCGGGAATTTGCCCGCTCGGGTCGGAAAGCGCCTGCACTAAAGCCGCCTAGCCCCTGTCTGGGCTGGCTGAGCAAAGCAGTGCGGGGTTTCAAGGGGATTACATTGGGCGAGGGTCACCCGCTCGGAAGACTAGTGTCTATAATTTGCCCTGGCGATGCGCTGTAGGTGGTGTCGAGGGGTTCGCCTTTCAAGAACAGCAGCTGGCAATGCACGTTGGGCATAGATGCTGCAGCGCACGGAAGAATACTGACTCAGGTGAGGTGACCCTCCAAGCTCGCTTCGGACGGCCGTCGGTGTTATATTTGACGATGATCAGGCGGGATGGTGCTCTTTCAAAGCAGATCACAGTGATGTGGGCGGCACCCGCAGCGCTTTCCCAGGCCACACCAGGCCGTAGGAAATGGCCGGAGATGAGGAGTCGCCTCGTCGTCGTGGGTGAGCGCGGCAGGTTCGAGGTTGGCGAGGTTGACGCTGCGGTTCATCACCGTGCCGGACTGCGAGAAGATTCAGGAATCTGGTTTTGCGCAAAGGCGCAAGGTCGTGCCGTAGAGGAGGCAGGCGAGCTCAGTTACGGCCGGCCCGCCGGCTTTGACGGTCGATGGTGACCGACCAGGGCGGACCTGGACGGTTCGATCATGGCCCTTCGCGGCCCTGGCGTTGATCAGCGGTACCTTGAGCATCTAGGCACCCGGCACAATCTGGGTGACCTGTCGGCATCGCGATCAGGTCGGCTGGATGGACGCCAGTTGAGGATCACCGAGTAGGGCTGGTCGTTGCTCCAGGGTGGACACACGTGCTCGGCAGGAAGGTAGCCAGGGCGATCGCCAGGCGAAGTTCGCGAGCCACTACAGGTCGACGGCGCCGGCGAGCAGCTGCTCGAGGTTGGAAGTCCCAGGCGCCTCGACGCGCGCGATGCCGGATGGTGAGCGGATCAGCGGCTGGATGGTCAGGACAGCTGTCAGCGCTGCCGCATCATGGTAGGCGTCCGCACAGCCAGAGACTGCGCTCGGGCCCAGGTCGACGACGCCTCTTTGACAGACAACTGGCTGATCAGGGACCCGGGCTGCCAGTCGGCGTTGCGCAGGGCATGGCTGAACCACTAAAACCCACAAAGGCTCGGTGTGAACTCTTGCAGTCAAATCTTCGGCGGCGCTAGTACTGCTGCGCGGGGGAGGGGTGCAGGCGAGTGAGGGCATGGGCCAGGAGGCCGCAACGGATGCGGCCTCCTGGTGAGGGCGCCGGTCGCATCTAGGCTGGCCGTCGGTTCAAACACCCGCTGGGACGCGAACGATGTAGCGCGTGTCGAGCCGGAAGACAAGCGCCGGCACCTCTAACGCAAACAGGACGTTACTCTGCCTGGGCTTGCGCTCATGGAATTGCTGCCAGCCTGGGGGATCCAAGGGATTAGTGTCGATTTCTACGTAGGCTGGATGGGCGAGGCGTAGCTTCCTTCTTCGTCTCGCGTCATTGTCGGCGCAATCGCGGATTTTAGCCGCACCAGCACCTACCAGCACTGACGACCACCGGCGTCGGTCACAGGGCAGCGGGCCACCCCTTGCTTGAAGTTGAGCGTGGCTCGTGGCTGCCCCTTGAGGCGAGTGGAGCGGGGCAAAACATCTTCTGCCTGCGCGATCCGTCCGAGCGGTCTATCTCCTCCCGCGCGGAGCCGTTCGCCTCTCAGGGTTTCGAATCGTGAGGAGATCACCGTTGGCGTTGTTGCGCGAAAAACAAGCTTTTCGGGGTGCTCTCGCTGACTCACGGCCAACGCTGATCGCATTCGATCACCGCCGTTGCTTCACCGCGGTGGAGATGTCGCGGCACCGGCCACTCGGTGCTTAGGCATCGAGACAGGCGCCAGGTCGGGCTTCTGTGTTGCAGGGCTCTCCTCGCGCATCCTCCAGACGGAACGATGATCGAAACCTCACCCACCGGCAAATGTCGTCCCGGCTGGGTGAGCTTTCTGCTGGTGCTCTGCGTGGATTCGGCCGTTTTTGGGGGGGGGCCCCGGGAGGTTGCGCAAGGGTCAACACTGACTGCGCCTCTTCGCACCAATCAATCGCGAAGCGATCGGCTCCACCCGCGTCACTTCACCGCTTGCTACGGCAACTCGCGGCCGCCTGTCCAGTGAGACCGCAAGAAAATCACTGTCTTCGTCGGTGCCCTGGCGAAACGATTTCAGCTGAGTGGCCCAGCAGTCGCCCGCAACCGCCGGCACCGTACTCTGGAGCTTCCTCGAGCTTGTGACGTGTCCGGCTGGCTGCTTGATCCTCGCTCTTGCTGGTGCGGGTGGCGTGCTGGCCCTGGGCGATCGGCTTGGCAGCCGGGCTTGGCAAGGCGGCTCAGCTGTTCATCTGCGCCCGCAAAACGCCGCCGTTACTGTCACGGTGCTCACGGCGCCTGATCAGCGCGGGTCGCTGGCTGATGCTTCGGGTCAGCGAGCGCTGCGGGGTTGGCTGTTTGAACTCGACAGCCTGGAGCAGAACACTGCGTGACAGCCGCAGCGCCTTGATCGCAGCGCCGAGCCTTAAAAGGCAGCGCCGCTGGAACCGCACAAGGCCCGCGCCAGCGCCACGGGAGTGGTCCGGCCGAACAGGCCGTCAGCGGCACGCGCAACTGGCCTCGGTCGAAGTTTCAGGCCAGCGCCTGCGCAGCGAACTGAAACCCCTGCGGATCAGGCAGCAAAACTGATCGCGAAGCGCGACCGGTCTTCACGGCGAAATCGCCAGCGGGATCAGGATCATCCGCGCAACGAAGCGACTCCTCAGGGTTCAGCAAGCAGATATCAGCGCCGGCGAAACAGCCGAACTCAAGTCGCTGGAGGAGAACCTGATCGCCGTCAGGCGCAGGGGACGTGTGAATCCAAGCAGCGGCCAGGCGTCGCCCCGTAGATCGCCATCCAGCGAGGAGTGCGGAGGCAAGCCGTGATCGAAGAGTGCTGCGCGCAGCCAACGGGTGGCCGCTTCGATCTGGTCCTTGGCAGGGAACAGCGCCCGTGCCAGATGTGCTCGGTCCGTGGCGATATCGAAAAGATGAAGGCCTGATCAGGCAGGGAGGTTGCCGAGGTGGTTGAGCATTCGCTCCGCGCCACGATGCTCGGGGCGAGCGCGGTGTGGCTTTCGATCTGGCGAACGTCAGTGATGCGCGCCGTGAGGTGATGGCACCACCATCTCGAGGGGAGAGCTCTCGCGATCAGGTGCGCACCGGTAACCTTGGCTGGCGGCCTCCTTCGCCAAAGCACGCGCGGGATCCGTGGTCGATGGGTCGTTTCGATGTGAATCTGTTCAACCAGCTCGGCGTGGTCGCGAGCGAACGGCGGTCAGAGCGTCAGCTCGAGCGGTGGCATGCGGTGGCGACACGCCGATCGATCTTGGAGCGTTCGTGTGGGGTCGGGAGAAAGCAGTGGGACGCTGTCGCCCCAGCCCGCGACCATGAGCCAAGCTCCCGCCACGGAAGCGTGGCCGGCTTCGACCCGGGCCGGAGGCAAAGTGTGGTGTCTGGTCGCAGCGCCGCCGACGCCAGCGGTCGAGGGTGGCCTTGATCTCAGCGGAGGACACAAAAGGGAGCTCGACAACCTGGCTGCAAGAGCGCCTGCTTGCGCGATCCTGTTCTGGGCATGCACCCGGGCCATGGCCGGCTGGAGCAGCTGGCCGCCCTCGCTTCCAGGACTGCTTGACTGACGAGGAACGGGCAGCACCTGGCGGGCCGTCGCGATACTGGCAGCTGTTTCCGGACGGGGCTGGAGGTTTGCTGCCGATGGGCCTGCGCCGCCACGGCCGGGACGACGTCGTCGCCAGTTGTTGGTGGAGCAGGCCATGGGCCCCGCCCTTGAGCGCGGTGAGGCGACAGGCTGGGGCACTGGGCAGGACTAGACCTGAACCATAACCTGGACTTAGATCTCGCCCGGACCCCGTAGCGTAATCGCTGCCGTGGTTCGAGTTGTAGGCCGCCTGGCAGAACCTGCAGCAAGCGCGTCCTGGATAGGGCACGGCCCGACGCGAGGGATCCACCTCAGCTCGCCGGTCGAAGGCCCGCCAAACGACCACTGAAATCCGCCCGCCACACCTCGCCGTCCACGCTTCTGGCTGAAGCTCTGATGCAGCACCGCGCTGGGCTGGTGAGGTGCAGCAGGCGAATCACGCAGGGTCGGCGAACAGGATGGGGCGCCCCGTTTTTCAGGGCGGAGTTGGTGAAAGCTGTTGAGCGTTGTCGGCCGCTCGTGCCGAGACGCTGATCAGGCCTGATGCACACCAGTACTCTCGAGCACGGCATCGACAACAGACCTTCGGCGGCGAGAAGGAAACGCCGCCTGGGAGCCGGTTGCGCTCCTTGCGCAACTCGGCAGGTATCGAGCGATGGCAGGCACTGATGCCGATGCGCAGGTGGGCGAACTCTGGCTGCCAGTTGACTCGATGGTGCTGCGCCAGCCGTTTATGGCCGCCGGCTCTTCCCTCGCGGTGCGCAGACGCAGGGGCCCAGAGGGATGGTTCCATTGTCGTCAACGCGCCAGTACATGCGATATGGGTGGCCTTTCAGTATCATATACCATGGTCGAGCGGAAGTGGGCACGATCGACCAACCGCTTCGTTCATGATGTGGTGGGATCAGCAGGCGGCAAGCGCGAGCGCCCTATCGCAGGTCGGCGACCTCTCCTTTCGATGTTGGTGTTGAACCCGAAAACTGCGCTTCGGGCCTGGGCCAGGCGCATTGGCAAGGTCCATGAAGCCGACGTGTGTGCGAGTTTTGATAGTTTGCTGCCCGGATTTCCCAACCCACCACATACTGGAGTTCCCCAGCGGGGCGCAGGAGCGGGCAGTCTCGGGGCCTTGCGGGTGAGTCAGTCGTTGCGCGCTGTACGTGTGTGGGCGGCCGAATGGCGACTGGAATACTCAACGCCATTGCAAACCCTTCGGCAAGGCCGCTAGAGGCCGCCCGGCTTCGATCAGGACGGCCGAGCCGCTAAGGATTCAGAAGGGCAATTCTGCGAAGCAGCTATCTGAGCAAGGCTGCGCTGATTGCAGAACCGTTCTAAAAGGAACGGATTCCTTGAAGCAGGCCCTTCTGAAGAGGGACAAACCGCTGTGTCTCGCTTCAGGGGGTCCACAGGGAGTCAACGGGGCCGGCCACTGTGTACGAAGCGTTGGGGGCGAGCGCTTCGGCTAAGTGAGCTGCTTAGAGGAGCAGCTTGCGCTCGAAGTGCCGGCTTTCGAGGCCGCTCGAGACTGGATAGACCGAGCGCTCACGGAGAGCATGGCCTGGCTGCAGTGGGTTGGGCCGTGACGCTTTCGGGGGGGTAATCGATCGTGCGCCTGGCGGAAATTCCTGCTCGACTCCGGGAAAGCCGACTGGAAAAATCCTTAAGAGTGCGCTCAAGGGTGCGCCCAAGCTCCGCAGGCGTTCTGGACCCAAACCAAACAAACAAAGCCGTCACAGGCAGCGATCAACGATCATCTACCGGAAGTACGATCCAGAAATAAAATTTTCATGGCCAGGAGGGCGATGGAGCAGGAGGCAGATCGCTCAGCCGAGCCGTTCGAGTTTTCACGTGATCCACATCGAAGAACA
>Ga0163217_1054034_pt1 | contig 13616 bp, 26 predicted proteins | sample SynspAceP_FD_185933 | JGI IMG/M metagenome (GOLD analysis project Ga0163217, IMG submission 185933) | Saline lake microbial communities from Ace Lake in Antarctica - Synechococcus sp. Ace-P (PacBio error correction) | ecosystem: Environmental > Aquatic > Non-marine Saline and Alkaline > Saline ... | reverse complement strand
GTGGAGTTGGTTGTTGGTGGAGGTGGGTGTGTGGGTTGTTGGGTTTGGTTGTTTGGTGAAGTCAGGGAGTTTGGCATTTATGATGTTTATTGTGTTTGGTCTGGGGTTGGATAAACGGTAGGTAGTGGTTTGCTTTGTCTTTTGGAAGGGGATGCGGGAGGGGGCGTTGGACATGGTGGCCGTGAATTTTTTTTTTTGGGATGTGATGGAGCGTTGACGGTAACATTGCCGGCGTAGTGGTTGGTTGGTTTGAATCGCAAGGCAATGGTTGTGGTGGTAGGTGGGTATTGGGTGTCGGTTTTGGGAGGTTTAGAAGGTTTCCGTTAAAGTGAGTGCCGATCGGATGCGTGGTGCCGTTTTTCTCGGAAAAGCGGATCAGAATATGCGGTAATTGGCTTTGAGTGTTGCGTGGGTTTGTCTTCTTGGTCGTTTGTGGTGTCAGAGGGCTTCTTCGTAGTGTGGACGCGAGTGTGTTTGTGTTAACTTTTTATCGGTTGACGATTGTTGGGGGATTTGGTGGAAGGCCCTGCAGAAGGGGATTAGTATCGCGTGTGGGGGGGTTTGGTGCGGCGCTCTTACGTGATTTCGTTTGGGGGGTTCTCAAGCTTGGGGTTGTTCATCAGTAAATCCCTGATCAGATATGTGACGAAGGATGGGTCAGGTTTTATCCCGCGCCTGACGTTTGACTGGCCGTGACGCGAGGTTGCGTTCCGGTGATCCAGACGAAGGACGGCCAGTTGCGTGAATCGCAGGAAGGCGTAAGGTTAAGCGGAAGGCCGATGCGAAAACCAAGTGGTGAAATGCGGTTGTGTGCGGTATGTTGCTTTTATCGTCTTTTTGGCGTTCGTTGACAAGTGATTGAGGACATTTGTATTATGATTGGTTAGAACTGCTTAAAATTTTTAGGTGGGGTTATGCGTTATATTTACACGGGGCTGCCCCGTATATGCACGCGGGGAGGACTTTGGGTTTACCCATGCCCACGCGAGCGGGTAGCGTTTGCTTCACTAAGGAAGGCCAGCGCCGGTGAGTATAAGGTTGAGCTTGGCGGAGACCGTGGTTAAGCCGAGAACGGTATCGCGTGCCGCGGATCAGCCCGTTGTGTTCAGGGGTGGGTTTGCGGCGGGGACGTTTGCCGTGTAAGGGGGCATTGATGAATTTGGGGATCTGAATGAGGTTTAAGTAAGGGCGTTCCTTTGTCCAGGTCGCGTTTGTTTGGCTGATAGAACATCTTGGTCAGGGTTCAGTTTGCCAGTTCGCCGGGCAATCGTATTTGGCGGCGGCAACGCCGGATTCCACGCGGCGGACAGCCATCGGGAGTAGACGGGCCGGCTTTTCGTTGGGCATGATGTCTTGCGTTGTTTAAAAATCCCGGGCTTGGGACAGGATTGCAAAATCTGCCCTGCGCGGCCCCAAAGTATTGGCATGCCGACGCCGTTAAAGTCCAGGCCGGTTGACGAGTTTTCAGCAGTCGGATTTGGTGATTATTGCACGCACACGCGCTACGGGGGGTTTGGGGTCGCAGGGCTCGAGGAGGAAGCTCCGCCTGCGAAATCCGGGGAGGTGCAAAGCTGTGCCGGCTGGTGTGGGCATGGGACGGTGGAAGGGAAAGGTGCGTTGCAATAGATGTACCAGGGCGAAGGTTTTGGCGTTCGGGTGTTGCTGTGTTGCAGGGTTAAAGGGTGTTTGTAAGCAAATGGCGGGTAATTTTTCCCGGTTTGTCCAGTGTTTCGGGCAGCAAACCTTGGCCCACGGCGCTGAGCGCGGGGGGAAGTTAGGGCTTGATCTTGCACGCGTTGTTTTGGGGCCGGCAATGTGCGAGCAAACGGGCGTGACGCTTGGGCGGATACCGCGTCAGGGTGGACCGAATCGATGGGATGGGGTGTCGTCTGTTGACCTGCGTTTTTTGAACGGACCGTTTTATTTCCCAGCGACCAGAACGTTGCGGAGGTCATTGGTCCTGTTTCAGATTTTGTCTCGTGGTAAGTCCACCTTACCCGTGTGTTTTGGACCGTTATTGCGTTGGGTCCAATGGCGCTTGGAATTGCCGCTTGCGCGCCAGTTTAAATTGCAAGAATTCTTAGGAGACCCGGCTGGCCCGAGAAATAAAGACCCAGAAACCTTCCTCTGGAGTTAGGCGGATGTACATTGAGCTTTTGCCCGAATGCAGCTGTCGAGGTATGAAGAGTGGCCCGTGTGGTAATGACAGTGGCTTTACGGTGATGAGGGTTATGGGCAGAAGGAGAGTGGACCGGCAATGGAAAGAGAATTTAACTGCCCGCGCAGCGTTAGGGGGGGTGCGAATTGTCGTAATGCGGAAGAGTTTCCGAAGGGAAGCGTGCAGATTGGTGCGCCGGTCCCGCGAGTCGGACCCGCGCCCAACAGCAAGTTTGTTTATTCCATAGAAGACCTTGCGTGAGGTCATACCACGTTTCGCGTAGGTAATTTCCCCGGGATGGAATGTCCGATGCCGATCACGTGGTGAAAGGCGCCTGCCGTTTTCGCGTCAAGAGTTGTGACGTGTCATTGGTTCGAGAGGCGTCGGCTCGGTTGATGGCTGGGACTGCCTTTGCGAATGGGTGGCGAATACCACGTGCGGTGAGGAAAAGGCTGACGATAAGTCGATTGGAGAGTCGGCGGATGTGGGCTGAGAGTGGACATGGGGTGTATGATGGTGGTTGTTACCGCCGTGCTCGACGGGTTTGGCGCCGATGGTGATGTTGATTCCGGGCAAGGCTGGCCCGGTGAAAGGCTGGCGGGTTGGGGGTCGAGTATGAGAACTGCTGCCGAATTCTAGGGAATCCGCGTTTGGGGCCGTTGTTGGATGGCCGCCGGCAGCGAAAGCTGACCTCTGGACTCGCCCCAATTTTTCTCATGTTTGAAAGGGCACTTATGAAACGGGCCCAAAATATTTACGTGGGGCCCAGGTGACGAGGTGGAGTGTGGGGATTCAAAGGCGGAAAAAAACGGGGCAAAAAAACGGAGCGGTGGGGGCCATGACGTATGGTCGAGGTCACCAAGAAGTCACGAATATATGGGTCGGGCAGGGGCGTTTGCGTTTGACGCTCTTGACGCTTCGTTGTGGGAGTAAAAGCTTTGAGTTCAAACGAAAAGGGGTGCCATTGGAGTTTTATTAATTTCCCCTTGGTCATGGGGCGGGGTTTGGTTTTGAGTGGTGCGGATTTGGGGGGTTTGGGGTGTTTGACGCTGAAGAGTTGAATGGGGGTTCACCGATGCGATTGTTTGTGGATGATGTCATTCCGAGCGGGCCGGTCGATTGTCAGGGGCCATTTAGGCCGAGCGGCGGTCGGGTTGATACCCAGTCATGGCATCCCTTGCTTTTGTTGGTCGTGTTTTGCGTGGTGCGGTGGCGCGAATCGCTTCCGGTTGCCTTGATTGGATGTGCCGGTCGTTTTAGGTTGCGGTGAATGTGAGATAGGGAAAGGGGGAGTGGTTTTGTTGGCGCCCGTGCCCCTTGATTCGCTTTGGCCTATTGGGGGCGGTGAGGTGTGACGGTGCAGCCGTGTGAGTGTGCGTCGGATTATGGCGGGATCATGATTTTGTTTTAGAAGATCGTTTGGCCAGCCTGTAAGGATATTGGGATTTCCAGTTGCGACGGATTTTAATGAGGTGAGGTAGACCGTCTATGTTTTATTACTTCCGTGTGCCGATTCCTTTTGGCGATTTTCGGACCTTTGGATTGGTGGGTAGTGTCTTCCGACCCCGTTATGTTGAATTTTTAAACCAACCGCATATCCGGTCAGCCGCCGTGGGTGCCGACGATTTGGTGTTGCAGTAAATGGGCGTGCCCTACCAGCCGAAAGTCGGTTCGCTGTGAATTTGCGAAAAGTTTTTGGGTCCGGGATGCATAGGGGTGTGACCGAAACGAGATTGACGGGTGAAAAGCGCTTTTGGCCGGCAATGCCGGTATATTTCGGTTTGGTTATTGGGTTAGGCCGGTTGGAGAGGTTTAAGGTGAGGAGCTCAGTGTGGAGAAACTGAGGGGCCATAAAACGGGCGTACTTGACGGAATAACGGTTGCCGTCGCAGTCGGTCGTGTGGCATGCGCGGCGAATCTTGTCGAGCGGGGCAAGAGACGTATTGTTCTGGTTGGCGGGGAAATCCCGGTGTTTGATTGACCGCATTCCCAAAGCATTTTTTGAGTCAGCTCGTGGCCTGAATCCCAGGGTTTTTGAGGTCGATGAACTGTCCCCGTTGCGCAGGAGTGCGTAAGGTTGCGAGAGCGATTGGGGACGAGATTAACTGGTTTGTGGTAGTCTTACCCCTTCGGGCAGCCGGCCCTTAGTTCGGCACTGATGCGTGCCGTTGCGGTCTTTTAGTGTACGAGGGTGCTTGATCCATTCGTGCCCATTTGTTTCAGCTCGCGGCGGCCGGGTTTCAGGATTGAGCCCAGGTGTGATTGCTGACGAATGTTGTTTGAGCGCCCGGCGTTGAAACGTTTTGGCGCACGGGCCTCTTTGGCCCGCGTTCGCTGTGCGGAAAGATCGCTGAGCGAGTGATAGGTACCGTGGTCACGCTTTGTTGTCGCGGAAGTTGCCGAGCGATTTGTGTCCTAATCACGGTGCCCGTGGACCAGGACAAAGGGCACGAGGTGGGAAAAGAAAAGCTGAGGTAAGGGGGCGCCACGGATTAAAACGTGTGTCGCGTGGGACTTCGAGACGGGCCCGTTCCCCGGAAAGAAGCTTTTCCCCGAGAGTGCATTACATCTTTGATTAAATTGTTCGAGAGTGTATCCTTGGTTTGTCGTCACAGAACCGGCCCGCGCGCCCGTGTGTCACGGTGTGCTTAGATGGTGCGTCGGACTTCAGGCTTTTTTGACCCGGGCGGTTAATGAACTTTAACGTTTAAATTTGGCCCCGATAAATTGCCCGAACAAAGGTCTTAGCGCGCGTTATCAAAGTATTCTCGGTCAGGGGCATAGAATTGGAGGAAATTCCCGTCCCTGAGTTTTTTCGTTGAGGAAAGGCTTGAAGGCGCATGAAATAGTTTTACGAACCCAGCGTGAAAATGTTCTTTTGGGGCCAGTTATGGCCCGACGCCAGAGGAATGAACCACTTTGATCCCATCAGCACATGCGCAAATCTTGCTTAGTCGTCTCAAAGCGGTTAACGGACTGTTGGCTTCGCCTTTTGAAAACTGGATTCTATTGGGGTCACATCAGCCCGCGTGTTTGTCATGGTGTACGTCAAGGCGATTGCTTTTATGTATCATGTATCCTGGACGGCCGCACTTCCAGCATGGGGGCAGGAGGTCCCATGTGGTGCCAATGCTTAAGACGAGTCGACATCAGGTTTGAAATGTTTGGTTCATCATGGAGGCGGCAGTGATCTGATCATGGATTTTGATGTCCCGGTAAATGGCTGTGGGTCCAAAATGCGATCGAACGCGTTTAGCTATATGTGGCCGGTGAGGCTATCCGGCCTCGGGCGAGCCGGGTTGCCGATGGGACATGCCGGGGAAACGTTAAAGCTGGGCCTGTCCGGGGGGCGGGGGGAGGGCCCCGTGGTTTGGGTTGATGTGCCCATTCCCCCGGCATTTTTCCGCCCAGGGCCGCGCGGCGAATTTCGGCAGATATGTGATGCGAGCAGCGGTTTTTCGGGCAATGCCGGTGGATTCCACTCTCATTTGGGCCCCGCGCAATTATAGGCCCGGCACGGTAGTCCTCTTTACGTGGCCGGGCGATTTTAAACCTTGCGCAGATGCCGGACGGTTTATTTTTTTTTTTTTTTTTTTCATTTTTATGGGGCACATTCCAATCAGATAGGTGGCGTTCGTCCCCATGGATTTTTTATGCCATAATGTTTTTTCGACCGAAGAGCATAGCTTCCCGTCGGCCCCGTCGATATCGCGACCGGAGGTCAGCAACGTGTTGGCTGTGGTGTGCTTTGCATCGTATAGCGCGAAGCCACCCGAGACCCGGACCGTACTCAAACGTTGCAGATATTGAAGCGATCGTTTTTGGTGAGCCGGCATTGTGTCGTCCAGCCGGATAAAAAATACAACACCGCCTTGCCCGGCAGATCCGGAGAGCGAATTTCGCCACGCGCCTGTACCCGGAGTTAAGTTGGTTGTGTTGGAATCTCTGGCTTTGGTTTGTTTTTTGTATTGGGTTTTTGTTGCGCTGTCTCTAGTTCCGGGTTGGCGAATTAAACCCAAGACGCCCCCAATCCGGACGTGATGAACCGGCAGGCACCAGCGGAAGACCGATTTGAGGGACAAATGGTGCTGTTGTTATTACGGATGTCGGGCCCATCGCGGAGCTATCCCTATTGACCGTAGCCCCTGATGATGTGGTGCAGGTGGTGGAGACCGTTCCGAGGAGGATTTGCCAGGTATGCGGGCGCGGGGCCCGGGATTCCCGGCGAGATGGTTCTGATGTTGTAAAAAAGGTGGAGCGCCGCATTAGGACTTAGGATGTATATTCTTCCCCATCGGAGGAGTAGCTTTGCCCCGGTTTAGTGAGTGGGCCGTTTTTCGTTAGGGTTTTGGCCCGGGGGCTTGACAGCCCCGAGGGACATTTAATGTTCCGTGTTGGTCGAATGGGCGTTGACCTTGACGGATGTGGGGTAAGCGTTCCGCGCCGGCAAGGGGGGATTGCGAGCGGCGGGCGGCGACAATGCTCAGCTGATTGGCCATGGATGACACGGTGTGAGGGCAAGGGCAATGGGGTGGGTCCCGATGAGCGGGGATTGACCAGTTGCGTTAACCCCGATTGCGGTCTAAGGATGTGGGGACGGGATGGGCCCGGGGAGTTGCCTGGATCGGAGGGAGGTTTGGAAATAAAGGGGGCTTGCAAGTTTTGGGCCAGGTGTGGCGATGTTGGGCGCTTTCGGCCTAACCAGCAAGCTGGCCGATACGGTCCGCAGTTTTGGTGTGAATTTAGGCGGAGTGTGAGCGCCCGCACGACTCTGCCCAGATAATGTGCCTTTCCGTTGGTGATTATGTATTGGCGCTTCTGGGTGGGTGCGCAGAGCTTTGATGAAGTGGACCTTGAGCCGGCTGAATTGCCGGTTGATAGGCGCGGGGGAGGTCGTTGCAAGCGAGCGAAGGGAGCATTCCTTGCGGTGATCGTAGCTTTATTCCGTTGTCTGACCCCAGTGTGCGTTTGAGACTGTCTGTGAAAGTAGTGGGTGTCGGGATGGGAATCGAAGGGTGAAACGCAACCGTTTGGGCATCCGACGCGCGGGAGCTGGGAAGTTGTGGCGCAGGTCCGTGGGATTTGGTGTGATCTGCGGATCTTCAGTTACCTGTGTCGATTGAGCCGGTGCTGACGTCAGATGCCCAAATAATTTATCGTTTGCTGTCTGTACGGTACAGCATTGGATATCATCCGACGGGGATAGACTAAACCTGTCGGGAGATTGCGCCGCCGTACGCAAGCGTGGAGGTGGGCGTTGGTGAGGGGATTGAACGGTTGAAGATCGCTGTGAGTTTGGCCGCGGGAAGTCAAGCCAGAGCCCGCCAATGGGTTGCCGAGAAGTTCTTATTGCGGCGTTGAGCGATCGTCGATATGCTTTGTTGAGGGGAGTGAGCGCCCCAACCTATCTCGATTTGATTTTTTCAGGGTGAGAGGTACGCTTTTTGCGTAAGATGACAAAAAATTCGTTCGGGCAGGGGTCAGTGGGAGACTGTCGTGCCAAGACTGTGTGGTGAGTGTGGACCCGACCTCCGCCGGTGACGCCGAGCCCCAGTATCGGTTAACCGGGTAACGCGTTCATTATGCGATGTAGTACAAGGATGGCCCCCGGCTTGTCAGACTTCAGGGAGCTAAATCATTTCTGTCGTTGTGAAACACGGGCGCTGCAGCCAAATGGACAGGGCGAACTGCCGTCGATATCCGTTTGATGCCGTGGTGAGTGTCGGGACGTGTGTTTCATGAAAGGTCTGCCGAGCTCCACGATCTTTGATTAGGGGCTGGCGAATTTAAAGCGTGCTTGGGTCAAGGTCCGGTGGCTGTGGAGTGGCTTTTGAATTGTTCACGGGGCTTTGATATAAAGGGGGAGGGAGTGGGGGTCGTTTGGGGGGAATGGGCACCTTTGGCACGGGGCTGAGCATGTAAGGGAGGATATCCGCCCGCTGACGCAAGACGCTGGAGTTCAATGCATGCCCTGTAGTGAGGGGCGAGGGTCGGGTTGGTTCACGCCGGTGGGATTGGTAAGCAAGGGACGCAATTTTCCTGTCTGTGAGCGGTGGTTTTCGGGTTGCCGCCAGATCCCGTGGACCAAAGTCCAATCCGCCCGCACTGGCAGTTGAATATGGGGCGGTCCGGGCCCGACTTCCGGGAATCGTCGTTTGCAATCAGACGAGACGGGTCTGTCTGGCATTGGTGATGTGGGTCCCCAACAAGGCGTGGGGGATCGGTTGCGTGCAAGTTGTCTGTTTGGTATTTTGTTGGGACGTGCCCGTCGATTTGAATAGGGCCAGGTGCGGCCCGTTAGGTCATGTGAAAAGGGCGGAGCTCCCGATTGCGGAGGGCGAGGCTTATGGAGCGCCGCGGTGTCGCGCCCATGCGGGTGGGTGGCGCTGAGGTGCGGAAGAATGGTTACGATATGAGGAGTGATTTGACGTCGTAGTGGTTGGATGGAATATTATATGCCAGATTTGAATGGTAGGTATTGCCCGGTTGGGGGGGCGTTTGTGCCAGAATGGCCGTTTGCAGAGTTATTTGACCGATACCATGCGGGGGGTTTTGCCGCTTCGTTAATATTTAGCGACAGGTACATGGGGGCGCTTGTCGCTGCGTTAGGTGCGGGTCGGTTGGATGGTTGCTTTGATGGATGCGAGATAAAGGTTGCGGATTAAAAGATGCACCATTGCTGCCTTGTAAACGTTGTATTGTCGTTGGGATTGTTCCCAAGATTGCCGGCCGTTGCGGATCTATTTTGTACGGTCGGGTTGATTTCCGTTCTCCATTGGGTGATTTTGGAGCAAAGAGCGGACGGGCGGTCGCTTGGCATTTCCCCTGACGGGATTTTGCCTGATCCGGGAATGCATTGAGGGGTGATTCGTCGGTCTATCTGCCTGAATGGAAATTGCCGACTTTTTGACCGCAAGGGAGGGGCTGCTGGCTTTACTTACTTCGGGGGGCGGTCCAGTGATCTGTCTTGTTATCTTGTTGGGTGTTTCATCTGGGGACGCTTGGCATATTTTTTCGGGATGCGCGAGGACAGCGAGCAAGTCAGCAGGGGCCTGAAGTGAAAGTCGCCGTACGCAACTGTTTGCTGACCGTTTGAGGGCGCTACCCGGCGAGGATGAAATCAGTGACTCTTGAATTCCAGATTGCTGACGGCTGATCCGCGAAGGGCCGCCACGGTTCCCAGGATGCGGACCAAATGTTGGTTGGCTAAGGCGGATTCCTTGTTAGACCGAGATATTTGATCGCGGTTGGCTTGCGCCCACCGGAGGATTCGGTTGTGCTGACGACACCGTGTGAATTCCCGCCGCCCGATTGCCGGGATATCGAGCGCGCCAGGCAGGGCGCGTGCAAGGCGTTTGAGTGAAACTTGTTGGAAGCCCAGCCGTTGGGATTCGATGGACCAGCATTGTCAAATCTGAAAAGTGAAACTTTCCTGAAACGGTTGTTTAGCAGGTCTTTCTGGGCGACTTGGAGGGTAGGAGGAAGGAAGGCGTGTTGCGTTTTAATGTTCTGCAGATTTTGATGCGGGCTCCATTAGCGCGGCGCGATTGCATTGCGTTATATCGGGGAAGAGATGCCACGGAGTAGGATTTGACGGAATTTAACCCAACGTGTTTGCAAGATTTTGCCGGGGGCGTCGCGGCACAAGGCTCCAGTTCAAGTTTGATTAACGTATTGCTGATGGTGGCCCGCATGGGGGTCGTTTCAGATGTCCAAGCTTGAGTGGGGGGGGTAACTTGTCGGTTAGTGACGGATTTTGCGACCACCAAGTGCATGCGATGGGGAGGTGAGCGCCGGGCCGGCTGCCGAGATTTTGAGACCAGCCGTGGGGGGTGGTCCATACCCCGTCGGCAACACCGCCCGTTGCCGGCTGGTCCCGAGAGCGACGCGCCCGATGGAATTATCAGTGGGAAGGTGATACAGTATTTTTTATTTACCGGGGTTTGAATTTTAACGTGGTGACGGTTTGTTGCGATTATCTTCCAATCCACATTATGATGTGGTGTCCGGCTTAATGGGACCAGAATTTTTAAAAACATTTAACCAGATGCGATTGAATCCATTATCGTTTTTCTCATATGGATGGTCCTTGTGTGCCTAAGACCGAAAATTTAGGCTTGAGTCGTTGGGGGTGACTACCGTGATCGTGTGGAGGGATGTGGTGTTAGGTTCCGTAGATGTTCAGGTCTGACAGGATGGGCGTTTTGGTTGGGATGTGTTTTGTTGATGGTGGGCGGATGGGGCACAGTTTTGGGTTTCGAGGCGGGATGAAGTTTTCGAAGTTGAATGTCCCCGATGTAATGTACCGGATATTTCGTGGCTTTGGGCGGTTGGAAGGGTGTGTGGGTGGCACGTAGCGTTGTTGCGCGCTGCGTATGTTTTATGCGTTGAATTCTATATCGGAGTTCGGAGTTTGGTTGTAGGGGCGGTAGATCGGATTTGTTTCTTTGCGGTTTACGTAGGGGGTGGTTAAAATAAGCCCGCGAAAAGAAATCGGTTCAGCGTTGTCTTGGTATCATGTTCACGTGCAGACGTTTGGATCCGTATCGAGGATGCTGGTCCGGTGCCGGACCCGTAGGTTTGTGCTTTTTTGTGATTACCTGTTTGGTAAGGTCGCTGTTAGCGTTTTGCGTCGATCAGCACGCTTGCGTTTGTACGCAAACGATGATCCTACGTTTGATGGGCGGGTTTTTTGCCGCTTGGATGCAGTTGGATGTTCTATTGGGCGGGAGTTTTTCCCGGCGTTGGACATGGATCTGTTTAGGGATGAGGGGGGTGAAGGATCGGAGATTTCCCGTTTTTGTTAGCGACGTTTTGTTGGGTCCACGGTCATTGAATATCAATGGATGGATGTTGATCCGCATGGTTGCGTACGACTCTGATTGTGTATGGTGATGGCGGTATCGGATCATCGTGGGATTGCTGTGGGGCATAACTTTACGTTTTTTACTGACGTTTGTGGTTGGTGGCGAATGTAAACCATGTTTTTCTTTTGCGATACCGAAGGATTTTTTGACAGAGGGATATGGCGGCGGGGTTCTGGGGGTGTTTTATTACGGGTAGGGGTTTGGGCGTGATTACGTTGGATGATGGGTTATGCGCTTGGAGGCGGGGTTCTTCTTTCGGGTCTGTTTTTAGCTTGTCGTGTATGATTGCTATGTGCCAAGGTGTGAGACCGGCGATTACAGTGAAGGGCATATTCAATTTATCCGCTGGAACGACCGTGCGGTTGGGCTTGGCGAGAAGTATGCATGAGAGCCTACAGGTGCTGACGAGTGCAGAGTTCCTGCTGGGTCCGTTGTTTTTATGTAGAACAGATGAAATGATATCCGAGAATAAGAATGAAAGGGTTTGTACGTAATGAAACCACGAAGGGTCGGGTTTGGATTTGCTGGTCGGCGGAGTGGTTGCCGTTGGGTGATTGGCGAAACATTTGGCGCAATTTTAGTGTGGGGGGCTATTGGGGCGGGACCAATTGGAGCTGGTTGACACCAGGTGCCGGAGGGGCTTGGACCTATTTTGGCGACCGTTCCCCGACCATATGTTTAGAGGGAGCCGAACCGGCGTTTTCGAGGATGGTGCGTGGCGGAAGGTGTTGTAGGTGGGACAATGTTGAGGCGCCCAAGAACCGGCGTTCTTTCTTGTTCATTGATTCAGGAAGTTGAAGATTCGTCCCATGTGTTTGTTGTTGTGGGGGTGGCGGATGCTTGGCGAATTGTGCTGGAAGGCGTCGAAAGGTGATCGATTGCAGGTTCCTATGATTGTTGGGGGGATGGCCGGGAAGTGTTCTGGAGCAGGGGGGTATGGAACTTTGCGTCTTCGGCGTGATGCTGGTTTAAAGGTGACCCTTCTCGAGTTGGCAATTGCAGTAGTTTACCCATAAACTTAATTTATAGTTAACTGCAAGCGATAGTTGGTAAATGGTGCTAAATCCTTTGATTTGATGTGATGTGCGGGGCTGGGGGCTGTTGCGGATCGTGGGGTGGGCTTCGTGCGATTTCGAGGGAGTTAGGGGTTTGTTATTGGGGGTATCGAAAGGCTTTTGGCGTTCGGAGTGTTATTTGTGCAGGCATGCCGCGTTTGATGTAGGCGAGATATATGGGTTATTGTTGGATGGTGGTCAGCGGTGGCAAAGGTCGCGGTGGAGTGTGCGGTATCGCTTTGATGAAAAGAAACAAGTGCGTGTATTTGGGATGGTGGCGTCATGGTGAAAGAGAAGTTTTGTTAGGAAAGGGGCCGAAGAGGATTTGAATGCCCAGAATATGTCTGCGGGGGAGGGGGGAACTCGATGGAGGGGGGGTAAGTGTATGGATGTTAAGAAGACTTCGCCCGCAATGCCGAAAAAAGCTGTTGTGTCGGCTTGGACACCGCGTTTTGGCATGGATTTGCGGTTTCTCCAAACTTTGGGGCGCAGACCAGAGTGGTGAAGTGATGGCGATTTTGTGTGGACGGTCAGAATTGCGCAAAGGTTTGAAGCGGCATGAATTCATGCAGAATATTGTTGTCAAGTGGACCCGTGCTGCGCAAGGTGAAGCGCTTTGAGGGCCGGGCAAGTGAAAGCACGATTTCGATACCAGTGATTTCCGCATGTAGGTATCGTTGGAACGTTGAAGATTTGGGGCTCGAAAGATTGGGTGTAAAGATCCCGACGGAAATGTTGTGACCGGATGAATATTGTGCGGATGTGGACGGGCTGTCGCCCATTGGCACGATATCCGAGGGCCCCTTGTTGGCGGATTTAAGGGTTCAGTAGGTTGTGATGGTCGAGACTCATGGCCGGGACCCCGGTCCGTCAAGCCAGAATCCTCGTCGGAATGTACCTTTTTGAAGTTTGGTCCGGTTCGGCATATCAGGACCGAAGCAAGGAGTTGGCTTTGATGGTTAGGTGGCGTTTTCTTGTTATTCGACCCCACGGACCCCGGCCAAGACACGTTGCCTAGGCCCGAACCGGAGGCATGATCCCAAACGGTCTTTGACGCAACCCGGGGTTTGTTAGGGGAGATTAATTGGTTGGTGCGGAAGTGACCCCGAAATGATCCCAAGGGCTTGTTTTGTCGGGGTCCCAGCTGGAACAACGAGAGACTTGAATTTGATCCACCGCGTCTTAAAAATGAACCCTTTCAGAGATGATGACATGAAATCCCGTGCTAGAGGTTGATGGGGTTATTTTAAATTTTGTAGGTGGCGTAGCGCATTTAATGTGTGTTCTCCCTTTTTTTGCAAACGCCGTGAACATTCTTCACCAATGTTGTCGGGCGTTTGGACCCGTTAAGTTAGGGAGCGCATTTGGGGGGCAATGGATTTTGGATTAACACCAGGGGTTTGTTTTCTTTCTTTGTGTTTCCTATTTTTCCGTTTTTTGGGGGGGGAAAACCAAAAAAAAAGGAAAAATTTTTTCCCGTTATTAAGAGCAACATATTTGATTGTGTTTACTAAAGCGTTAAGGGATTTTTTCAAC
>Ga0163217_1019834_pt1 | contig 13617 bp, 9 predicted proteins | sample SynspAceP_FD_185933 | JGI IMG/M metagenome (GOLD analysis project Ga0163217, IMG submission 185933) | Saline lake microbial communities from Ace Lake in Antarctica - Synechococcus sp. Ace-P (PacBio error correction) | ecosystem: Environmental > Aquatic > Non-marine Saline and Alkaline > Saline ... | reverse complement strand
CAATCGGCAGGTATTTGTGCCTTTCGCTGATCAATTCAATTTCATCCATAATCCTTTCTTTACCAAAAATGATGCCTAAACGCCTTTCCGCTTTTTCTCCTTTGACTTTCATGAGATCAGGAATTCATAATCAAGTAAATGAAGCCTTTCCCTGATCTAGTGATTTCGAATGTATAAGTTTCCGGGTGATTCTTTTACTTTCTAGGTCAATGTGATCTTTGGGTTGCATCCATGCGGAGGAATGATCAGGTTTGCACATACTTCTTCTTAACTGCTTAAAGTAAAGTTGAAGTTTATCATTTTCGGAAAGAAAAGGGCATAGTCAAAGTTCCTCGCAAAAAGTCTTCTCAGTTCTGCAGTGCGGTTAGTCTGCAAATATATGGTGATCCGATGTTCCATATCAGGAGGAAAGCGCGGTTTGTTTATCTCCCGGGAAAAATCGCCATTTAACTGGTTGGAGCCCTAAAATTTTTGAATACTTCATTTTACTTTTCAGAAAGTCCGAAAATTCTGAAGTCTATATTTTTCTCTTGAAATCTTCCAAGTAGACATGAAAACCCCCACCCTGCCAAGATGAAATGTATTCCAATCCGCCTTTCCTCAAATCAAACGCTCACTTCCGTCTGTGTAAGCTTCTTGAATAGAACTCATCCAAAATCACCGAAGCTTGCTGGCGTCCTAACTTTCTCCTTCAAGAATCAAGATGTGATAACCATTCCTTCAAGCTCCTTTGATATTGAGCATAGTTGAATTTTCTATTTAAAATGACTAAGTTTAAAACTTCACGACCATTATGGATAATTTCATCGGTCGATTTTCCCATCCCCTCACTACGAAGTTGATGAAGCGAATCGATGAGATTGGTTGGATTTCTTTTGAGTTGTGTCCATGGTATACTCTAGTAAGGAAGCGTAATCGTTCAAAACCGAATTGTTTCCCTGATTGATTCTTGGCCTCAATGATTCCGTCTGTGTATAAAAACTAACGTATTCTCCAGGCCTGTAAGTGAAAGTCCTTTCTTTCAACGTGATTCTTTTCATAAGCTTGTTTCTTAAAATTCCCAAACCAAGACCCATCAATTTCCAAATACTCTGATTTTGAAGCTGGTTGAGTTTTGAAGTGTAAGGCGGACATGGCCCCGCTCTAGCATGGCAGAAGGTCTTTCTTTCGGTATTGATCAAGAAAAATTTTGAAACCGTGATGAAGTTGATTCGTTCGAGACATTTGCTTAAAGCCAGAGTTAGCTTTTGATCAGAAAGTCAGACGGACTTTCAGGTTTAATTGGATTTAAGGACTTTGAAAGATTTCCTTTCATTTGGGCCATATGAATTTGCTGTGAGGGTCCCTTCTTCCAGAGACATCACCCAATGATCAAAACATAGAACGATCTTCATTCCAGCTTGAAAGTGTCGTAATAGGTCCCACTACTTCATCTGCAGCATTTGAATAGCAGAAATATCAAAAAGAGTCGTTATGATCAAGTTTGGTAGGGTAAAAGCGCTTTTTTGGACTCGCTGGGCAATCTTCAACTCCTCCTTGGTAGCGCTCATTTAATATCGCCTTGATAAGTAATCCGTGATTTTCTACCGGAAATTACAAGCTTGACTTTAACAAAGTGCTTGATTGATGTTAATCATTTCGTTATTAAAGCCATCCTTCACTCTTTGATTATATTTCATTCTCGCCAATAGATTATTTATTGATCCCAAAGGTATTAATTTGAGTGCTGACTCGAATCTGGCATGGTATTCAGTATTTCTTGGATATTTGACGCTTTTAGCTAATTTTTCATTCCGGTTTTCCGGACAGCTTTTGACACTTTTTGGATTAGGACGGTTAGTTCTTTCTCTAGTTTTAGATATCAATAATCGCTCCAACTGAAATCTTATTTGATAATCTTCTCGCTCCATCTTTCAAAGCAAGCTCCATCTGGCATAAGATGCACTCATGCCAAGAATCCATTAAGATATCGAACTTGTTCTTTCATTTTCTTCAGCTTTTATAGATGACTAAGCCTGAAAGCTAATTGCTTCGGTTAGTTTCTGTTCCAAAAAACAGAAGAGGTCGGGAGGTTGAATAGGCGTGACTAAAAAAAACTGAAAAGGGATAGGGAAAAAATAAACCCAGAATTTAGCTTGATCAAAAATAGGGTTTGTCGTTGAGGTTTGACCGGATAGATGATTTTTATTGGTATATCCTTGAATTTGGATGAAAAGGAATCCACATGAGATGGAAGGATGATAAATTAAGAAAAAGGTAGGATTTTCCACTTTTCCTTAAATGTGAGGTAGGAATTCCATTTTAGATTACCTGGGAAAGCACAAGCCCGAGACCTATCAGAAGTACGAGTCAAAAAGGAAGCTGTAATCCGAACGTGGTTTGATTGAAGGATGAAAAAAACATCGCCCCGAGCATCGGCAAACCATAGGCTTGCCATTGCTTTACTCGCCGCTTACTTTTCTATAAAGAATAAGTCTTCCAAAGGAAGCGCGGCGGAATCAAGAAAATCGAAGTTAGGCAAAAATTGATGTGGTTAAAAAAGATTTCTCAGGAATGGTTCTTGAGCGAGTCTGACTTTCACCCAATGATCCATAAACAAAAGATCAATAAGGGAAACAACCACTGCCAAACAATCCTGTGGATGCCGCTCTCCAGATCAAGTTTAGCGAATTCATTTTTGGAGGTTTTTGTGAAGAGAATATGAATAAAAAACCATAGACCATCAGGAAAAACAAAAAATTTCTAGGATCCATGTAAACTCTATCGCAATCGGAATCGTATCTCGTGAGAATCCAAATCAGTCTCACCAAATCCCACAAATGCAATGCCAGCCATACCCAATATGGCTAGTAGCAAGTTAGCTTTCCGAAGTTGAATTTGTGGGTTTAGTTTGATCATAATTGCAATGCAAAGGTAATGACAAGCATTAATTTAGTCTTCTCGGGTAATCGGGCAATTAAAATACGATGGGTTTAAAAAATCATAAAATGAGTAAAATCTAAGAAAATGTTCGTGTCCATATATGCAGGACAAGGTCTATCAAATGACTCCCTGACCATATTTTTGCTTCGATTAGCTGGAAAGAATTGGCTCGACTCATCATCAGTTCTTTTTTTAACAGGGCCTTGATGTTGAGCTTTACAAATAATTTTTTGTCTCGAATATAAAACTGAAGTGGTTCGATTGCTATAGTCTACCCACAGTTCTGCCAATCATGGAATCAGCCGATTTTTCACGGAATTTCCCTTCCAATCGATATGCTTTAAGCAGATCATTGAAGCAGTTTCTAAGGGTTCGCTCTTTTTTTCTACCGAAATAGGAGTATTACTCATGCAGATAGCGATTTATTTTGAAACAAAAAGTGCAGCAGCTATGCTGTCTGCCAATAGCTGCCCGTTTTGCTCAAAGATAAGTTTTTATCCTTGCCCAAGCAAGCCAGCCTTCTTCGTTCATTTTGGCCCAAAATATCCTTTTTTTCTAATCAAAAAGGTCAATCTGGTATTGATCAGAAATATATTGAAAATCAACTCCCCAAATTCGTTCTAGTCCTGTAAGTAGGTATTCAGTGAGGAGATCTGTTCGGTCAGATTTTTCGATACAAATGGATTCAGTCCTTTTTCTAAAATTTCTTCAAATACTTACCATTTGAGAAGGATTAGATCCTCGATTACTTCCATCAAATGGAGTGTGCACTTGGGCCAACACCTAAGTAAGGGTGCCTTTCCAGTAATTTGTGTTGTTGAAGGCAAACTGATCGGGCGTTTTGCCAAAATTGGAATCTCATACGGATATTAACCCGCATTAACCGATAAACATTCATAAGCAAGAATTTCGAATGAGCAGCTGTAAACTCGTCATCTGCAAGTAAATTTTCCTTTTTGAGTCTCCAAATCCCCAAGCAGTTTTGGGGCTCTACAGTTGAGTGCCATTAGCTGGAGATGTGACCCGGTTTTGGGCGATTGCTGACTAGGTCTGCCTTCCAGATTGAATGATCAGAATGCGGAATCCATAAATAGATTCTTAAACTGAATTGTTCAAACCCGATTTTGCGTTGCCTTTTTCAATCGCTTGGATCGATTCCGAGCAGTATAGTGCCGATTGGATAAAATTTAAGAAACCGACTTCATTAAAGCTCTGAATTCAAAGACTGAGCGATCGATTCCTTTTGATTTTTCCAAAGCTGAAAGGTTTCCTTCGCTTAGATCATTCTGGGATTTGCCTCGAGGGTTCTCGTGATTGGTCGGATGAATAAGAAGCAAAGATTTTTTCAAGGATATCTTCCAATTAGTATAGGAGGAGAAGTGAGGAGTTCAACACCCCCAAAATAGATCGTCTATCGGGTCTTATATTAAGGTAATCCGATCTTTAAATCTAATTCCGAAAATGATTGCTTGTTACCATTTCTTTCCTTTCGCCGAGGTTAGTCGAGAAATGAAAGTACAATAATGACAGCTTGTCTGCAAAAAAAAAAAAAAAAAAAAAAAAAAAAAAAAAAAAAAAAAAAAAAAAAAAAAAAACAAAAAAAAAAAAAAAAAAAAAAAAAAAAAAAAAAAAAAAAAAAAAAAAAATGGCATGTGAATGTAAATGCCTGGCCAAGTGATTTCTATTAATTTGCAAATGTAATCAATCCCACATAGCCATTTGGAAGCTCGAGGTTGGTATTCTTTCATCCCATTTATGAGCCTCTCGTCTTTGGTTCGTCAAGGGCGTTACCTACCTAGCCTGGGAGACCCATTCGGACATCCGTTTTCATAAAGGAAGAGCGGTATTTTTTGAGGGTAAACCCAAAGGGCCCATTTCTAGATTCCCTGAAAAGCGCGCTAATTAATGAGGGGTTTTTAGAGGTGAAGTTTTCCGAGAGTTGCTGGCAAAGGACTCGCTAAAAAATGACAATCAATTCGAGAATGCTATTGTATGGAAAAATGTGGCGATAGATCAAATTCCCATTTGCAATCCAAAATAGACTTTCTCCATTGAAGGGAAATCCATGCTGACTTGACAATTGGATGAAGCAAGTTCGTTCTTGAATCAGGAAAAATCAAGGCTACCCATTTGCTTCAAATCAGTTTAGGAAATAAATTTCGAAAGAAGGAGGATTCCATAGCAGAAGGTGTATATGAATTGCTGGACCGTTGATTAATTGGGATTTCTTTGGAAGTAATTCGGGGACGACCAAAACGCAACAAAAAATACTTACAGCGCCTGATCGGAAGGGTGAACCGGAAAACTCCATTTTCTCAAGCAGAGCTTCAACCAAACAGCGAGTCTCTTAAAGATCCCCTATTTTTCCTTGGTGGAGGAGCGTTTGTTTCCTTTTCAAAATTAGGACAGCAAGCAAGTTTTAATCTTAGGATCGCAATTCGAACTGTATTGGATGGGATTATTCGGATTCTTCCAAATGAAATGAACCTGGTAAATGCCTGATTACAGCCAATTGGACTTGAATATACCATCTTGAGAGGTAAAGGAAGCAGCATCTTTTACTCCATTGGGCCAACGATTAAATATTCAGACTCAAAGTTCTGGATCTTCAGCCAAGGATTTCATTTTTATTAAACTCTCCTTTGGACTTGAAAGTAGGATTTAATCTTTAAAGCAGACACAAGCCTTCATTAAATCGATTTTGACTTGGATTTTGGCTATCGATTTTCAGTTTCTGGCTATCTCAGTTTTTTTTGGGAAAAGGCAGGCGGGAGACTGATTAGTACTTTTTCTTACCGAGAGGATTTAACTTGCCTGACGTGGCTGATACGATGGAATCAATAATGGCATACGCTTACGAATGAATCTTCTTGGACGATCCCATTTCTACAAGGGAGAGGTTGGTTGATTCAAACTGATTTGCAGCTGGGAACAGAAAAATTCCTTCAAAAACACAGGGATTCCGGATGAAGCGTACTTAGGGTTGGATCTAAATACGCCACAGTATCAAGGTAAATTTAGTGGATAGAAAACATTTCCCGATCAAAACAAATATTGGGATTATGGCCAGAGGAAGTGGAGGTTTTATTGAGAAATGAAAATCTATTTCTGAATGATTTTTTCAGAATTCGGGGGCTGAAAGGTATCAGAGGATTCAATGAGAAATTTTCTTTTAATGCGCGTTCATTTGGAATATTTTTTAGAAACAGCGTTTATTTGAAGGAGCTCTTACTTGATGGTTTTTGTGGATGGAGGATTCTGAAAAACCCTTACTTTGCCAAATCCAATGGATTACCCTGTTTCATTTGGAGCGGGGTTGAATTTGGAGACGGTTCTGGAATTTTCCGCTTTATTTATGGAGTTGGGAAATCGATTGCAAACCCTTGAGTTTTCAATATTCAAGAATTTCACTTTGGCTATTTGGCCTAGTGTTTTAATACATTGAGAAAATTTTATCTGTTCTGCTTTCCTTTTTAATTACTGTTGTCAGTAACGCGCATATTAGAAGACTTCCAAAATCAATTGGGAAGAAGGAGGGAAAGGACAACTTGGTTATGCGAATGATCCGATTGAAATTGCCGCTAGACTTGACTTCATTTCCCAAGATCTTTTTTCTCCATGGAATCCCTGAGGGCACAGTTTGTGTTTTTAGGAGAGAAGCTTTGGTTTTTTACTGACAAAGGATTTACGTTAATACAAACTAGAGGATTTCAGAAAGCTTGTTAATGACCAAAAGTTGAATTCGGCCTTTTTAATCAGGAATATCAACTGATGCAGTCGTGCCTAAAAAAAGTTTTGAAGCTCGCAGAAACCTAAAGAATTGTTGGAGGACGGGCTGAAAGCAAATGAAAACTTGGGTTGAATAGACAGGAAATCAAGGACTTTTTCATCTTTGCTTTCATGCCGTCCTCCAACAATTCTTTAGCGTTTCTCGAGCTTCAAAAACTTTTTTAGCACTGACTTTGGCATCAGTGTGATATTCCTTGATTTAAAAAGCGTCAATTCAACTTTTGGCTCATTACAAGCTTTCTGAAAATCCTCTAGACTTGTATTTAAAACGGTATTCCTTGTCAGTAAAAAACCCAAAGCTTTCTTCCTAAAACACAACTGTGCCCTCCAGGGTCTCCATGGAGAAAAAAAGATTCTGGGAATGAAGTTCAAGTCTAAGCGGCAATTTCCAATCGATCCATTCGACTCAAACCAGTTGTCTTGTCCCTCTCCTTTCTTCCCATTGATTTTGAAGTCTTCTAATAATTGCGCGTTATGACAACAGTTAAATTAAAAAAGAAAAGCACGAACAGATAAAATTTTCTCATGTATTAAAACCTAGCCAATAGCCAAAGTGAATCTTGAATATGAAAAACTCCAAGGGTTGCAAATCAGATTTCCCAACTCCATTAAATAAGGCGGAAAAATTCCAGAACCCGTCTCCAAATTTCAACCCCGACTCAAATGAAACCGGTATCCCAATTGGATTTGCCAAAAGTAAGGGCTTTTCCAGAATTCCCTCCATCCACAAAAAACCCATCAAGTTAAGAGCCTCCTTTCAAAAAAATTAAAACGCTGTCCTAAAATTAAAATATCCAAATGAACGCGCATAAAAGAATGTCTATTGAACCTCTGATACTTTTTCAAGCCCCATTTCTGAAAAAATCATTCAGAATAGATTTTCATTCTCATAAACCTCCACTTCCTCTAGCATATCCCATTAATTTGGTTTTTGATCGAAATGCTTTTCTATCACTAATTTTACCTTGATACTGTGGCGTTATTTAATCCAACCCTAAAGTTTTACGCTTCATCCGGATCCCTGTTTGTGAAGGATTTTTTTGTTCCCAGCTGCAAATTCAGTTTGAATCAACCAACCTCTCCTTGTAGAAATGGATTCGGTCCAGAAGTTTCATTTCGTAGCGTTTGCCATATTGATTCCATCGGTAATCAGCCACGTCAGGCAAGTTAATGTCTCCTCGGTAAGAAAAATGTACTAATTCAAGTCTTCCCGCTGCCTTTTCCCAAAAAAAACTGGATGATAGACCAGAACTGGAAATCGATAGCAAAATCCAAGTCAAATATCGATTTATGAAGCTTGTGTCCTGCTTTAAAAGCATTAAATCCTACTTTCAAGTCCAAAGGAGAGTTAAATAAAAAGCATCCTTGGCTGGAAAGATCCAGGACTTTGAGTCTGGAATTATTTAATCTTGCCATGAAGTAAAATGTCTCTTCCTTTACCTCCAAGATGGTTATAGTTCCAAGTTCCAATGGCCTGTAATCAGCATTTTACCAGGTTCATTTTCATTTGGAGTAATCCGATAATCCCATCCAATCATTCGAATTGCGATCCCTAAAGAATTAAAACTGCTTTTGCTGTCCTAATTGAAAGGAAAACAAACGGCTCCTCCACCAAGAGAAAATAGGGGGATCTTTTTTAATAGGACTCGCTGTTCCGTTGGTTGAGCTCTGCTTTGAGAAATGGAGTTCCCGGTTCCAAATTCCGGATCAGGCGCTGTAAGTATTTTTGTTTGCGTTTGGTCGTCCCGATTACTTTCCAAAGAATCCCCAATTAATCAACGGTCCAGCATCATATACAACCTTCCTGCTTGGAATCTCCTTCTTTCGAAAATATTTTCCTAAACTGGATTTGAGCAAAATGGGTAGCCTGATTTTCTGATTCAAGAAACGACTTGCTCATCCAATTGGTCAATCAGCATGATTTCCTCAATTGGAAGGAAGCTATTTTGGATCTGCAAATGGGATTTGATCTATCGTACATTTTTCCATACAAGCATCTCCCGAGATTGATTCTTTTTAGCGAGTCCTTGCCAGCAACTCCTCGGGAAAACTTCACCTCTAAAAAAACCCCTCATTAATTAGCGCGCTTTTCAGGGATTCTAGGGGAAAATGGCCCTTTGGGTTTACCCTCAAAAAAATACCGCTTCTTCCTTTATGAACTGATGTCGGAAATGCTCCCAGGGCTAGGTAGGTACTGCCTTGGACCGAAAAGCGAGAAGTCATCAAAAATGGGATGAAGAATACCAAACTCGCTTTCAATGGCTATGGGGATTGAATTTACATTTGCAAATAATAAATCCATTCTTGGCAGGCATTTACATTCAACATCCCTTTTTGCGGACAAGCTTGTCATTATTGTGACTTCATTTCTCGACTAACCTCGACGAAAGAAGAATGTACAAGCAATCATTTCGGAATTAGATTTAAGACTCGATTACCTTAATAAAGACCCGATCAAGACGATCTAATTTTGGGGTGGAATCCCTCACTTCTCCCTCCTTAACTTAATTGGGAAATATTCTTGAAAAAAATCTTTGCCTTCTTATTCATGCCGAAAATCAAGCGAGATTACCTCGAGGCAAAATCCAGATGAATCTAAGCGAAGGAAACCTTCAAGCTTGGGAAAAATCAGGAATCGATCGGCTCAGTCTTGGAATCAGAGCTTTAATGAGCGGTTCTTTAAATTTATAATCGAGCACTACTGCCTCGAATCGATCCAAGCGATTTAAAGGCCGCAAAATCGGGTTTGAAAATTCAGTTTAGATCTCAATTTATTGGATTCCCGCATTCTGAATCATCAATCTGGAAGGCAGACCTTAAGTCAAGCAATCGCCCAAAAAACCCGGGTCACATCTCCAGCTATGCACTCACGTAGAGCCAAACTGCTTTGGGGATTTGACTCCAAAAAGGAAAATTTACTCCTGCCAGATGACGAGTCTTAACAGCTGCTCAATTCGAAAATCTTGCAGAATAAACCGCGAAAGCGGGTTTATATCCAGTATGAATTTCCAATTTTGGCAAACCGATCAGTTTGCCCTTCACAAACAAATTACTGGTGGGAAAAGGCACCGCCTTTACTTAGGTGTTGGCCAAGTGCACCACTCATTTTGATGGAAGTAATCGAGGATTAAATCCTTCTCAAATTGGTAAGTATTTGAAAAAAATTTAGAAAAAGGACTGAATCCATTTGTTATCGAAATCTTGACCGGAAACAGATCTCCTCAATGAATACCTACTTACAGGACTAAGACGATTTGGGGAGGTTGATTTCAATTTATTTCTGATCAATACCAGATTGACCTTTTGATTAGAAAAAAAGGATATTTTGGCCAAAATGAACGAGAAGCTGGCTGCTTTGGCAGGATAAAAACTTATCTTTGAGCAAAAACGGCAAGCTATTGGCAGACAGGCATAGCTGCTGCACTATTGTTTAATAAATCGCTATCCATGAGTTAATAACTCCTATTTCGGGAGAAAAAAAGAGGGCTGAACCCTTAGAAACTGCTTTCAATGATCTGCTTAAAGCATTATCGATTGGAAGGAAAATTTCTGTGAAAAAATCGCTGATTCATGATTGGCCAGAACTAGTGGGTAAGACATTATAGCAGATCGAACCATTTCAGTTTATATTCGAAGACAAAAAAAAATTATTTGTAAAGCTCACAATCAGGCCCTGTAAAAAAGAACTGATGATGAGTTCGAGGCAATCTTCTCCAGCTAATCGAAGAAAATATGGTCAGGGAGTCATTGAAGACCTTGTCTGCCATATAATTGACACAACATTTTCTTAGGATTTTACTCATTTTAGATTTTTTAACATCGGTATTTAATGTGCCCGATTACCCGAGAAAGACTAAATTAAATCTATGTCATTACCTTTGCATTCGGCAATTTCATGATCCAAACTACCACAATCAACTTCGGAAAGCTAAGCTTCCTACTAGCCATATTGGTATGGGCTGGCATTGCTATTTGTGGGATTTGGTGAGGGACTATTTGGGGATTCTCAACGAGATAGGATTCGGAATTGCGATGAGTTTTACATGGATCCGAGAAATTTTGTTTTTCCTTGATGTCTATGTTTTTATTCTATTTCTCTTTCACAAAACTCAAAATGAATTCCTAACTTGATCTGAAGAGCGGCATCCACAGGATGTGCAGTGGTTGTTTCCTTATTGATCTTTTTGTTATGATCATTGGGTGAAAGCAGACTCGCTCCAAGAACCATTCCTGGAATCTTTTTTTCCACGATCAATTTTGCCCTAACTTCGATTTCTTGATTTCCGCCGCGCTCCTTATGGAAGCACCTTATCTTTATCAGAAAAAGTAAGCGCGTAGTAAAGCAATGGCAAGCCTATTGGTTTGCGATTGCTCGGGGCGATGTTTTTTCATCTTTTTTCAATCAAACACGTTCGATTTACGCCTTCCTTTTTGACTCGTACTTCTGATAGTCTCGGCCTTTGTGCTTTCAGTAATCTAAATGGATTCCCTACCTCCTTTAAGGAAAAGTGGAAATCCCTACTTTCTTTATTAATCATCTCATCTCCATGTTGGATTCCTTTCATGCAAATTCCCAAGATATACCAATAAATCATCTATCCGGTCCAAACCTCACTGACAAGCCTATTTTGATCGCCTATTCGGGTTTTATTTTTTCCTATGCCCTTTTCCAGTTTTTTGCTAGTCACGCTATTCAAACCTACCGACCTCTTCGTTTTTTGAACAGGAAACTAACCGAAGCAATTAGCTTTCAGCGCTTAAGTCATCTATAAAAGCTGGAGAAAATGAAAGAAACAAGTTCTCGATATCTTAATGGGATTCTGCTATGAGTGCATCTTATGCAGGATGGAGCTTGGCTGAGATGGAAGCGAGAAGAGTCTAATCAATAGATTTTTCAGTTGGAGCGATTTATTGATACTAAAACTAGAGAAAAGAACTAACGTCCTAATCAAAAGTGTCCAAAAAGCTTGGTCGGAAAACGGATGAAAAAATTAGCTAAAAAGCGTCAATATCCAAGAAATACGAATTAACCATCCAAGATTCGAGTCAGCCACTCATTTAATACCTTTGGTGATCAATAAAATATCTATTTGGGAGGAATGATTAATAATCAAAGAGGTGAAGGATGGCTTTAATAACGAAATGATTAAACATCATCAGCCACCTTTGTAAGTCAAGCTTGTATTTCGGTAGAAAAATCACGATTTACTAACAGGCGATATTAAATTGAGCGCTTACAAGAGGAGTTGAAGATTGCCCAGCGAGTCCCAAAAAGCGCTTTTACCTACCAAACTTGATCATAACGGACTCTTTTTGATATTTCTGCCTATTCAAATGCTGCAGAATGAAGTAGGTGGAGACTATACGACACTTTCAAGCTGGATGAGATCGCTATGTTTTTGACATTGTGTGATCTGTCTCTGGAAAGGGACCTCAGCAGCAATCCCATTTAATGGCCCAAATGAAAGGAATCTTGTCAAAGTCTTATCAAAATTAAAACCTGAGTCCGTCTGATTTCTGATCAAAGCTAAACTCTGCTTAAGCAAAGTCCGAACGGAATCACTTTCATCACGGTTCATTTTCTTGATCAATACGAAAGAAAGACGCTATCTGCCTGCTAGAGCGGCATGTCCCGACCTTACAATTCAACTCAACCAGCTTCAAAAATCAGAAGTATTTGAAATTGAGTCTTGCGTTTGGAATTTTAGAAACAGCTTATATGAGAATTACGTTGAAGAAAAGGACTTTCACTTACCAGGCTGGAGATACGTTGTTTTTATACACAGAGGAATCATTGGGCCCAAAGAATCAATCAAGGGAAACAATTCGGTTTTGAAACGATTTACGCTCCTTACTAGAGGTATTTACCATGAGCCACCAACTCAAAAGAAAATCCAAACCAATCTCATCGATTCGCTCATCACTTCGTAGGAGGGGATGGGAAATCGACGAAATGATTATTTCCAATAATGGTCGTTGAAGTTATAACTAAGTCATTTTAAAATAAGAAAATGTCAACTAGCTCAATAGCAAAAGGACTTTAGAAGAGAATGGTTATCCAACATCTTGATTTCATTGAAGGGAGAAGTAGGACGCCAAGCAACTCGGTGCTTTATGGATGAGTCTATTCAGAAGCTTATCACAAGACGAATTGAAGCGATCTTGATTGATGGGAAAGAGGTTGGATACATATATCTTTGCAGGGCTGGGGGGTTATTCATGTTCTTACTTGGGAGAAGATTTCCAGGAGAAAAAAATATAAGGAACTTACAGAATTTTCGGACTTTCTGAAAAAGTAATGTGGAAGTATTTTAAAAATTTTAGGGCTCCACCAAGTTAATGGGATTTTCCCCGATAATAACAAAAAACCGCGCATTTTATTCCTCCTGATATGGGGAACATCGGATCACCAAATATAATTATTGCCCAGGCTACCGCACTGCCAAGAACTGAGAGACTTTGTTTGCGAGGAAACTTTGACTATGCCTTTTCTTTTCCGAAAATGGATTAAACTTCACTTTTACTTTAAGCAGTAGAAAAAAGAAGTATGTCAAACCTTGATCATTCACCGCATGATGGGCAACCGCCAAAAGAAATTTCACATTTTGGACCTAGAAGTGAATAAGAAATCACCCGGGGCAAAACTACTTCGAAATCACAGATCAGGGGGAAGGGCCTTTCAATTACTTGATTTATGAAAATTTGCCTGGATTTTCTCAAAATAAAAAAGTCAAAGGAAGGAAAAAGCGGAAAAGGCGGGGTTTTAGGGGCATTTTCCCCCATTTTTGTTTTTAAAAAAGGAGGGGGATTTATTGGGGGATTGGGGGGGGGGGAAAAAAAAAATTTTTGGAAAAAAAATTTTTTGAATCAAAGCGAAAGCAACAAATACCTGCCGATTGATCTCTC
>Ga0163217_1010515_pt1 | contig 13617 bp, 11 predicted proteins | sample SynspAceP_FD_185933 | JGI IMG/M metagenome (GOLD analysis project Ga0163217, IMG submission 185933) | Saline lake microbial communities from Ace Lake in Antarctica - Synechococcus sp. Ace-P (PacBio error correction) | ecosystem: Environmental > Aquatic > Non-marine Saline and Alkaline > Saline ... | reverse complement strand
AGGATACGTATTACAGCACATTATTGGCGCCAATTGCTGAGATTTTAAAACTGTAAGCGGATACTCCTGTTATGAATGTGGGCTACTTCTTGTTTATCGTCAGTTCAAAAATAGGCCTCCAATAATGCAAACAATGGTCCCTAAGTGCTTAGCCCTATATCTTGATTCTTTTTGCACAAGCGAGTTATCTGTGAAACTGCGCACTCAGAAAAATGTCTTTGTACTGTTGCGACCTAAACCTCTGCCTGCCTGAAGCATAATTGCAGCGCTCTTAGGCGTCTTCTTGAACATCTAAATAAAGCCTATTTGGTAAACGGCACTTGCATAAGCTGTAGGAGCTTTTGTTCATTGCTGGCTGGTTTAATAAATTAGGGTTAAATCATTGAGCCGTGTTGATATGACCAAACGCAAATTAACCATTGGCCTTTGAGTACACTTAGATTCAAATTATTGAAGTTGGGCTTTATTCAGGATCAGCCAAAAAAGTATCAAGTTGAGGGATAAGATTCATCACTAGGGCAATCATAAGTTGCCACCTGTTGGAAATTTCGAATAAAATCATTCAAATGATTTGCTAGGAGTTTAGGCCATGAAAAAGGCTTAATATTATAGCCAATCCAAACTTGAGCTGAGTTTGAGAAAGACTTTTTCTATTATTTACATACATTACCAATACAACCATAAGTTTATAATTATAATTTTAACTAAGCGAGTTAGCCTTACTTTTGCGTAGCAACAAATAAGCAAGAGTATAATAGTTATGGGCAGCATATTACCAACAAAAATTTCCCCATTGCCAATAAGAGTCCATGAAGACTGCCAGTGTAGCTGGTTTACAGGAACACTACTTTTGTAGTGCTTTATTAGATTATTATAACAGGGTTTAAATACTATTTTACGGCCTTATGGTTGAGGACCCGTTATTAGCAGTTTAAAAAAACTATTCGCTTATACCTCGAACCACTTGATTCTGAGGGCCGCGTCTAATTTGCCATTTTTTTAATAATTATTGCAAAAATCACCAAAAAACGACTTTCATTTTTAAGATAAGCCCATTTTTTCTTAATTCCACTAATTACCTTCTGGCTTTAAGCCTGGGAGGTAGCGAACTGGTCTTTGGCAGAAAGCTGGTGGATGAAACGAGGACGTGTCGACCGTTTCGTGGTGCGCCATATTAAACTCAGGCGGGCATTTAGAAATCGATTTCATAGGACGAGCTGATTAAGTCGTTACCGCCCGGAGAACCAGTGGATCATTACCACCTCATTATTTTTATTAAAACCATTAGTAGGCGTCATAGAAAGACAACATGCGACTTTTGCGGCCTCTGAAATTCATTGCCCTTACCACCTATTGCGCCAAACACATTGCGCAAAACACCTGGTTTAGCGCTAAAAATCATCCATTTCGTCAGTTTTAACAAAAAAAGCCAGTGCCCCTTCAACTTACCACTTGAATTTACCAAAACCTCAATTTTATCGTTGTGTGTTTGGGAAACGCCATTACCCCATTTATCCCATTTATAGAAAAATGCGTGGTTTCTTCGCTTTCTTTTAGCCCTGGTGAATACTGGCTGTGTCAGAAATTAGCATCTGCCTTATACCCTTGCTGCGCTTCAATATTAAGCAGGCGCAATAACTCGAGACAGGCACCTTAACAAAATTCAGGATTCACCCAGATATTCCTCGGCCTTCTATCGGCAGAAAACACCGCTTACCAACTTTTTCCGCAAGAAGGTGAATATAAGGCGCAGAGTTTTGTACTAAAACTTAGGGGTTTATTGGCCAATTTTCATACATATCCAGCTCATTGATAATAAGCTAATCCACCTGAACTACCGAGGGGTGGCGAGGGTAATTATTTGATATGGTCGTGAGCAGCTTTAATGGTTGGGTGCACAGCGTCATATTGCGCCAGATCTTGTTCGCTAATGCAGCCTTTTTCCTTGGACCCATGAAGTCGACTATCAGATTTTGCAGTTTCACCAAATAAAAGCCATTCTCGTCCCTTGTCTCGAAATACGGCCAAGGTCTTAGCCTATTGTTTGAATATTTTGCCCGAAAATAGCAGGATTGCAAAATAACTTTTAAAATTGACATCAAAAAACCATCTTCAGCCAGACGCTCAATATGTCGCTCGTGTATCCGCCTAACTTGGGATGCACCATAAAACTTGCCTCAGCTAGGTTCAACAGCGGGTTGCACTAGTTTCTGTGCCAAGGAAGTGAACCATATTTTTGATGGGCCAGCCATACATAACCGTAGCCCGTTCCGGCTACGCCAGAGGCTAAAAATTCCAACTAGAGTTTGATTTGGCTCGACATCACCCTTTTTCATTCTAAGTCCATATCACGATGAGCCGCTAATGGGCCGCTTTTTCACGATAACTCGATAAAATCCTCTTTCCATCTTTGTGAATTAACATAAAAGCCCTCCGATATTGCCGGCTTCAGCAGGGTAACGGCTACAGACGAATTGAGCAGGATATGGCTGCATTCGCAATTGCATTTCCCGCCTTTTTCTAGTATGGCTTTCGCTGAATCAGCACTATAATTGTGGGCCATGGCAAACCGCGGCTTGATGCACTGCCCGCGGTAAGTTTGTTGTACAGGCACTATGCTCATTATTTTTTTTAGACTTCCGCAGGTGACGCATTCCGAGCATAAACCCCGCTAGATGATCACTCTTAACATTCTTCGGGTCTTTCGTCTCTTAAATCATCCACTTTCTACCTCGACCTTCCAACGTTACATCTGTGCTTATTTTTGATGTTGAATGTCACAGCTTAATGACACAAAACCATCATTTACCTATCCCCAAACCGTAGTCATCCTACTTGTCTACCCTATTCTTTATCGAATAGAATCTGATAAAATAAAAGTGTGCACACAACTACAGCACGAGTCTCTTATAGAAAATTTCATACTGGAATTGCCGTCGGTATTTTATTTTGTTCCATGGTCAATAACTAGAGGTCACATCGGACAAATCAATTCGTCCACCAGTTTTTATTAAATATGTCTGAAAGCTTGCATATCGCAACGTAACTTCACAATTAATTTCATATCTCCGCTCATGGCGATAAACTCACAATTTGTTCAATATTCAGCGCGTTGTGAAGCACGAATTAGTAGACTCGTCAAGCATATCATGTAGCCGCGCTTAGAACCTGCTACAAAAACACGGTCGAAACCTAAATTCAATCTTGTTTGCAATCAAGCAAAGGCTACTCGCTGTTAACACCTTGCTGCTCTATGGTTTGAATTTACGTCCAGCCAACATGAATGTTAACGTTAACCTACCCTAGCGCGATTAACTCTCACCAAGCCCAATCTAGATCCGTTGCAGATACCCTAAGTATTTCTCTATCTTTTTGTCCATAAAAATTACAATACCAATATAAATTGAAAATCATTGAAAATATTTTCAACTAGCAGGTTTATAATAAATAACACAAAGAAACATCAAGACCATCAAAGCGCTTAGTGGGTTAAACCATTTTTTGAGTTTGCCTATGCTTGTACAACGATTATTGGTCCCGTTATAGCGTTGAATTAACACTATCTTAACCGTATGAGGTGAATGAAGTTTAAAGCTATCCTTAGTCGTGTCTGATGCCCTCCGCTGATTCGTGCCTGCAGTTTGTTTGCCCCCAAAATAATTTATTTAAAGTGTTGGTCTACCCCTGCAAACTACTATTTGGTAAAGTTTGTTTTTTGACAGCCGACTTAATAGGATGCATTTTAAGTTAACATCTGCTGTAAAAATAGCATCTTGCTTACTCTCTTATGTTAGCTAGGACATTTCCACTCAATCGCCACCCCAACTCACCATATATCCTTCACATTGCTATTTCTGTCAATTATATTGCCTCAGGAAATCGACTCGACTATCGACAATGTGAGTGTTCAGATCTTTTCGAGCAAATGCCATAATCACAAGCATGGACAATTACCTGATATGGCCTCAAATTCACCCCAAGTAAAAGCCGTACAAAGCCTTCGCCTTTCTCTCTTTGATAAGCGTGTTTGATACATTTAAGAGCTCGCCTGATAATAAACTAAATAGAGATAGACCGCTTGTTGCAACACGCTGGATGCAGTCTGCTGCCCATGCTTTAACCAAACCACCCGTGGACCCATTCAAGGTGTGGTAGTCAAGGTGTTGGCATCGAAGTGTTCAATCTCACCCGCGCCAGTTTCACATTAAAGTAGTTTCAACTCCCTATCACCCTGACTCGCCTCTCAATAATTATTATTATACCTTGTCGTTACACCTCTATTGGCAAAAAACTAGCAGACCCGAGTTTCGGACATTTTGCCTACAGTGCCACGCTAGCCGTCCTGTCATTCATGAAATAAATTCAAAATACAAAATAAATCAAACTGCTTGCTGCGCAAACATTATTACATAACCTTAATGCGTAATACTTATTTCACGCCTATTCCGCTGGGCTTATAATGCATACCAGCAAACTCTCACTACACAAACAATGTAGTAGATCAACAAGATAATTGACTTAGGACGCAGACCACCCTTGACGGACCCGTCACCCAAATGCTGGAAACCGGAGGCAATCTGCCGTCGCATAATGGTACCACAACTGTCTAACAGCTCGGCCAAGAACACCAAACCGCCTATTACATAAATTGCCACCATAAATTTCAAACATCATCGTTTCTCTGGGCTGTTTACGTGTTCATTGCCTGTTTTGGGTCTTTCAGACTATTTTTCTCTGTTGCATCCTCTCTACTTCGATTATTCTTGAGCTCTGTGCGTAGCTGAGTAAGATACACAACCTTGCTAATTAGCCAAGTAAGTTTTTATTTAAACACCGTTTACTTAATTTTCGGCCATTACTCGTCATCGCATGGTATGTGTTTCGCTAACAGCGCTATCGTTTTAATAGAACTTTAAGTTATAACTGGTCAGCCTAGCAGGTCTTTCCAGTTTTTATTCGTCAACAAGTCCCAAGCGTCATAGTGTACATGCAATTATTACTAATAAAAGGTGACTTAGCCCGCTTAGCTTTGGAGAGTGAAACAATGCACAACGCGCTCCGTTGGCAATATATTGGGTAATTAATGCAGTTGGCGAAATCATGTCACGGTAAAAAAGGTGTAAGATACTCCGCCTGGCTTCCTAAGCAGGCCTGTTCTTTTCGCCATTACACGACGGAAGCTGTTTCGACGCATTTTCAAGCATTCCTTGAATACTCTATGAACAACTATAGCCGATGCTGCACGCGCCTGCACAACAATGTTCGCTCGTCATTGCATAGCATAGGCAGCCTACAAACAGCATCGTGGAAGTGACAATCAGGAGACAGCTTTAGACAAATGATGCCAGCCCACGTATATTTGTAGTATTGAGTCTGTAGCTAGCGGTGAGAGAATCCAGACCCTTACACTTAATGGCGCCCTAAACGACATCAGTTATGGAGTATCTGCGTAGCTATGTCCACTTACGTCCTCGCACACAATCTGTTATGCGCGCAGGGTCAACTCTGGGTTAGAAAACTGTTTGTCGCAAAGCCCATTCATCGTTTTTCCATGAACGGGCTATGCTGAGTTCCAGACTCGCCCTATATATTAACCGCCCGACACCAGAAGTGCCGGTGAACATGTTTCGGGTTTCAAAGCCCTTGATATGTAACTCTGCCTAAGGCCGTAGCAAGGCCAATACTAGAAATTTTAGCCAAAGACTTTTTTGGGCAAAAAACCTTTTGACAGTTCAGGCCAATTAAACGTTGAAACCTATCTGTACCGCAGCTGAACGGTAACCTTTGGCCTGCCCAAATTCCGTGAGATAAAACTCTCCAATACCTCGAAGCTTAGCCAGATTTGGATGACTCGAGCCTGAAGTCCTTTCTGCTGATTAATCTGGATTTCTTTCCCCCGTCGCCCACTCGCTCGAGAGATTGTTTCACTTACGTATTTAAGCAGTGTAGCTGAATCGCCTCGATGCATATGGCGTTTTATGCTGAGCGTTAATCAAACCCGACGCAGTGACACGCGCATAGAGCAATGCCATTCCTGGACCAGATTTTGTGCGCATGGCGGACTTACCCCTGACTGCTAATCTGAAATCTGCAAAACACATGTGGCAACAATGATTTTGAATCCTTTGATACTTCTTGGGGCGTCTGCTACCTTTCCACTCAAGAGTGCACGGTCGTTACTTAGTGCTGCAAGAACAGTTGTGCTCCCATCATATGCAAAAACTTATCAAAAGATATTAAGGCGTCTTTATATGCGGCTTAATGGACGATGGCAAAACAGTTGCAGCGATGACATTCTTGCTCCAGGTACTTGGTGAAAATTTATTCGGTTGGTTCGCAACCTGAAGAAAACGTTTAGTGTGTTGATGCACGCCTTCTGAAATGGCTTAAACCCAAGAAGATTACAGGCTGGTATCGTGACTTACGGTCGTCTATTCTGGCACCGCTGGTCCTCATTCTAGTTTTGTTGGGGCTTTTGGAGCTCTATGGCTTATTCACTTGCATGGCAAATATTAGAGACGTAATTCCAATTCCACGTACACCGCATGCAAATTTTTAAGTTACCCTTAATCCCACTAATTACTATCTCTAATACACCAATCCTATCATCGAACTAATAATATAATGAATACACCAGAAGCCCAGACCAAACATCGTATAAACACAACACCTCACAAAAACTCAGTACAATGAACCGTTGTTGCACCGAGCCTGAGCCCCACGCAACCCCGCCGACTGCGATCCCCTCAAATAGTCTCTACCTTTACTTAGAGATAGATAAAATTGAGGCTCTGCTCTTGATTGCCTTAATTAAATTTCAAAAAAAATCCCTATTAGTCGCCTGATAGGGATTTGTGTATAAGAGATAGCCTAATTTAAGGGTGTGTCGCCTTATAAACCGTTAAGCTAAACAACACTATAAATGAACATCTGCCGAGTGACTGGAAATGGAAATTACACGTACTCTAACATTTGCATTGGCCAGCTGACATAAGGCCACAGGACGCTCAAAGCCCAAACCAAAACCCAGAATGAGGCCACGGTGCCATAACGACGTAAAGTCACATCCAGCTGTAATCTTCTTGGTTTAAAGCCCATTTCAGCAAGGCGTGCAATTCAACACATCTAAACGTCTTCACGTTGCGAACCACGATTAATTTCAACCAATACCTGGAGCAAGAATGTCCCATCGCTGCACTGTTTTGCCATCGTCATTAATGCGCATATAAAACGCCTTAATAATCTTTTTGGATAGTTTTGCATGATGATCGGAGCACCAAACATGTTCTTCAAGCTAAAAGTAACGCTCGTGCTCTGAGGATAAGTCAACGCCCCAAGACAAGGGAATTTTCAAATTTTTGCCACAGTTTTGCAAGATTTCAATAGCATTTCAGTGTTAGTCCATGCGCACAAAATCTTGGTCAAGACTTGCTCTAGGGTCGTGTCACTGCGTGTCGGCAAGGTTTGCATACGCTCAGCAAAAAAACGCCATATCATCAGCGCGTCAGCTAACCACTGCTTTAAATACGTATTTTGAGCATATCTTCAGCGGTTGGGCGACGTCAGATAAATCAGCAAGGGCGACTTACTGGCTCGATCATCCAAAACTCGGCTAAATGCCTCGAGGTATTAGAGTTTTCTGCACGGAATGTTGGGCCAAAGGTGTACACTTTAGACAGGCAGTACCAATAGCGTTTCAACGTTTAATGGCCTTGGAAACTGTCAAAAAGTTTCTTTGCAAAAAAGTCTTTGGCTAAAATCTATTTGCCTTTGCTCCGGTCTTAGGCAGGTTCATCATATCAAGGGTTGAAACCCGAAACATTTCACCGCCCACCTTCGGTGTCACTGGCGGTTAATATAGGAAGTACTTGATCCAGCATAGCCACGTTCATGAAAAAAACGATGAATGGCTTGCGACCAAACAGTTTTCTAAACCCGAGTTACCGCCGCCCATAACATTTGGTGCGAGACGTAAGTGCAGCATGCTACGCAGATACTCCAAACTATGGTCGTTTAGGCGCATTAGGGTTAGGTGTCTGGTTCTCTACCCAGCTACCCAATCTCAATACTTTGCGCATCAATTTCTTAAAGCCTGTCCTTTGGTCCTTCAAGCTTTTTAAGTGCATTTGGCAATGATCGAGCAACTGTTGTCAGGCGGCTGCACATCGCGTTATAGTTTTCTAGGGTATTCAGGCAAATGACTTGAATGGCTCGAAACAGCCTTCCCGTCGTGTAAGGCGACAAAAGACAGGCCTTGCTTTAGAATCGCAGCGAGTTCTTACCCACCCTTGTTACCGTGACATGTTCGCCAACTGCATATTTTTTACCAGCAAATATATCTTGCCACTGAGGCGTGTGCCATTTATTCTTCTCCAAGCTTTAATTTTGGGGCTAATCCCCTATTTATTAATATAATTTACATTTACACTATGACGCTTGGTTTAACAAACAAAACTGAAAGCCTGCTAGGCTGACCAGATAACTTAAAAAGTCTATTAAAACGATTGCCCTGTTACTTTGAAAACGAAACCATACCATGCCGAATAAACGAGTAAATGGGCCGTTAAAATTAAGTAAAACTGGTGTTTAAAATAAAACGACTTACTTGGCCTAAGTTAAGCAAGTGTGTAATCTTAACTCAAGTAGCGCACAACTCAAAGAAAAAATCGAAGTAGAGAAGGCATGCAACAGCAAAAAAATAGTCGAAAGACCAAAAAAACAGGCAATGAACCAGACCCGTAAACAGCAAGAGAAAACGATCGACTGTTAAATTTTATTGGTGCAATTAATGTATAGGCTGGTTTTGTGTTCTGCCGCGCTGTTAGTTTTCCATTTTATGCGAGGCCAAAGGAATTCATCTCCCGTGTTCAAGCATTTTGGGGAGGTGACGGGGTCGTCAAGAGTGGTCTGCGTCCCTTAAGGTCATTATCTTGTTGCTCTAACTCATTTGTTTGTGTAGTGATCAGTTTGCTGCGTACCTCATTATAAAGCGCCCAGCGGGAATAGGCGTGAAAATGATTATTTACGGCATTAACAGGTTATTGTATTAATGTTTGCGGCAGCAAGCCAAAGTTTGATTATTTGGATTTTGAATTTAATTCATGATTGACCAGCGACGGGCTTAGCGTCGGCACTGTAGGCAAAATCGTCCCAATGATAAGAACTCGGGTCTGCTAGTTTTTTGCCATAGAGGTGTTAAAACGACAAGCGTATAAAAAATAATTATTACGGCGATAGGGTGTAGGGGCATGTTAGAAAAAAACTTACTTTAAATTAATTGAAACTCGGCGCGGGTGAATTTGAAACACGTCGATGCCCAACACCTTTGCCACTTCTTGATTTGGTACACGGTGTTTGTTAAAAGCATGGGCAGCCACGTGATGCTTTGCAACCAGCTGGTCCTATATCCATTTAGTTTATGTATTCAGCGAGCTGTCTTAAATGATCAACACGCTTTAAGAGGAAAGGGAAGGCTGTTTCGTCTTACTTGGGGCTGAAGTAAGGCCATATCTATTATTGTCATGCTTGTGATTATGGCAATTTGGCTCGAACACGATCTGAACACATCACACATTGTCGATAGTCGATCGATTTCTGAGGCAATATATTACCTTAGAAATAGCCAATGTTGAAGGATATATTGTGAGTTGCGGTGGCGATTGAAGTGGAAAATGTCCTAGCTAACATCAGAGAGTACAAGCCAAATTGCTATTTTTTACAGCAGATGTTAACTAAAATGGCATCCCTATTAAAGTCGAGCTGCAAAAAAACAAACTTACCAAATAAGTAGTTTGCAAGGGGCTGAGACAAACACTTAAATAAAATTATTTTTTTGGGGGCAAACAAAACTGCAGGGCACACGAATCAGCGACTTTTAGCCCCTCAGTTCAGCACACGACTAGCATAGCTGTTTTACTTCATTCACCTCAATAAACGGTAAGATGTAGTGTTTAATTCAACGCCTATAACCGTGGACAATATATCAGTTTTAGCACAGCATAGCGCGCAAACTCAAAAATGGCTTTACCACTAAGTCAGGCTTTGAACTGGTCTTGAATGTTTTTTGTGTTATTATTATAATTACCTGCTAGCTTTAGAAAATATTTCCAATATTCTTTATATTGGTATTTAATTTTATGGACAAAATTAAGATCAGAGAAAATACTAGGTTCTGCCAACAGGGACTCTACATGGCTGTGAGTGATTATCGCCGCATAGGGTAGGTTTAAACACCACTCCATGTTGGCGACGTTATTCAAAACCTTAAGCAAGCAAGGTTGTGATTAAACAGCGAGTAGCCTGCTTGAAAATTGCAAACAAATTGAATTTTTAGGTTTGACCGTGTTTGTGCAGTTAAGGCGGCTAAAACATGATTCACAGTAGGCTAACTTAAATTTGCTCAACACCCGCAGAAATTGAACAAATGTTGAGTTTTACGCATGAGCGGAGATATGCATTATTTGTTGAAGTTATTGTTTGCCGATATGCAAGCTTTCGACATATTTTATAAAAAACTCGGTGGGAGAGGAATTGATTTGCTCCGATGTGGACCTCTAGTTTTGCTATGGAACAAATTAAATACACGACGGCAATTCCAGTATTGAAATTTTGCTTGAGACTCGTCTTATTTTGTGCCACTTTAATATTTCATTTTAATAAACAATATCGACAAGTAGTCACTGTTATAAATGCATATTGTGTCATTAAGTGTGGAATCTAATCAAAAAAGCTAACTAAAGCAGGAAAGTGAGATGTTAAAAATTAAAACCCAGAAAGAATGTTAAGAGTGTTCATTCTAGCGGGAGTTTATGCTCGTTAGCGTCAGCCTTGTACCTAGTCCTAAAATAATGAGCTTGCCGTACAACAAAACTTACCCGCGGCAGGCATCAAGCGCGGTTGCCATTGTCCCGACAAATTATAGGCTGATGCAGCGAAAAGCCATACTTGAAAAAGCGAAATGCAAATTTGATGCAGCCATTACCGCCCTCAGTCGTCTTAGCCGTTACCCGCCTGAAGCCGGCAATATCGGAGGGGGTGGCTTATGTTAATTCACAAAGATGGCAAAAAATCGATTTTATCGATTATCGTGGAAAAAAAAGCGCAATTAGCGGCTACATCGTGATATGTACTTAGATGAAAAGGGTGATGTCGAGCCAAATCCAATCTCTAGTTTTGGATTTTTAGCCTTCTGCGTACCGGGAACGGTAGGCAGTATGGTGGCTGGCCCATCAAAAAATTATGGTTCACTTCCTTGCAAGGAACTAGTGCAACCCGCTGTGAACATAGCTGAGCAAGGTTTATGTGTGCATCCCAAGTTAGTGCGGATACATCGAGCGACATATTGAGCGTCTGGCTGAAATGGTTTTTGATGTCAATTTTAAGATTATTTTTGCATCTGCTATTTCGGGCAAAATTATTCAACAAGCTGATTAGCTAAGACCTTGGGGGCCGTATTCGGAGACAAGGGACCGAGATGGCTTTTTTATGTTAGGGTGAAAACTGCAAATCTTGATAGTCGATTCATGGGCAAGGAAAAAGGTCTGATTTAGCGAACAAGATTTCTGGCGCAATATGACGCTGTTGCACGCCAACCATTAACTGGCTTCCCATGGGGACCATATCAAAATATAACTCGCCACCACCTAGTTCAGGTGGTTATTGGCTATTATTTCAATGCTGGATATGTATGAATTATTGCGCCAATAAACCCCACTGGTTTAGTACAAAACTCTGCGCCTTATATTCACCTTCTTGCGGAAGTTGGTAAGCGTGTTTTTTTGCCGCGATTAGAGGCCGAATATCTGGGTGATCCTGATTTTTGGTTAAAGGTGCCTGTCTCGAGTTTAATTGCGCCTGCTTATATTGAAAAGCGCCAAGGGTATTAGGCGCAGATGGCTATTTCTGACAACAGCCATATTCAACCAGGGCTAAAAAGAAAGCGAAGAACCAGCATTTTTTTCTATAATGGATAAATGGGGTAATGGGCGTTTTCAAAACACTACAACGATAAATTTAGGTTTTGGTAATTCAGTGTAGTTGAAGGCGCATGGCTTTTTGTTAAAATGGACGAAAATGGATGATTTTAGCGCTAAACCAGTGTTGCCAATGTGTTTGGCGCAAAGGGTGGAAAGCCGCCAATGAAATTTCAGCCGCAAAAGCGCAGTTTGTCTTCTATTGACGCCTACTATGGTGTAAAAAAAATTAATGAGGTGGGTAATGGATCACTGGTTCTCGGGGCCGGTACGACTTAATCAGCCGGTCTATGAATCGATTCTAAATGCCCTGAGTTTAATATGGGCGCACAGAAACGGTCGACAGTCCTCGTTTTCATCACCAGCTTCTGCCCAAAGGACCAGATTCGCTACCATCCAGGCTTTAAAGCCAGAGGTATTAGTGGGAATTAGAAAAAATGGGTATATCTTAATTGAAAGTTCGTTTTGGGTGATTTGCAATTAAATTTATTAATAAAAATGGCCAAATTAGACGCGGCCTCAGAATCAAAGTGGTCGAAGGTAAAGCGATAGTTTTTTTTAACTGGCTAATAACGGGTCTCAACCATAAGCCCGCTAAATAGTATTTAACCCTGTTATATAAATCTAATAAGCACTACAAGTAGTGTCTGTAAAACCAGCTACACTGGCCAGTCTTCATGGACATTCTATTGGTCAATTGGGGAAATTTTTGTTTGTTAAATATGCTGCCATAACTAATTAATACTCCTGCTTATTTGTTGTGCTTAACGGCAGTAAGAGCTAAAACTCGCTTAGTTAAAAAATTATAATTTATAAACCTTATGGTCTGTATTGGTAATGTATGTAAAAATAGAAAAGTCCTTCTCAAAACTCAGCTCAAAGGTTTTGGATTGGCTATAATAATTAAGCCTTTTTCATGGCCTAACTCTTAGCAAATCAATTTGATTTGATTTTATTTACGAATTCCAAGTGGCAAACTTATGATTGCCCCTTAGTGATGATCTTATTCCCTCACTTGAACTTATTTTTTGCCTTGGCTGATCCTGCCAATAAAGCCCAACTCAATCAATGATCTTAAGGATGTTACTCAAAGCCCTATTGGTTAATTTGCGTTGGTCAATATCAAAAACCGGCTCATTGATTTCTCCACCTAATTTATTAAAACCAGCCAGGGCAATTGGAACAAAAGCTCCTTACAAGCTATGGCAAGTTGCCGTTTTAACCCAAATAGGCTTTTATTTAGAGTTCAAGAAAGACCCCTAAGCGCTGCAATTATTACTTCCAGCAGGGCAGAGATTTAGGGTCGCCAACAGTTTACAAAAAAAAGAACAATTTTTTCTTGAGTGGCGCAGTTTAATTTCACCAAGGGATAAACCGCTTGTGGCCAAAAAGAGTCAAGAATTTAGGGCTAAACCTTAGGGGTAACATTGTTTTAGCATTTATTTGGAGGCCTATGTTTTTTGGGGGACTGGGGGGGGAACGGATAAAAAAACAAAGGAAAGTTTTAAGCCCACATTCATAAAACCAAGTATCGGCCCTTAACGTTTATGGTCAAAATTGGCCAAAAAAAATTTGTGCTTTTTAATTTCTCCCTTTTCCCCTTTTTTTCCTGGCGCGTCTCGCCACGCTCATCTTGTCGACACAA
>Ga0163217_1063078_pt1 | contig 13618 bp, 19 predicted proteins | sample SynspAceP_FD_185933 | JGI IMG/M metagenome (GOLD analysis project Ga0163217, IMG submission 185933) | Saline lake microbial communities from Ace Lake in Antarctica - Synechococcus sp. Ace-P (PacBio error correction) | ecosystem: Environmental > Aquatic > Non-marine Saline and Alkaline > Saline ... | reverse complement strand
CGATCGGCAACCGGGGCGATCCTCTCGCCCGGGCCCGGCAGGTGCTTGAAGGGGTTGATCGCATCGCCTGGCGAAGACAACCCCGCCACACGGCCAGCTGTTGCGGTTCCGCCATTCGTGGCCGCCTGGCTCAGCTTTCACCAGCAACAACCAGCACGGCCGCACCCCGAAGCTTCTCGCGGCGCTTGCAGGCCGGGCGAAAGCCTGCGCTGATCAGCGATTGCCGGCCTGCCGGGCATCTCCGATTCCCGGCGAGCTGCTGGTGCGGCCGTGCGCCGCGCCGGGCTGCCGTGATCTGCATTTTCCGGGCCCTGCGCCTCACCACGGCCCTGCGTGACATGGCCTGCCGACGGGGCGTTTTCATGCTTCGAAGGCTCCTACCCGCCCAAGGCCCCGCCTGCGCCGCAGGCCCTGCAGGAGCTGCCGCGCGAACGCCGCACGCTGGGTGCTGTTCGAAGCGCCGCACCGGATTTGGTCGAACTGCATGGAGGACCTGCTCGATCTGCTCGGCAATCGACCGCTGCTGGTGCCCGGGAACGCACCAAAAAACGCCACGGAAAACAGCAGGCGTTTGGTCCACGGTGGAGGCGGCCCTGAGCACTTCCGCCAGGTGCCCCCCCGCGCGAATTTGCACCCTGGTGCTCGGCGGCCGCCCCTAGGCCCCGAAGCTCCCCAGGGAGCGAGCACGAGCTCAGCGGCGGGAAAAAACTGGCGCGGCGCCTGGCAGCGGGCCTCAGTGGAGGCGACGCCGCCCGCCAGCTCGCCGCCGAAAACCGGCCTCTCCCGCCGCAGGATCTACCGCCCTCTCCACTCAGCCACCCCCATTAAGGCAGCCGCCACACCAGTTCGCCTGGCCATCTGTTGCGCTCGCCCACCAGCAGTCAGAAATCACAAGAGCAACTGTTTTTTGTCCCGGCTGCTGCGTCGGCGCCTGCTGCTCTCCAGCCTCGGTGGCGGCCTGTTGCTGCTGCGATTCCTGGCCTGGCTCGCAGAACCTCAACGGAACGCCGTGCTTGCGCTTGGGCATTGGCCGGCACCGTGGCCGCTGACCCACGGCTTTTTGGTGGGCGTCGCCCTGGTGGTGGGCTTATCTCGGATTCAGCGGCGCAGCGCCACCGCCCTTGTGATGCCCAGGGGTGATCAGGATCCCGGCAGGGATAGACAGCGCCTTCGCAGCACGAGCGGGTGATGCCCTGAACCAGCAGGTAGGGGGCGTGCGCCGCAAACCACCTGGCTGTTCAGGCCAGGCTTGATCCACCCGTTGGGTGCGCCCGCAGTGGCGTTGCCTGGCGCGGTGGCGAATCACCAAGCAGCGCCTGACCGCTCTGTTTTTGCTCCCCATCGGGCAGTCGGCCCAGCTCAGGAAAATCGCTTGAGGGGGCGGGGCCTGCCATCCACCGTTCTTGATCGACGAGCAATTGTAGGAGCTTTCAGGCAGTGCGCGCTCTCAGCCGGCTGGCGCAGGCTGGCCGCTGGGCATCCTACAAGGGCAACGCCCACGGGACGGCACAAACAGATTGCCTTCTCGTCCCGCCCGAAGCCACGCGCCATCGCCGCCCTCGTCTCGCTTGTCGTCGTCCTCACCGAAATCATCCATCATTCGCACTGCCAGCCACACCGGGCCTGGTTGTCCTCGTCGTCGTCCTTCGTGGCCTATTCAGCGCCGTCTCAAAAACGTCTTCAAACGTCTTCAGCGCCAGCACCTAGGTCAGCGCCGGCAACAGCAACGGTGGCGCTGTTGGTGGCAAGCGGAGAAGAAGCCTTGGGCTTGCCCCGTGCCGCTTGAGCTGTCCGTAGACCTCCTCCCCAGAAGCCGCCTTGGACCAGGGCGCTCACCGTGTGCGCTGCAACCGAAAGGCCGCAGCCACGCCTGGGAGCCCCGCCCCGCTGATAGCGCCGCACCAAGTCCTGTTTCTGCTCGTCGCGAGCCGGTGGCCCCCCACCCCGCCCAAAAAAAATTTGGGGGGGGAAAAAAAACTGGGAGGGGGAGGGGGTCTTTTTTTTCCCCCCGTTAGGGGGGGGCCGGCTCACCTTAGGCTGCCCGGGTGGCGTTAGCTCAAGTTGATAGAGCATGCGACTTCTAATCGGCACGTCCAGCTGGTTCGAGTCCAGCACGCCGTTGAACAGCTCCAGCCCTGCCGGCCAGCAGAAGACGCCAGGGTTCGCTCACACTCCGAACGGTTTCGGTGATAAACAAGTCCATTGGGCCGCAAGTTTTGTAAACCAAGAAAATTGACGAATCAACGCGCTTGCACCCGTCAATGGCCCTTTCGCCATCCGTCGAGTCGTACAGCTGGAGCGCAGCTGTACCGGCCGCACCACCTTCTGCCGCAGCCCCAATTCCAGCGACCAGAACCCTTGATGCCGAGTTGGACCGCAACAACCCTTGGGAGCTGTCTGCATCGCCCAGACCGATCAGCTATCCTGTTGCGCTCCCTCGACTTAGTCGTGTCTCCACAACGGGCCGTCTTTCGAGCGGATCACCCTGCGCGGAAGAACGACCCGGTGATGTGCGCATTCCCCCCGGCGTGCCGCACGGGCAATCAACACAGGGTCGTTACTCCGCCACCCTGGTTTAACGCCGTGCTGCCGCCCATTGGACCCGCCGCTGCCGGCGATACCGCCCCGACCGATTCCAGCCGGCCTGCTTGGTCAGGTGGCAAGAGAAACTGGCTGGAACGTGCCCGAATTCAACAGCCACCTTTGGCTTGGAACCAATCAGGGAGGAGCGCCAGGCCGCAGCGTTCCAGGAAACCGGATGAAGCCATTAGGTGGGATCCGGTCAGCACGCAAACCTGGCCGCCTGCCAGGGTGAAACCCTTGCCCGCGCGTGACTGAAGGGCAGTGGTGCCAGGTTGTGCCATCCCTCGCGAGGGTCAGCAAGCGCCACTTAAGCCATTGTGCGCTGTGATCATCGGGTGCGAAACGGGTGGTCGCCCGCTAGGTGGAGCCAAGAATTCACGGTCGCCCACGGCCGTGGACAGCACTGTGTGCCTGGAGGCAGTAGGCGCCAGCAAGGAAGGCCGCCCAGGTGCGAACGAAAACCAGCCCAGGGCCTACGGCCGGCAGGCAGGGGACATTGCAGCCGGTCGATCAGGCGCAGCACCGGTCAGCCTCCACGTCCGGGCGGGACCGCTCGGGGAAAAAAGGAAAGGCCGCAGCAGCCAGGCCGACCTGGGAACGCCAGAAGCCTGCCCAGCCCCTGAGGGGCGCCAGGGGCTGTGGTGGATCCCGACGGTTGTCGACGTAGCCGATGGTGACTAGGTGGTGAGCCTTTTCCACCAGCTCGGCCCACTGCCCTGCCGAAGCCCCCACCAACCCCCAAACCAGCAGCACCAGTTGGGGGCCTGGTAGCTGCGTATGGGTGATCAGGGTGATAAGATCGCCGTTGTGGCCAGCATTCGCAGCAAGATAGAGCGGTCACGGCCCAGGCGATCGCGCCGAGCCCGAGCCCGTGGCCAGCAGCAGCAGGCAAGCCCAGTATGGGACAGCCACCGATGAACACCGGTCCGAGGACGTAGAGGAAACGGGTAAGAAACGGAGTACAGAACAGGCCTTGGCACCAGGACCCGGACGCATAGAGCTGGCCTCCCAACGAGCCCGACCCGTTGCTTCAAAACCTGATTTCAGAACATTTGATCATCGCCCTCTTGGTACGGCTCGCAATTACACTCCATCCTGGGCGGTGGCGTTATCGAACAAGTCCCGTAGCGGGGCCGCTTCGTATTGAGCAAGGTTTTGCCTTCCGCTGGGTATCACAGGGCATTCCGCCGCCGACAGCCGGGCGCAATTAGTCGAAAAGCGGATATCAGCCAACAGGGGCTCAGGCTCGCCAGGAGCCGCAGCCGCCCACCAGGAGCAGAAGTGCTTGCCGTGCGCTGAGGCGGCATCGAAGTTGCGATGGAAAATGCGGCTTGCCAGGGGCTTGGTGATGGGCGCGATGTCATGGTTTAGGTGCTGACCGGCCGAAAACGGAGAATGGCGACGAGCCTTTCTCGCCCACGACTGTACACGACTGGGACTGCCGTCATCCTGCGCCTGCTCACGGCTAGCGCCCTTAGCGGTGGTGGTTCGGGACCGCCACCTTTCTTTCATCTGGAGCCAGAAGAGAAGGCCCCAGCGTTGGATTTCCTGGTTCCAGGGCTGAATCCACGTCCGCGCGGATCATTGTCTTGAAGCCTCGGCTGGGGCTCGAAGCGCGGCTCATGACCCTGGCCCAAGGCAGTCGAGGCAGGTGCGAAGGCGTCTGCTCCACTCATTCCTCAGCACCCCCACTACCGCCGCAAATGCGGGCCACGGCGGCAGCGGAACATTCCGGGCAAGGAGGCACTGGGCCGAGCGGAGGGGGGAAGGGAGGTCACGAAACGAACCACCATCTGCATAGAATGCAGTTCTGCCAACTCCTGCGCTCCTCAACAGGGAGACCGATCCAGCCTTTTCATTCCTTAAGAAATTCCTTTCTTAAGTTGTTTGTTTCTTGAGCCTTCCTTGCCTCTGAGCTTCGTTTTCACAGAAACCGGCTTGTACAGGGGCTGGCGTAGCCGCTCCCGCAACAGGGGCCAGGCTGAGTTGCTCGCAGAGCTCCCAGGGCACTGAGGCGACTGCCGGACTGGCACCAGCTGCAGACTCGCCGCCAACTGACGATCAAACCCGGCTCCATCCAGTCCCGCAGCGGCGCAACCCAGCCAGCCCTTCGGGCCGCCGATCGCTTGGCCAGGCCGTTTTCGCCGCCGGGCCCGCACCAGAGCGGCACATGCCAGTAGTCGGGAGGACGCCGCTCCAGGCAGGCCATCAACAGCCAGCTGCGGGGCGGTGGAGTGCCAGAGGTCGGCTCACGCAGCCACCGTGCTGATGCCCAGGCAGCGCTTCATCGACTGCCGTGGCCAGGTGATAAGCCACAAACCATCGGCCCTGCGCAGCACCACGTCACCGACAGCCGTAGGACCATCAGCCCAGCTCAGGTCCAAACCAGTTTCAGGCCAATGCAAGGCCGCCCCGGCCAGCCGCAAGCGCCAGCTGGAGCTGGCGGCCATACCTTGGTAACCCCAATCGGCTAGGAACGAGCGCGCGGCAGAGACCTGGATTAGGGCGGACCATCCGCCGATGGGGGCTGAAAGATCGGCGAGCATCCGCCGGCTGCAATGGCAGGGATAAAAGTGGCCGAGGAGGAGCGCAGACCTGGCCAGGCACGCGTCGTAGAGCGAGCGCGCCTCACTTTGAAAGAGCGCCGGGCCGTCCCAATCGAGACCCACACCAGCCCAGTCGGCTCGATGGGCCTTCGCAGGGGGCACCGCTGCGGTTTTGCGGGGCGTGTCGAGATCGTCGAAGCGCGAGCAACCACTCGGCCACGCTCAGCCTGGTCTGCCAACCAGCTGAGCAGGGCACGTGCGCCAGATTGCCAGTGAAAGATCGCCGCTGCGGGGAAGGGGGCAAAAGCGCCCGCGGTGGGGGCCTGCCGAGACAATCGCCGCCGCTCGAGCTGCTGGCTCAAGCGGGCGTCTTGAAAAACCTTCTCTGGAGGCACCGGGCCTGCCGGCGCCTGCCTGCTGGCTGGCGAAGAATCGACCCGACCAGCCCTGACCTGCGTCTTTGAACTGCCTTGCCTGCCGGCGGCGGATGAAGGCGGCACGCGCTTGGCGGGATGGCGATTTTTCTCACCAGTCTGGGGGGTTCAGGCCCTGACGGGCGAAGCGCTCGCGGCCTCGAAGGAGCGAAAACCGAGGATCGAACACCCTTTTTGCCTTCAACCACCGAATCGATGATCGCTGGAGATGGCGGCCGTCTCGACATTGAGACGTCGGGTCTTGGTGAGTTCGGTTTTGCGGGCTGCGACCGAATTGACGAGGATTTCAGCTTTGTTCGATCGGATAGGAAAACCTTTTTTTCAAAAGGGGAGTGCGGGCATCTGGGCGGAGCGGAAAATTCCCCTCCCGCCATGCGTTGTAGCAGCCCAACGGATGTTTGAGGCGCGGTCCAATCTGTATGGGGGAAAGGGCTGATCCAGCAACTGAAATCGCCCTGTCGGCAAACTGGTTTTGACCCAATGGCCAAATTGGGCGATTGGGCCTGGTGGATCGAGCGGCGATCGCTGCCCGATGCGGGCCGTTGAAACACCGTGTGGAGGCAGGCAGGGGCAGCGGTTGCAAAGCCTCCTAGTTTGATGCGCGGCCCCAGAACTGAAGCCCTTGGCGGCGATCGAGGCTCGAGACATCCCTGGCCCCTGGAGCAAGCGTGACGGCGCGGGGGGGTTGAACTTCTCTGTGGGCCTTCCGCGGGCCACCCGGTGGTGGGAGTTGTGCTGTTCCGCGATGGTGCGGCCGCGGAGGCCTTTACCGGGTGTTCGCCCTCGATGGCGCCCACCGCTCCGGTTGACTACTTGCATGGCGAAGTTGAAGAGGCTGGGGATCGGCTTGCCGCTACGGCTTACCCGGGTGTTCGGTCCGCTTACTTGCCGGGGCTGCACGGGTTCAATTCGGCAAGGTGCTTGCTCGATTCCTGGCGCCCGGGCGCAATCGAATGGCTGGAGGTCTACGACGCGCGGGCGCGCCAGCGGCACGCGTGCCCACACCAGTGCTGCCTTGAAATGGGGGTGGTGACCGAACGGGACCGCTTCGATTTCGATCCGCCCCCGGCCCCGCCACCAAGCGCTGGCAGCGCAGCGTGAATCTATGAGCTGCATGGGGGTGGCTTCAGCCATGGGGCGGGGCAGCCCCACCCCGGCGGAGCGCCAGGGCAGCCTGCTGGGCCTGATCGACACCCGCCCTACCTGCGCAACGCCTCGGGGTCACCACCCTGGAGCTGTGTCCGGGATGGCCTTCGATCCCCAGGATGCACCCACCGGCCCCACAACTACTGGGGCTACACCCCCTGAGCTGGATGGCTTCCCCCATCAGGGCTAATCTGCGTGTGGGAACGATACCGCTCGAGGGCTCGCCAGCATGGTGCGCGCCCTCGTCCACGCCTGTCACCAAGGGGCGGGGCCTGGAAGGTGCGCTGAGATGTGGTCTACAACCACACCAGCGGAAGGCAAACCAGAACGGTCCAACCCTCAGCTGGCGAGCTTTGCCGACGCCCTTTATTACCAGCAGAACGAGGTCGAGCGAGTACCAGGACGTCACCGGTTGCGGCAACACGAAATCGCTGGCCAACCGGCCGCTCGGTGCGGCGTCTGATCATCGAGTCGAGGCGCTGCTGGGCCCTGAGCTGGGCATCGATGGCTTCCGCTTCGATCTGGGCATCCCCTCTCCCGCGGCTGAGAAGAACATTTGCTGCCGCTGATCCAGACCGCCCCTGTCGAGGAGATCGAAGCCGGATCCGAGCTTCAGGCGACCTGAAGCTGGTGAGGAACCCTGGGAGCTGCGGCGCCTTTCGTACCGCTTCAGCGATTTCCCGGCCAAGCGCATGGGGCACCTGGTAACGGCCGCTCGCGAACGATCGTGCGTCGCTTCTGGAAAGGGGACGCGACTGCAAAGCTGGCGATGGCGATGCGACCTGAGCGGCAGCCCCGATCTCTACCGGCGGCCGCCCAGCGGCCGTGGGGGGCCAATCACCTTCATCACCGCCCACGACGGCTTCACCTGGCCGATCTGTCAGCTACAACGGCAAACACAACCTGCCAATGGCGAGGACAACGCGACGGCGACAAACCACAACAACAGCTGGGAATTCAGGGGTGAAGCCCCTGCAACGAATCACCCATCACCGCCCTGCGCAACCGCCAGCAAGCGCAATTCCTGGCCACCCTGCTGCTCGCCCGGGGGTCCGAGCGGCTTGATGGGCGACGAGGTGCGCCGCAGCCAGGGGGGCAACAACAACACCTGGTGCCAGAACAATCCCTCGGTTGGATGCCTGGCGCCCGATGGCGGCGGATTCTGCCCTTGCGTCAGTTCGTGCGAAAAGGCTGCGTTGGTGTTGCCGCCGCAAAACTCGCCGCCTGCTCAAACCGGAGGCAGCCCTACGTGCAAGGCAAGCCGGCCGACCCACAGCCTCCCACCAACCCTCTGCGCGAGTGGCACGGCGTCGAAGGGGAACGCCCCGAACTGGGGCAGCTGGTCGCAACACCCTGGCCTTTGGAGCCTACACAGCGCGAGCGCGGAGCGCTGCTCTGGTGCGGCCTGAACGCCTTACAGCAAGGCGATCCACTTCGATCGCCCACCAAAACCCCAGCGAGGCTGGTTGGCGCGTGATCGACACAAGCCCTGCAGCGGCCAGACCGCCCCTCCACCCGAGCTCTGGACCCCAGCGGGGCCCCGCGGAGAGCCGGCAGCCTGATGCTGATGGTGGCCCCGGAGCTGCCTTGCAGAACCAGCCAAGGCCGAAACAGGCCGGGAGCGGCGGCCAGGCCAGCGCTCAGGCCACCTGACAAACCCTGGCTCCACGGCTCAACCGGCCCAACCGGCTTCATGCCGCTCGGACCGCCAAACACCCCCCTGCCGCGCCCCTTCCCGCCCTTGACCACCCACCGATCCCTATCTCGACCTCCAGGCCGTTGGAGACGCTACCTGGGCCCCCGCCCGTCTTCACAACCTCAGCTGCGGCTACACCAGGTGAACACACCGTGATCCTCGGGCCGGAACGGGTCAGCAGGAGTGCCCTGATCAAGCTGCATGTGCCCGGCGAAATCTACCGGTGGTTCAAGCCGGGATCCCTGGCTGCGCCTCTTCGGCCACCAGACGGCGAATCTCTGGATCTGCGGGCCCGGATCGGGCTCGCTCCCAGGATCTGCAGGCCAACTATCGAGGCGGCGTGCTTGGCCCGCGATGCTGGTGCTCTCCGGCTTCTTCGGCTCGGTGGGCATCGGCCCGAGCCAGCAGCCCACAGCCGCCCACAGGCTGAGGGTGGGTGAGCTGATGGACCAAACTCGGCTGGGCGGATCTGGACCCGAACGCCCCTACCGCCAGCTCTCGGACGCCAACCGCGACGGCTGCATGCTGGCCCGGGCCCTGGTGCACGATCCAGATGGTGCTTTGTTGCTCGTGAGCCCACCAATGGCCTCGAATCCAGGCCCGCTTCAGCTGCTGACGATCCTTGCGCGGCCGATGGCCCAAGTCCGGCACAACCCTTTGCGCTGGTGACCCACCAATTCGAATGCAAATTCATCCCGGAAATTCAGTCGCTGCTGCTGTTGCGGCAAAGGGGGCCGTGCACGAGGATGGCCCCGTCAGCGAGCTTGCTGCAGGACGGCCCCCTCAGCGCCCTGTTCCCACGCCCTGCAGGTGTGCACAGCCGGCGGTTATCACCAGGTGCTGCCGCGGGGGAAAGCTCCTGTTGGAAATTATTCTGTAAAATGAAGCAGACAGCTGAGCAATCAAGGGAATTTCGCCGGGATTCACAGCACCACGGCTCCTCTCGATGAAGTCCTTTCGACGAAGCCCTTTCGATCAAGCCTGTTTTTTTTTTCATCACGGAGGAAAATTGTTCCCTGTCAACTGCCGTTTCCTACGCCTGGATCAAACGCAAGCAATCAACGCAAGATCAACGGCAAGATCAAACGGCAAAAGCTGATGCTGCCGCTGCTTGCGTTCGGCTTGTGGCCCTCCCCAGCAGCACATGCCGCCCATTCAGCTTGTGACCCTGTGTCGGTTTGCCGGGCTATGCCAACAAAAACTGCAGAAGTTGCAGGGTAATGATCTGGTCTTCCAACCTCTCCCCTCTGCGCCAGAGGGCAACGGTGGCTACAGCTGCCTGGCAGGCGAAGGGCTGCGCAAAGAAAACCTTGGCAAGTCAGGGGCGATTTTTCTGCAAACTGCAGCTTCCGGTGGGCTTCACCCCAACAGCCCGCAGCATCCCACCTTCGTGACCCCGCTTCTGCGAGTATCGCAAGCGGGCCAGCGGCGAGATCATCCGATCATCCGAAAAAAAACTATATCCAGAAGGGGCCTCGACAACCCTTGGGAATTTCGACCAATCTAAGCCAGCAACAATCATCAATTAAGCCAGCAGCAATTGGTGACCCAAAAATCCGATTGAGAAAAACCACTTGATTGGGAAAGTAAGCGGACGGCGGGGAATCGAATTCCGCATCATCAGCTTGGAAAGGCGAGCCACAATCGCCCAGTCTCCTGTTTGTGCCTGACATATCAACAACAAAAAATCAACAACAAAAAGCCATTTTGTGAGTTACTTGGTTAGATGCTTCGCTCCTGAAAGCGTCTGGGGGCCTGAGTTGGTCCATGCGCCGCGAGGCCTCTGGCCACAACGAGGGTCGCCAGCACCGCCGGTGTTGCCACTCAGGGCCGGTGTCCGCTGCAGTGGCACCTTGAGGAGCAAAGGAGGCCACAATCACTGCTTGTATGGACGTTAGTCGGTATCGACACTGCTGGCAAGATCCAAGGCGGTCCCGTGACAGAAGTCCCCATGGGCCCAGAACCATCCCGTTGATTACAGGTTAGGCACTTCCAGCAGGCGATCCGGCCGCTGGGGAAACAGCCTTGGCCGTTCGGCCTCCCCGCTTGACTGCCTGCGTTCAGGCCGGCCTGCGAGGCGATCAGATCGAGATCCGTCGTTGCCCTGGACGGCCGGTGAGTCTCGAACCCCTGCGCCAGCTGGTCGCTCGGCTCTTGCCGCTGTTCTTCGCGAGCTCCCAGGCCCACATGCCCTCACTCCTCTGTTGGTTGAAGAATGCCGCGCCAATGAGCGCATGGTGAGGACCGGTCCGCTCGAATGAATTTGACCTCGACACCAGCGTGGTGGGTGGCTGCTGACCTCGGAGGGCGCGCAGCCCGCACGCCCTTCGACTGACGTTGCGCAGTGCCGCGAACCTTGATCAGCCAGCGGACTGGCTGGGATCACCGAGGACCCACAGCGCCCTTGGAATCAACAGCGCATCACGGCCTTCAGCCCCCAGGCGCCAGCGCCCGCGGGGACCAGTTCGAGCGCCTGCTGAACAGGCGGAGTTGAATTTGCGCTCGCTTGTGCGACGCTTTCGTAGGCAGCCGAGCTGCTTCAAGATTTCCTGCTCTTCGCCCTGCGGGCCGGTGATGCGCTGCATCTGGCGGTGGCGTGCACAGCCGCTTGCACCCGCTGGCCCAGCTTGATGGCGGATGCTTGCAAGCTGCGGTGCCCTCGGGCTAGGCGGTCAAGGAGCTCGGCATGGCGTAGTGAGCTGAAATCAGGACTATCCATGGCCCGATAGCCAGGCAGCCTGCTGGTGGGGAATCCGCGATTCGATCAGCCCGTTTGGCCAGCGTCTCTTGAAAACTGCTCCCGAATCCATGCAGTCGAGGTTTCGCTACTCCCGCAGGGCCTCGGGATGGTCCTCAGACATGACGCCCTGGCTGCGAAAACCCTGATTTGGGAAAAGTAAGCGGGCGGGCGGAATCGAACCCGCATCATCAGCTTGGGAAGGCTGAGTTTTTACCCACTTAAACTACGCCCGCCAGCAGCACAAGATGATCTGATGCTGTTGATCGTAACAGCCTCACCCGCGCCACACCCGATCACTGCAGCATTTATGGCCTGCGTCGAGTGCCCCAGCTTGAGCCCCATCCCAGCGGCCGGTCCCTCTGCTGGAACCCCGGCCATTGCCGATGCGGCCGAATGCGTCCAGGGGCCGATGCAAGCGCCGCCTTGCTCTGGGCCTACGGGCCTGGGTGACCAACCGGCACCGCATGGCCGCGACCCAGCTGGGGCTTCTATCTCTTTGTGTTTTATACCGGAGTCGCCGGTCTGCCGGCCTGGGATGCCGGGCTTGGTGCTGATTGGTGATCCAGGTCTGGGACGGCATCAACGATCCCTTCGTGGGCTGGCTCACGGACCACACAAGAGCCGCTGGGATTCCGCGGCGCCCTGATTGCCTGGAGTGCCGTGCCGATGGGGCTGGCGTATGGCCGCAACTGGTGGGGTGCGCCGGCAGCCTCTGCAGCAAGTCGCCTACTTCGTGGTGATCGCCCTGCTCCCCAGGACTGTTCACCCTGCGTGAACCTGCCTATTCCGCCCTCGCCAGCGAGCTCACCGTCGACACCAGGCCTGCGCACCCGGCTGAACACGGCGCGGCTTCACGCTCGATCCTTGCGGACTCAGCGGCCCCTCCGTTTGGGCGGCCCTTTTTTTTTTCGGCGCCCCTGGCTGGTCCGCGGCGGACATCGGGCTACCTCAGCATGGGCGCTCGCCTCCGGCCTGCTGATCATTCTGGAACCCTGGCTGCGCTTTGGGGTCTCTGTCGCCGTTCACGGGCCATTGCCAGCGGCCCACGGCGATCCGAAGCCGATTGGGACGCAGTTTGCGACGCATTGGCGCCCAATGTCGTTCCTCGGGTCCTTGGCCTCTACCTGCTGCTTCTGGGTGCGGCCTTGCAGCTGATGCAACCGTGCGCTGATCTTTTTTCGAGGCTTGTGATGCGACTCCCAAGAGCTGGAGCGTCTGGATCCTGAATTCCCTTCCAGCTCAGCCCTTGGTCGGCTGCAGGTCTGGAGCGGGTGTCCTACAGGCGGGGCGGGTGCATGGCGCTGCGCTGGTAGCGCCGCCTCTGGATCGCCGGGCTGCGCCCTCTTCGAGGTGCGGGGGTCCATCTACTGAGCGATCCTACTCTCCTGCAAGCCTGCGATGCTCGGCGTCAGCACACGATCGAACAATAACCCACGATGTCGTCATGCCACTGCGCAGTCCTGCTGGTGCTCACGATCGTCGCTGTGGGACTGGCGGGGCTCCACCGCCTTCCTGATCCCCTTGGTCGCTGCTTTCCCGGACGCGATCGATGCCGACCCTGACAAACGGGCGGGCCTCTACACGCCTGGATGGTGGAATTTCACCCAGAAAACTGGGCATCGCCTTTGGCCGTGTTCCGCTTTGGGCAACTGCTCGCTTCCAGCGGGCCTAGGAAGGCAGGTCTGCAAGGCCCTCCAGCCCGAGAGGCGCCCTGCTGACGATCCGGTCTGTGCATGGGCCTGCGGATCCCCGCCACCCTGTGGTTGCGCTTGGGGCTGCTGGTGCACTCTGCGCCGCTTGGCGGAGCCGAGGGCCTGGCATCTGCAGCGGGCACCACGATGAGGAACAAACCCGATGAGAAACTCCCCGGTGGGTCAGCCGGCTCGGCACCAGCTGCCTGATCGGCGGGCCAGACGCTCTCGGCGATCGCCCGCGGCCCAGACAATTTCAAACGACCTCTCTGAGCAGATGCTTTGAGGGCCGGGTTCCTGGCAGTTTCCTGATTCGTGGGCGCACTCCACCGCCCTGGCTGCCGGCACCGTGTTCAACATCCAGGTGGCAGCTGAACTGAACGAAAACAAGGGCCGGGATGGCCGTGGGCGGATTCCTCTCGCCGGTCTGCCAGGGAGATTGCGCCCCTGCTCCAACGCCACCTTTGCTCACGGCAATGGTGGCCACCGCCTATTGCGGGCCCAGCTCGGGGAAACCATGGAAGGTTGGGAACCGAAAAGCAGAAATCGATGCCATCCCACGATGCTGCGCACCCGAATTCCGGTGGGCCTATCTGGGGTGGTGCCGCCGTGGTGTTGGCCTCGGTGATCATGGCGCCGGGTACAATGCATGCTCTTTTTTGCGGTCGGGGTGTGGGTCGGGGCAAGCTGAAAAGCAGGCCACCTTTCCTTGTTTTTTCTCGGGATTTTTCCCGCCCGGAAACGTGTTCTGAAAAATCGGCTTTCTTTTTCTTTTTTTGGTT
>Ga0163217_1003762_pt1 | contig 13618 bp, 14 predicted proteins | sample SynspAceP_FD_185933 | JGI IMG/M metagenome (GOLD analysis project Ga0163217, IMG submission 185933) | Saline lake microbial communities from Ace Lake in Antarctica - Synechococcus sp. Ace-P (PacBio error correction) | ecosystem: Environmental > Aquatic > Non-marine Saline and Alkaline > Saline ... | reverse complement strand
AAACGCTCAGCATCGCGTGTCAGGTTCTGTGCTACAAGCCCAAGTCGTATGCGTTTGTGTAACCGCGGCCCGCACCACACATCTGCTAAGGTCGCAAGCCCGAGGCCTTACATACCTGACCAAGGAAGGAGGCAGGGTCGGCCCGTCAACCACGCCATTCTTTTGCAACACTACAACGTCCCGGCAACGGTCCTCTTACCTTCCCGCCGACGACCACAGCTGACTCCGTACCGTGTATCAGCTGCCACCCGAGGGCACCGAGTAATCGTGTGATGCTCGGCGACAACTGAAGTCACGTCGAAGTGATCGCCCCGATTCCGCGATGGAGACGTGCCTTGCGCTTCCGCCATCCGTGAGGGCGGCCGTACCGTCGGGCGCGGGGCAGGTCGAAAATTCTGGAAGTAATATCACTGTTCGGTTCGAAGAGGCCAACCGGATGAGCCGGTGGTTCTTCCTATCAACCTAACGCCGCGAAAGGCCTAAACTATGCAAAGCCAAAATATTCGGCATTCGGCTGCAAAGGCTTGATTACCGCCGTTACTGGAATGCCAGCACGCAGGAAATCGGTCAACACCGCAAAGCGCACCTGGCGCGACTTGTGCGTTGGCCCGATCCCGCTTCATGCCGAACAGGTATCGAGAAGTTCACGGTTCTCCGTTCTGGCCCGGCATATCGACAAGAAATCCCGCGCCAGTTCGAGACCGCACGCACAAGCGTCTGCTCGACATCGTTGATCCGAACCCCCAGACGTTGACGCGCTGATGAAAGCTTCCGTACCTCGAGCCGCTGGTTGTGGATGTCGAGAATCAAGTTGCAGTCGTTAAAGCAAGGGGGTTTTTATCCAGTTATGCGCTCTGGTGTAATCGCAAAGAAAGTCGGCATGACCCGGCTGTTTTATGGAAGACGGAAAGCAGATCCCGTGACGTTCTCCGTTGGAAAATCTTGCAGGTCGTGGCACAGCGCACGCCACCCGAGCGGGACGGCTCATAAGCCGTTCCAGCTGGGCGCGGCTGGGTCCATGCCAAGGCCCAGCTGGACCTGCTAGGCCATGCGCGGGCCATTCGCGGTGGCTCAATGTGGCCCCCAAGCGGAAACGTCGCGGACATCCGCGTGACCGCGACAACATTGATCAGGTAGTGGGCGAGGGAAATTCTCGGCCGAGCATTATGTCGCTTGGTCAGAAAGTCGACGTGGTCGTGTGTATCCATCGGGTAAAGGTTTTGCCGGTTGCGATGAAGCGCCCACAACTTCGGGGTCTGCGGGCACTCGCACGGTGTGTCTGTAAGCCAACCGTTCGCATGGTCCACAGGTTCAGTGCCAGGACCCCGGCAAGTGTGTTCAAAGGCAAGAAGGATGGGGGCCATATGGGTTCCGCACGTGTGACCACGCAGGAATCTTGAGTCGTCAGAACCGATGAGACCGTGGCGTGTCAATTCGGTCCAAGGCGCGTTCCCGGCTCCAAAGGTGGCTGGAGGGGCGTCCCACGATCAAGGACGGCCGATCAAAGAGAGAAAGATGAGAGACAAAAAAAGAGAGAAAGAGAAGAAGAGAGAAAAAGAAGAAGCTGGCCGAGAACGTTCCGTTCCCAGCGGCTCTGAAATCGGCCAATTGTCTTTTGGGGGGGCACGCCGCAACGAGGTCTTCCGGCCGTTGAAGCGCCCGGCCGGTTCCTGTCTAAGGGGTTGTTGAAGCTATGAAACTTGATGTGATCAATCTGGACGGCACCCAGTGCCGGTTTCCGTCACTGGCCCCCCGAAGCGCTGTTCGGTCTTGAGCCGACGGCCGAATCCTGCATCCCCGTTGTGAGCTTCCGTTGGCGCGTACAACGCGCAGGCCGGCCAAGGTGAAGACCCGTTTACGGAAACCTTCGTAGGATTTACAAGAAGATCTATACGCCGAAGGGGCCACGGCGCGCACGCCCACGGGCAGGACCGTAACGCGCCGAAATCTCCGCCCCCGGCGGTGGTTGTACAAGGGCCCGACCGCCTTCGCCAGCCACGGACCCACGAGCTGGAACCAAAAAGAGAGTTCCCGCAAAACTGGGCCTCAAGCATGCCCCGCGCGGCCCAAATCTGAAGGCCCGGCCCGCAGTCACACCTGCGGTTACTAACAGTGATCCCTCCCCTGCTGCTGAAGCCCGAGGCCAAGAACTCCGGCTCTGCGCCAAAAACCCCGCCCACCTTGCCCGCCGAGGATAAATTTTTTTTTTCCCCCATTTTTGGGGGGGGGGGGGGGGGAAAAAAAAAGTTTTTTGCGGGCTCCGTTTTTGGGTTTTGCGGGGGGGGGGCGGGGGGGGGGGGGGGGCCCCAAAAAAAAAGGCGCGCAACCCCCACGAAGGGGAAATTTTTGCGGGGGCGGGCCTTCCGAAAAAGGGGGGCGCTGCAGGGGGGCGGAGGGGGGTATTTTTATTGTATTCCCATGCCTAATTTTAAGGTGTTTTGTTTGTTTTGCGTTGCTCGGAAGGCGCGAATTTTCCTTTTGTGGTTGGTGGCTCGCTTGCATATATTTTTGTGGAAGCCGAACAGCCAAACGAGCTAATGCTTTTTTTTTTTATGTGTTTCTGAAAAAGCGCGACCGTCCCGCATTGACCGGCGAAACCAACAAAAGGGCGAACAAGGGCGTAAAGCGGGGGCGGGGGCCCCCCCGCCGCGCGGGGTGGGGGGGGTTTCCCCCCCCCCCGGCGGCGCTTTTTTCAATGGGGGGATTTTTTTTTCCCCCTGGGGGGCCCAAGAACAACTGCAAAAATCTATTGTAATCGGGCGGGAACGGAGGGAGAAGGGACCACCCCCAACTTTATTTCCTTTTATTTTTTTGTTGGGCCCCCCAAAAAGAGGCGGAAGTCGCCCGGGGCAAAAACGCGGCCGGGGGTGAGGGCGCTCAAAAAAAAAACATAAAAAAAAAAATTTTTTTTTTCCTGGCCGCGGCGGTTCCTTTTTTTATTTTTTTCGCGAAAAGGCGCGTACAGCCGTTCTCTGGTAAGTGAGGCCAGGGTCCCGGGCGTCGGCCCGGGGGGCCGAAAGGCCGGTGGAGCCGGGCACCCCCCCTTTACCCTGCGCTATGTTGTTATTCATCCAGAGCGCGACGGCGGCTCCCGAAAGAACAAATTTTTTATCCGCGCGGCGGGGACGGTCCCGCGCCGGGGTGGCGTCTGCAAAGGGAAAGTGCCATTTGGCTGCCACGAAAGGAGAATACTAGATTCGTTTTGTTAAAAAAAAAAAACTTTTGATATTCTTTTAATGTGTGCACCGCGAGTGGGGGAGTCCGCCGCGGCCGACGCCGCCGGATCCATCAACGAAGGAACCTTTTTCCGGCCCCCCGCCCCCCCAACCCCCTCCCTTACTTCTTTTTACTAAAGGGGGGTTTTTAAGTAGGTTGGTTTGAAAATTTTTTTTTTTTTTTTAAAAAAAAAAAAACCCCGCGGCGATTTCCAAAAGTGTTTTTTTTTTTAAGGGGCCGGCGGTTGGATGGCAGTTCCTTTTGTGTGTCAATATATATACTGCTCACGCATGAGACCAGCAGATGAGAAGGGGGCTGGTACTCGTCCGGAGCGGGCGCCAGGTGGGGGGGGGTGGTGTGACAGGAGGTAGTGCCGGTATGGGATGGTGACGAAAACCAAAAACCACCCACAAGAAAATCCCCGGGAGGGCCGGGGGGGGTTTTTTTGCGAGGGCCCCGCGTTACGTCCGTGATAGGTGTGTGAGAAATATTATCTTTTCGGCGCGGGGGTGGATTTTTTTGTGTGTGGGCCGGGTTCGGAGTCGGGAGGAAAAGGCTCTATCCACCAAATGTCACGCTCCCCCATCCTCCCTCTCCTACTTTAATCTCTGCGCTAACTATTTTCTCTATTTGTTTATTTCCGGGGCCCCGGGCGGCGCGGGGGGCTTTCTCCCCGGGGGCCCCCGCTTGCTTCTCGCCCTTGCCCCTATCCGAGAAAAAGAGATATTGACCTGTGGTGAAAAAATAATTGGGGCCTTGTGCAAGAACAGGGGCGCGCGTGCGCGACGGGCTTGTCGTGATTCTTTGCGGGTTTGTCTTCGAGAGTGGAGATCTTCCCTATCGTGCCAATCTTCCTAATATATTCCGACGCGCGGAGCGCGCGCCTGTCTCTCCGGCCCATCGCGCGCTCGCCGCGCCTCTTTTTTCTAGGTTCGGATGATGGGCTTAGGCGGGGGAATCCCGATGGGGTGAGGGTGTGTGACGCCGTTCGGCCTCGATTTTTCAGGTCTCGAGTGTGATGTGGTCTAATTCTCTGCTTTGTTGTTCGCCTCTCTCTCCAGTGATGTGTTCTAGTCTTGCCGCGGATGCATAGACGCTCTCTCGCGCCACACTCCACGCCACAGGCACTATCCAAGAACCCAACTTCGGGGGGGGGCCCTGGCTCTCGCGCGCGCCCGCGCCTTTCTCGCGTACTTCATTTACGGTTGCCGTGTATATTTTATATTTCTTGTCTCTTGTTCCTGCGGTGCAACACAGCTATTGAAGGCCTGGGCGGGTGGGGCGAGCCGGAGAGGTGCTGTGCGCGGTTGCCGGGGGGGGGGGCCTTCGAGCGATTTTTTTATGCCCCTATGTAATATAGATGCAGACGCAACTCGGCCGCCGCCCTCACTCCTCGCGCCCGGACAGACATAGATTGAGCGCGAGATATAGAGAACGCGCGGAGCTTGCGGTGTGGTGCGCTGCGGGCGGTGGGCTGCGAGGGGGCGGCTCCGGGTGGTGGTAAATCCACCGTTTGGTCCTGGTGGGGGGTTTTTTTTTTTTTTTTTTTCAAGATCGGCCGCGCGTACGGTCCACCCGGGTGGGGGTGGCCGGGCGGGTGGTGCCCGGTGGGTGGGTGTGAGAGTGTGGGCTCACGCACATACCCGAGGTTTTTTTCCTCCTATATAACGGTGTGCCGTGTCCCTTGTGCGCCCAGTTGTCGTCCCCTGATATATATAACCTGTATGATCCAGTGGTTAGCGAGCTCGTGGCGGTCGCGCCGCGCGCTGCGCGAGCCAGACAGAGAAGGCCTCCCAGACATTCTCTCGTGGGGGACGCGCGCCGCGGAGCGGGCGGTTGGTGACCGCCGCAGACCGCCGCCAACTGGCATACTGAAGATGAACATGTCCACGCACCTCGCGGCCATCACGCGTTCGGTGTGCATGGTGTGCCCCCTTCGACGGCGCTTCGCAACCGGGCACCATCCGTGTGTAGTGTTCGTGTTTCTGTGCCTCTTTCCCCGCGTTAGCTCATATTATTGGGGCCGAGTGTTGCGCGGCGAGAGCCGTGAGCGGAAGGCGGTGTGGTGCGGCAGCTTCCCTTTCCTGATCGGCTGTTCTTTTTTTAGCTGTTGGGGACGGACCGAGGGGCGGTTTGGGGCCGAGAGAGAACTCGCTCGCCCTTTTTTATTGTGTCCCAACGGTGGAAGATCAGAGCCAATTACGGTTCTTGTCTATTTTCTGTTCTGACTCGACTCCTTCACAGAGTTCTGCGTTGGTCACGACGTGCGAAAGGCCATATGGCCCGCAATGCTTTGTGTGCTTGGCGCTTGAAACCCTTTTTATCTTTGCCGGTGGGTTTCCTTGCGGGGCGTGAGCGTGCACCTGCGCGGGGACTTATTCTCGGTCGCGCCTTCCCGCCACCACCTGCGTGTCCTTTGTTTATGCGCGGCGGGATCTCTGCTCTCGAAGTTTTGTGCGCTTCATCGCACCGGCCAATTATAAACTCTCTATTTACCGTCAGGACGCTCGACCAACGTCGACTTTTCTGACCTCAGAAGACTTCTATAATGCTTCGTGCACGAGTTTCCGTGCGACACACACACAAAATACATGTTGTGGGGCGCGGGTGCGACGCGGGAACATTCCGCACTATTCCGTATAGTGGGGGACCTTACATTTGTCTCACTCTCTGCGCGGAAAAATGGATACCGCGCATGGCTGAGAGGTCCTTGCTTGGTCCTTTTGGCTATTTACCTCGCGCCCAGCTGAACGGCTGTTATAGCCGGTCCGCTTCGGTGGCGTTTGCGCTGTTGTCCACGACCGCAGATTTTTCATACTGAGAACTCAGTTCACAGGGATCTGCTTTCCGTCTTTCCACTACGCCGGGTCATGCCCGACTTTACTTATAGCACCGATACACCAGACGCCATTCTGGTGGCTCACTCTCTTACAGTATTGCAACTTGATCTCGCATTCACACCAGTCGGCGATGGTCGTGTGTCTTTCTATTCTTCAGCGTGCGTGTCTCTACGTGTTGGTGGTGTTTTGGTCGTTTTATTTCTATCCATGTCGAGCAGACGCCTTGTGCGTGACGGATCTCGGAACTGTCGCGGGATTTTCTTGGTTCGATATGCGGCCACGGAGAAACCGTGAACTTCTCGATCTTGTTCGGCAGCGGATCGGCCACGCACAGTCGCGCCAGTGCGCTTTGCGGTGTTGCGATTTCCTGGCGTAGCTGGCACCAAGAACGCCGGTAATCAAAAGCCTTCAGCGAATGCCGAATATTTGGGCTTTGCATAGGTTTAGCCGTTCGCGGCTGTTAGGAGGTTGATAGGAGGACCACCGGCTCATCACGGTGATAGCCCTTCTTTCGAACCGAAGTATGATTATTTACTTCAGAATTTTTTCGACACGACAACCGCGCCGACGGGTACGGCCGCCCCACGGGATGGCGAAGGCAGGCCGTCTTCCAATCGCGATCGGGGCGATCAGCTCGACGGTCGAACTTCAGTTGTCGCCGGCATCACCATCTCGGTGCCTCGGCAGAGCGTCACGGTACCGGGTCAGTCGTCGTGCGGAAGTAGAACTGCGGACGGTAGGTTCGAAAGAACGGCGTAGTGACGGCACCTCTTCCTTGGTCAGGATGTTAAGCCTTCGCTTCGAACTGCGTGGTTGCGGGTTCACGACTTGGGTTGAACAGACCTGACCGCGCTCGACGCCTTCACGGTCGATACCCGCGCAGCAGGGACGCCAACGTTGTCGCCAGTCTCCCGCGGATCCAGCAGCTTGACGGAACATCTCAACGCCGTGAGGTCGTTTGTCTTTGGTGTCTTTTGATGCCGACGATCTCGAATTTGCTGTCGCCAAGTGATCACGCCCACGCTCGATACGCGGTCACACAGTACACGACCCGAGATCGAGAACACGTCTCTCGATCTGTGTCATCAGGAACGCTTAGTTCCACGGCGCGCGCAGGCGTGGATTAGCTTGTCAACGTTTCCATCAGCGCACGGATCGAGTTCGCCGATTTCGGGCTGCTGTGCGTTATCGCATGCAAAGCCGAGCCGGGATGCTCGGAATGTCGTTCGCCGGGGTAGCGTACTATGGACAGAAAGCTCGCGGATTATTTCCATCTCGACCAGCTCCAGCAGCTCCTCGTCGTCAACCTGATCAACCTTGTTCATGTAGACGACCACTTGTAGGGATACCCACCGGAGCGGCCCAGCAGGATTGTGCTCGCGTCGTTTGCGGCATCGGCCGTCGGCTTGCGTTCACGACCAGGATCGGGCCGGTCCATCTGGGCGGCACCGGTGATCATGTTCTTGACGTAGTCAGCCGTGGCCGGGGCAATCCGACGTGGGCATAGTGACGGGCCTCGGATCATACTCGACATGCGCGTCGAGATCGTGATGCCGCGGGCTTTCTCTTCGGAGCCATCATTTGGTCATACGGGCTGAATTTCGCCGAAATACTTCGTGATCGCCGCAGTCAGCGTCGTCTGCCGTGGTCAAACGTGACAAATCGTTGCCAATGTTCACATGCGGTTATATTGCGTTCAACTGTAGAGCCTTGCCCATGGGGGACTCCTTTAATCTGTCGTCGGCGTGGGGGGACCAGGCCCCACCCTACGGGTTGTGGTAGGGTTGGGGGCGACCCCACAACCGTTATGCGTATTTCTTCTGGAAATCTCGTCCGAGAGTTCTGCGGGACAGCTTCGTAATGGTCGAACTGGCATGGTGAGTTCGCCGTCCCGGGAAGACAATCGAACGCAGCGTGTTGATGTAGCGAACATGTTGGCAGCGGCACAAAGCATCGATGACATTTCGCGTTGCCGCGGCTGTCCTGACCATTGACCAGCCACGACGGCTGGTCAGGTTCCACCGATGATTTCCGCCGGTATATTCTTTCCGCGGGTCACAACTTCGACCTTTTCATGATCGGCTCGAGCAGTTTGGCGCCGCCTTCTTTTCAGACCTTCGCGCCATCGCGGCACGGGCCCGATTTCGAAATGCCAGAAACCGGACGAGTCGACGTCATGATAAGCACCATCAAATCAGGGCCACCTTGAATTCGACTCACAGGGAATCCGCCACGGACCGGCGTCCATCACCGACTTGATTGCCCTTTATCGACGCCGGGGACGTATTCCTTTCGGAAACCGAACCACCAAACACTTGCTTTCGAACGAATATCCTTGCCCGGCTGGGTCCGGCACTGATGACCATCTTGACCGCGCGAGGAAACTGACCGAACCACCCACTGTTTCTTGTGGGCATAGTTCAATCTCGGCTTTTCCACGGCTGACGGTTCACGATTATGCCACCTGCGGTGCACGATATTTTGCCTCGAGCTTTGAACTCGCGTCTCATGCGGTCAATAGAATGTCGAGGTGAAGTTCACCATGCCGCGCTTGATCGTCTGGCCCGATTCCAAATTCGGTCTAACGCGGAACGGGGGATCCTCGGCTGCCAGGCGTTTGCCAGGGCGTTTTGCCATCTTTTCCTGGTCGGCTTTGGGTCTTCGGGCTCTACGGCAATCTCGAATACGGGCTCGGGGAAGGTCAATGGTTTCGAGAACCACAGGATCCGTTGTCCGAGTCACAGTGTGTCACCGGTTCGTCGTGATTCCTTCAGACCCGCAAGGATCAATTAATTGTCGCCAGCATAGGCGTTCATCGATCTCTTCGCGGTTGGATGGCGTGCATATCATCATCCGGCCAACGCGCTCTTGCTTGCCCTTGGGCGAGTTCAGCATCGTTCCGTCGCCTTTTTCAGGACGCCGGAATAGATACGTGTGAAAAGTCGCGAGCCACGAAAGGATCGTTTTCATGATTTGAACGCCAAGACCGAGAATGCCATTGTTGTCATCGCACGACGGGGATGTTGCGAGTGTTTCAGTCTCGTCACCGGGTTGAAGCCCATGTAATCGACAACGTCCATCGGCTAGGCAGGAAGTCGCATCACAGGCGTTTGAGCAGCGGCTGCACGCCTTTGTTCTTGAATGCGGAACCGGCCATCACGGGCACGAGACACGAACAGGACACCCTTGCGGATCAGGTCTGCGCAGCGCGCTCGTACGGGTTCCTTTGCACTTCAAGATACCCTTCCATCGCAGGCGTATCCATTTCGACTGCGACTTCGATCAGGTTGGCAACGCCATTCGTCGGCCAGATCCTGAAGATCGTAGGATAGGCTGAACGGACCCAGACGCGCCCAGATCTTCGCCCTTCCGGACCCACTTTTCCTCTTGATCAGGGTCGATGATGCCTTCCAGTTATCTTCGGCGGCGATTGGCAAAGCAATCGGAGAGGGATCGCGCCGGTGCGGTCCTTGATCATCTTGACGCAGTTAAAGAAATCAGCGCCGATTTCTGCTCCATCTTGTTGACGAAAAACGATCCGTGGAAAAAGCTTTTGTAGCGGTCAGCCTGACGCCACACGGATTTCGGTCTGCGGTTCCAAGCCAGCATTCGCATCCAGGCAGGCAGACCAGCACCATCAAGAACGGCCAGCGAACGCTCGACTTCAATGGTGAAATCCACGTGGGCCGGGGGTGTCGATGATGTTTGAAACGGTACTTTGGTCGCCGATGTGGCGTCTACATCGGATCTTCCTGACGCTGCCAGAAGTCGTGGTCGCAGCCGATGTGATCGTTGATCCCACGTTCTGCTCTGCTCATCCAGTCCATCTTCGCGGCGCCGTCCATGGAACTTCGCCGATCTTGTGGGGACTTGGCCGTATAGAAAAGGATAGGCTCGGTCGTCGTGTTTTACCGCGTCGATATGCGCATGATCACCGAAGTTGCGGGTAAGCGCGGATCAGTGGATAATTCGGCGTGCCATCTGGGATGCTCCTCTTACCAGCTAATGGCCGAACGCTTTGTTCGCGTCGGCCATCTTGTGGGTGGTCTTCCCGCTTCTTCAACGGCAGAACCACGGCTGTTGACTGCATTCAAGCAGTTCACGGCCAGGGCGCTCTTCCAAATCGTGTTCTCGTTGCGGGCGCGCGAGGCGCTTGATCAGCCAGCGGATGCAGGGCTTCACGACGCTCTGGGGCGCAACTTTCGGACGGGCACCTGATAGGTGGCACCACCGACGCGCAGCCGAACGCACTCGACGGGGGTTTGATTGTTGTCCAAAAGGCTCGTGGAAACCTCGGATGGGCGCGGCTTGATGCTTGTCTTCGACGCGGGTCATCGCGTTGTAGGACGATTCGGCGGCGGATTTCTTGCCGTCGATCATCAGGTTGTTCATGAAACCTTTGTCAAAAACCGGGCTCGACATCTTGGCACATGAGTGAGGCATTTCGCGTTTTTTTCAGCGGGCGTGGCGGCGGGGACATCTGTTAGATCCTTCTTTACTTTGGACGCTTCGCGCGTACTTCGAACGACGCTGCTTTTACGGGTTCTGACGCCCTGGGTAATCCAACACACGACGTTTGCGACTATCGTAACGGACACCGGGAAGGTCTTTGATACGGCCGCCACGGATCAGAACCCACAGGAGTGCTCCTGAAGGGTTGTGGCTTTCACCGGGGTGAGTCACTATTAATAACTTCATCAACCTGCCGACTCCGCTCTCAGGCGACCACTTTTGGCAACCTTTCCGCATGGGCCGAGTTCGGCTTCTTTGTGTGTCGTGTTAAGCGCGTGGCAAACGCCGCGTTTCTGGGGGCACTGCTCGAGGTGCACGCTTGGGACGCTTGGACTTTATGGCTTGCCGCGGCTTGCGCGATCAGCTGTTGGATCGTTGGCATGGGCTTCTTTCCCCCGTCTAATCAACACATGTGTTCAGGCGCGGCATCCCGCGGGTTTAATCTCACGCACTTTGCCGCGTCCACAAAGCACAATCACGCTATCGTTCCCATTCGAGTAGTGAACGACGCGGTGGGTTTTCAGAGGATCGAGGCGGCAGCATTAGCCCGGCATCGTGTCCCACTACAGTTCGAATTCGGCCAAAGGGGACTTAGCCCGCGCCAGATGGTGGGGGTATAGGGGGAGTCGCAAGGGGTTGTCAACACGCCCCACGCGGTTCACGACCGTGTAGGTGTCACAATAAACTCAGTGACCCGAGCCTGTCCGCAGCTTTGCCTCAGACGCAAAATCCGGCGCTTAAATGCCTTCGCGGTAAGTAGCTGAAGACACCGCTGCCTACCACAATCACCGGCTCCTACAAGGGTCACGGTGCGAGGCAGTCGCCCGAAAGCCAGCCAGCCCGCAGTAGGGGCCCCAGATCAATCCGGTTATATCGGAAGGGGCCACAAAAACTGATCTCTCCCACCGCTCACATAACGAGAAGACATAGCCAAGACGACCATGGACCGAAGCCCGATAGTCATTACCCGTGCGATAAAGATTCCATCGGAAACCCATTCCACACAAGGTGGCAGGCGAACGCCACCATCAGGCCAAAGCGATGTTGGTGAAGGTTACGCATCATTCGGATGGGTCGCGGCGGACACGCGCATTGTGACAAGGTCACGCAGTCACAAAAACGCCACGGCAATCAATGCGTTAGACCGAGAAGAATTGTGAACCCTCCCGGCCCGGTCGCACGATCAGAAGCACACCGCACAGGCACAAGGATCGCGTCATCCGGCGCAGCCCAGGGTTCGCCAAAAAAAAGCGCTTGCGGCCAGCGTCACCCCAGCGGCAGCGATTGCATGATGGCGCTTGACATTGGGCCAGCGGCATTGTTGTTAGAGCGCCGTCAAAAAAGACATAGGCCGATCCCAATATTCCAGCAAAACATTCGCAAGGTGGATCAGGCTCTTGTCCACCACGCGGAATCCGCAGATGCAGCGAGCCGAAGTACCATGCCATCAACCCACCGCCAATGTCGTCAGGACGACCGCGCAAAAAAGATCAGCTGAAACAAGTGGCATTTCCCGACAAACCAGCCTTCATGAACGTGTTCGTTTTCAGGGTGAACCCCGCCATGCTGGCCATCAATCAGAAGCGCACGCGTGTATTGTCTGTCAAGCATCGGTTGCTCCGCTTTTTGCACCGGCAAGGTTATTGCAATGGAAGGCGGGCCGCAAGCAAAGCATGAAAAGCCCCCGCCAAATGGCGGGGGCTTTGGACTTGGTCTTTGCAAAAAGGCGCTACGGTTTTATTCGTCGCGGCTTTACGGTGTTTCCACCAAACGTTTTGGTCGAACGCATCACCGCCGCAATATCAGTTCAATGGGTGCGGCCAGTGCTGCAGCGGCTTCGGCCTCTTCACGACGGGCCTCGATCAACCCAACATTGTTCACGCTCGATGCGATTTACGGCGCACAACGCGCTGTCGCACCACCGTCCCGGCAGGGATAAGAACGGCGACGATGGACGTTTCTCTTTCAGGCCACAAGCTTGTCGCGCTTTGCCTGACCGAAGCTTCGGTCAGCACGCGTTGGTTTCCGTGGACGAGGCCGCCGAGATGAAGGCTTTGCGGGTCTGCCAAAGCGACGCCTTGGTTGATCCCGCAGGAAATCGGTTGCACCGTTGCGGGAACGCCCGCCTTTGGCCATGATCTTGTCGTTGACCGCGTCGGAAACTCGCCTTGGTCCAGATTGCTCAGCGGCAGGCAAGCGTTGTATCGCGCTCTCGGTCGATTTTCATTTCTGGAGCATCGGCGCACAATTGACTTTCGATGTGCTTGTCGTTGATCCTTCACGCCCTGAGGAACGATAAAACAATCTTGCACTTCGTCGATTCATGTAGTCAGCCAGCGCTTCGACACCATGATGGCAGGATGGTCATTTGCGGCGCGGGGTTGGCCGTCCCCCATGAATGTTAGTCACCCTCTGCACGAGTTCGGCCTTCCTGCACCGGGACATGTGAGCTTGGCCATTGGCACCATATTGACTCGACTGGACTCGACGCCCTCGCGCGGGTTCGATCGTGATCCGGCGCTGTTTCTTAATAGTCCTTGCCAAAAGCGGCACATTTAGGCCATCGCATCGGCGATGATCGCGTGATCCTTGGGTCGGGACGGGCTCGAACAGTTCGGGGCCACCAACGCGGCAGACCACAACGGTGTTTGATGTTCCTGGTCTTGGGCAGCGCTTTCGGCGGGAGGGAATTTTACGGCGCCACAACGTCACCAGCACTGGTTGTATTGATCCTGACCTTTTTTCGACGGGACAGAGATAGCGTCCACGGGACATTTCGGGGATAGGGGTCACAGGGGTTTTTCCCAGGGGGGGCCTCGGTTGCGGACAGGGGCATCGGCCCCATTCTTTATTTCGACCAGGGGGAATGACTCTTCGGGCTTTTAAGGGCTCCGTTCTTTGGCTTTTGGGGGGCAAGGAGGGGGCGGCCCCGCCCAGTTCCAAAAATTTTCAACGACTTTGTTTCCCTTTTCTTTTTGGGGGGGGGGTTTTTCATTTTCCCGGGGTTGGCAATCCATCGGTCTCGTCGCGCACAGCAATTGCATTCTCTC
>Ga0163217_1106337_pt1 | contig 13619 bp, 5 predicted proteins | sample SynspAceP_FD_185933 | JGI IMG/M metagenome (GOLD analysis project Ga0163217, IMG submission 185933) | Saline lake microbial communities from Ace Lake in Antarctica - Synechococcus sp. Ace-P (PacBio error correction) | ecosystem: Environmental > Aquatic > Non-marine Saline and Alkaline > Saline ... | reverse complement strand
CTCCACTGCAACCGGGTCATTTCTAAGAAATAGGAAATTCAAACTGATCGTCCACAATAAACTTCCACAGTGCCCGCCCATCCGCCCATAATTAATTACAAGCTTTGCCCACACCCTTTTACTGCCAGCTTCACCATTGCTTTTCTCATTTCTTCCGAGCACTACCAGCCGATGGAGCTTCTTCGATAACTTTCTGATTTGCCGACGTTTGAATAGAAACACATTCCCGTTCGAAAAGGTGACCAACCATTTCCATTTGCTGATCACCTAGCACCTGTATTTCAATATGTCTGGTGCATAGTTGATGAATTTCTCTATACAAAACTGCACCATCTCCAACAAGCAGATTTAGCTCCTACAACTCACTGCTCGCTGCATCTGTTCTTCAAATTCAGCTTCATATCTCGACCCAAATCGCATTCCCTTTTCCAAACCGCTCCAGCACCGCCTTTACATTAAGATAGGATAGCCAATTTCCACCCGCTCGTCTTTTCAGCTCTCAACAATATCAGAAATGGCTTCTATTCTGTTGCCAGGTAATCTAAAGGAATATCATATTTGCCAACCGCCTGCTTTAGCAGCCAAGTTTACTTCCCATGATTCCGAATAGCTTCCGGGGCACAGGACCGACCAAAAATTAGCCTGCAGCAGCTTACTGCCTTTTGCGGAGTTTCATTTTCTGACCCAAGAAACCATAAACTCCGGATGAAATTGCATCCACTTCCTAAATCATTTGGCAACTTGAAATAAATTTTAATTCAATAGATAGGACTCAGAGGTATGGTGAGTGGGCCAAGGCAAAAATCGCTTCAATCGGCCAAATTTTACCATGTGGGAGGGAATTCCGGTCTGCTTCACTGTAAGCAGCTTACAGTAGCAAATTCCCATTTCCCGAGCGTGTGCGCATGAATTTCTTAAGGCTTATCTCCTCCCCCGGTTGCGGACTAACAGATTTTTTTTTATTTTTTGGCATTTACACTAAGTTTTTGGGTTTGTAAGTCTTGTAAAGCGAAATAAAGAAATAAATCCGAGATTTATGAAAAAATGATGGCCAAACGACAGCTTTTTTGCTTATGAGTAAATTTAAAGTTTTATTTCTTGGGGGATTACTGGAACTTAATCATTAGTACCTCATCACATTAATCAAACGCTATTGGCGATTTTATTTGCAAAATTGAAGACAACATGGGACCGCTGGGGACAAAACATCTGAGTTTGCAGATGGCTACTTCTCATTTCCTAAACTAGCGCAAAGGTGAAAATTCGCCCCCAAGATGAAATTCAACGGGAAAAGATGTTTCTTTACTTGCGAGTATTGAATAATTACCTAGCGTCTAGCCAATCACCCAGAAGTTACGAAAAAGTCCGATGCGGACGCTGCTGCGAAATGGGGAGCTGCCTATCCTATGGGAGCTCCGAATTGATGGTCAAGACAATACTAGCTTCATGAAAGTTAGCAGGATGAACTTGACTGCTTTCGATAGGCAAGAAAATAAAGTCTTACTATTAACATTCACGGCCTATCAGGGAATTCAGCCCTTGTCTTGTGATTATGATTCATTATTGAGATCGCACCCAAGATCTGTAGCTGAAGTTATGATTCCGAGTGTCCACGCATGTTATCATTGATGCACTTCGTTATGCACTGGGGCAAGCGACTATTGTTTCCCTCACAATGCATATATGACGAAGCTGTCGAGAAACCAATTGGAGCGACGCGACCAAACTGCGAATGAAACTGTGACGGAAGGAATTCTAGTCATCCACGAGGGAGTTTTTTGGAATGACATGTGAGATCAGCGCGGAAATTGAAAAAATCGATTGAGCTTTAACAAAGAAATGGAATTTAGACTCCTTATAGATTGATGCACATGATTCGGTAACTATGCGGCAAAACTGGCGCTGGAACGACGGGAAAAAGAGCACAGGAGTCCAAGATGAGGTAGACATCTACCTTCTCAACTTTGCCTAAATTCAATGGCAAGGTATCGGCTGCATTTGTCGCTGGCGACCCAGATTTGATTCTTTATTTTAAGATATAATATGCTTCCCAGATTTTTGCACAGTTCTCTTCCAATTGTTATTTGGCTAGAGGGCTGCTTTGACATGTCTTAAGTTGCCTAAAACCGCAACCGAATTGAAGGATAATTTGTGCGAAAATCGTCAATGCACTTCGAAAAGGACTGCAATGAGAATGGTCTTTAGCACAGCGAAAATCAAAACTCTCCGGTGACCCAGTTGTTATTGAATGGAACCATAGGAGAAGCAGCCTGCCATGACGCAAGGGATCTGAGAGAAAAATTATGCTATTCGCTCGTAGCTAATTTATTCCATGTAATACTTAAACATTGATTATCTGCGTTTGATCCCAACTGCAGTGCATACTTTGAAGAGTTAAGAAACAATTTTTTTGCTGCATTGCAGCAATCAAAGGAAAAAGCTGACAAGTGGGTTCTACAGGAAATTCTGAACTTGCTATTCCTTTGGGTGAATAAAAAAAAAACTAGTAAATAAAATGCCCTCAGGGTTGAATAGCAAGTAATTTGGCCTATATTAGATTCAAGAATAAAACTTATCAAATCAACCTAAAAAAAACACTTTTAACTAAGAACAAATTTAGTGAAGTTAGAGATTTTGATCTCGCGTATGGAGGAAGATTTCGTTAAGTTCTACGCAAAGGCAATCAAGCTGCGGAACACGGAAGTTAGAAAAGGAATGGCAAGACCTTAAGAAATATTGGCTCAGGACCATCCGTAAGGAAGTTTCAAGACCAAGGAAAAACGAAGTTAATCTTTGAAATAAAAAAAAGGTGACTTTCATAGTCACCTTTTTTTATGTCCTTTTATATTGGTGTAGAATTCCATTTTGTTGTTTTCCGCTCTAAATCAGCCATTCGCACTAGAAGGATCTATTTCCACAGACTTAATATTATCTTTCTTTTGAGAAATTTTTATGGTTTGGTCAGAAGAATATTGTCCTCAAAAGGCCAATCTGGACGTCAATTGAGTCGCCAATAGGCATATTCTTTTTCTAAACTCGGCTTCTCCCCTTCTCATGATTACAAAGGCCAAATTAATATCAGCTCAGCAAAACCTCCCGTCTGTAAAGTAATTACCAAGATCAAACAGGGCTATTCGGCACTTAAACCCATTCGCTCCAGAACAATTTCAGTTTTTCATTCCCTGAGGATTTGACCGCTTTGATCCATTAATCCAACTCGTCTTGGTTCGAGTTCACAAAGTATTCTTTTGTACCAATCCAACTCTATCCCACTTTCTTTCTCCATATTCGAACTAAAGTCGTGACATTTGGATGTCTAAATTCCAAGTATCGCAATATCTCAAAACATCGCTACGTCTCTCACATCATCCTCCAATCACATAGACCCCAATTGAGCTATGAAAGTTGCCCCTTCTTTGAATTAAGCAGCAGACAGCAGGATAAACTATAGCAGGAATTTGTATTGTTAATGATCGAGTGTGTATTTCATCGGCTCTTCCAATCCAGACTTAGCCAACTTGATATAACCTGCATATGAACGGCTGTATGGATTCTGCCGAAGAGGAATGATATCTCAACTCATTGCTAGACTTGATGCATTAATTGTGAATCCTTCACCATCAAGGGATAAAGTGGACTCATTTGGTAAGCCAATACTCCCATAAAACCAGCGAAGTAGATGTGAGCTAGCTCGTGAAACCATTTACTCCGACTAAGCTCCGAATGCTTCGTTCACCGGTAATCAAGGCTGGAATCGCATAACTCCCATCTCCCTATCACCGCCTTGCACCAACAGAGAATAAGCTTATATGGATATTGTCCAAAAATGCTCGGAGAGATAGTTTATCGCCTAGTGGTGTGTATCTCTTCAATTTCTCCCAACTCTCCGAAGTTTCTCTCCGGGAATAAAGAAATGGTGAACAATGATTTCCATTTTGCATTACAACTGTTATCATGCTGATAGTTAGGATTCTGCTGGCCCACATAAAATCATGGACGGCATGGAGCTTTAAAAGTGCCATGTCAAGGTATTCCCTTTTGGGGTGGGAAACTATTAAACACCCTTCATCCTGCATAGCCATGACCAATTTCATTTGGGTTTTGTAATAAACCAGTACTCCACCTCATTACATAGGTTTTTATCACAAAGCTGATTTTCACATCAAAATCTCCCCAAATTCCATAAAATTCTCGAACGGATGTAAGGATTTGGAAAAAATTTTTTATTTTTGGCCAGGGGGGGGGGGGGCCTTGCTCACTCATAGTTAGTCCAGTTTAGAGGATACCACTGATGAATTATAGAATAGCGAACTCCCTCGGCTCCCATCTCTTCCCGAATCTTTGATGCTGAAGTGGAACTTGGCCGTTGAAATGTGGATTCGAATTTCACGTATAGATATTCGGCTAAGGATAGGATTATCCAAGGTAAAACCGACCAAGACCCGTCTCCTCCTCGGCTAATACCTGACGATACTCCATTCATTTTCAATTTATTTGAGATGTAGAAATAGCCTATTTCAGTTGGTTTAGCTTAGCGATCGATCTGCACTCTTTTATCCGGATCTGTTAATTACTTCTTAGATCGCTCATCCCACTCAATGCTTCCAGGTTGGAAAGCATTATAATACAAATGAAAAAAAACTCGATCCTAAGGTGTCAGCGAGACAATTATTCGTATAGGAAATAACTTGACCTAACCATGTGTATTGATTGGTGTTGAACGTTAAGTTGCACAGTCCATTTGACAGACTTTGATCGCTGTTGAAATCTACCGTTTGGACCTTGAGCCAAGTTTGCGAGAAAAAGGGATAGAAAAAGCCCCGTTATAGGACTTCATCAATAAGGAATCATATTAATTTTAATTTTAATTTCATAAAGGAAAAGGAAAAAGAATTTTCTAACAAACCATCGATATTCAAAGCCAATATGTCAAATAGTTAATTGACAATGCCTTATTCCGCTAAAATTAAATTCCCATTCGCTTCCCTATCTTTTTACTTAATTGCGACTTTACTTAAAACACAACTATGAAAAAATTTACATCCTCATTTTTGCTATGCTTATGGGTTGTCAGCTCATCTCTCAGCAAGTAGATATGGATTTATTCAAATCCATGAAAACAAGAATGTTAGGCCCTGCTGGCAAATGAGTTAGGTCGAATCACTTTTCGACGATGCTGTGGATTTCTGCTAATCCGACAGATAATCTATGCAGGCGCTGCTTCTGGCGGTCTCTGGAAATCTAACCTCTGTGGAATCGACTTGGGGATCCGATTTTCGATGATCAAAAAATTCAACTCGTATCGTGCCGAGTTTCTATTTTACCAAAAAAAATCCTGATCTCATGGGTAGGAACTGGTGGAGGAAATCCGGAGAGAATCCTTGACTATGGCGGGGGAGTCTAACGATGCTCTGGATGCCAGGAAAAACCGGGATCTGATGGATTGGAAGAAACTAAGCCACCACGTATCATATTCATCCAGAGGATCAAATACGTTATTTGTCGGCGCGTATAGGATTCCCCTGGTGAGAGCAAGCAAGACCGTGGGAGTGGTATAAGCACTACCGAGGGAGGGGGAAAACTTGCGAAGAAAGATTCTATCGTAGGATGCCAAAACTGAGATGTTGGTTGAGACTGATCATGGATACCTAAGTAAATCCTAATTAAAAATCTTTGTCAACATTTGGCAGCATCGTCGTTATCCCAGACTTTTTTTGAATCATGGAGAGGACCTTCTTCAGGATTATACTTGACAACTTGATGGTGGTGTGAAAACTGATTAAAAGCTAGACGAATAAAAAACGGAATCCCTAAGGGAGATCTTAGAAGAATGGGCTTTGGCTATTCAGAATCATAATAAGCAATAATAGGGTCTATGCCGCTGATCAGTCTAAGGAAAATGCTCTTTTATGTCTCTGAAGATGGCAGGAAAGAAGTTGTTGAAAAAAATCAATGATGGGAGGCGATATCAGATGATCGTCCTTTTCTACTTTTGTAGATCTATGCTTGATCCGGAAAAAATGAGAATCTCGGATTATACCTTATTATAGAGAGTAGGAATGATGAGTGACGGTGGCAAATCATTCCAGAAACTCTTACAATATGACGGAGTCACATCCAGATCATTCATGCTTTGGTATATTCAATCCTTTTGCATCCGAACTCATGACTTGATGGTAATGATGGTGGTCTTGAACATCACAAAGAGATGGAGCAAGACTTGTATTTTGCAGAAAATATTCCTGTTGGTTCAGTTTTTACCATGTTCAATGTGGCACAAGAATTGCCATAAATATTTTACGCGGAATGCAGGATAAACGGCTCTTGGTTTGGGCCCCATTCCATATCTGGAGAAGAGATCGGCCATTCGGAATAACCTATTGCAACGAAATTTCCTTTGGAGATGGCTTTCGTCATGTGGTCCCTGATCCCACTTGATCTCCCGATCATGGCTACTATGCTCTCAAGGTGGTAATGTATCCCGAATTGATAAGGAAAACGGGTCATAATAAACCGTTATAAGGCCAACTCATCCTGACAAAAGATGTGTTCCTTCTGTTCCAACCTGGAAAACGCCGCCATTGCGCAGGATCCTTCATAATGCGAAGACCGTATATTATGGTTCCAATTTCTACAATAAGTCAACTGGAACAATCGAAGATACTTGCGGAAAATCATTTCTCCAGATCTTACCACAAATTTGACACTACCCAAGCAGCGACAGCAATCAACCTTGGAGCATTAACTTTTTTGATATCACTGGAGCTGAAAATCATACGACCACTTTTGGCCATTGCTCTAGCCCAATCAGATCGAATGTAATCTGGGGTTAGGAACAGATGATGCGGTAATGTGCTGCAAGCTGACAAAGACGGAGGAAAAAAACTTGGACTAATGTAGTTCCAAACTCCACAAGGTCTGCCGAATGGATCTTGGGTGCCCACAGATTTCAGGCTTCTACCTACGATAGCAAATCGAAGCGTGGTAATTCGCTAAAACAATATCGAAAATAATGATTTCAGTGCCTATGCTATAACCATACGTCGAATCTCGTTCTTCATTTATCCGGATAGCCAGCATGATAAGGGCAAAGTGTCTCTGGCTATACACTCTCCATCAAAAACAAGAATATAGAAGTTCCCGAGTAGTTTTTTTAGGAACCGAATATTGGGCTTTTATAGTATTCCATTCGATTAAGCTAAAATCGGGAATAAATGGGAAAATGGCACTCCTAAGGCCAGTTTTCAACTTACGACCTTAGACAATTCTAAGAGCGAGAAGCTGATCTTGTGAATTGGCACTTTTGGAAAGATCCATGGGGTACTGATGATATCAGACCGCTAAGAGTTTTTGCCAAAAAATTCAGGAAAACTACCTACAGCAAAATCACCGCAGTTGGCCACTCCTGATGAGCTCTAATCAAAGTCTGAGGGTTTACAACAACCCCTCATGGGCGAGCGATTTTGCCACGGATGCAAAGTATGCTCAGAAAAAATAGAGAATTTGGAGCAGTAATCAGGCTTTATCCATGAAGTTTGGATCATACGATACGGCTAAACTTGATTACCAGTCACAATAAAAATCTTTAATGGGCTAATGCAGCAAATCAGAACTTGGGTGAAAACAGTGTTCCTAAAAAGCGAGTAAAACAAATTAACTTGGAACCTAGATCCGGAAATCTACTTCAACCGCTACTTCATTGCGAGGTGGCAGAGGTGGAAATCGAAACCGGTTTCTATGACACCAAGCGGTGGAGATGCCCTGCCTGGAGCATAATAAGTTTGGTCTTTTGAGTTTAAAGAAAGATCTGATCCACCATGATTAATCTTATTCAAATGGATTCCAAGAATGCGGACTATAAGTTAGCTGATTTAAAAAGCTCGGGGAAGGATTACAAAGAGACTTGAAGCCCTTTCTTCAGAGGTATCTAGTTCCAACTGAAAACAACTGCGATGATGCGCAAAAAGTAATTGATAAAGTCTTGATCTTACAAGGATTTAGATAACGCGAAGAAGCGAAAGCCTTTAAGGCAAAAGCGGCAAAAGGATATCCAAGAAAAAGCTGGATTACACTCGGAAGCTATTTAACGGACCTACCATGGAAGGTCAAGGGAATCCGTAGAAAGCCCTTTTACCCTACAGCCATGACCAGCGAATTAATGCACCAAGATAGGTATGTCGGTTTCATCTTATACCTTTTCACCAGCGCCTACCATGAAGAGCGGTTATTTTGGACATGCAAACTGCGTGCCGACTGTAGCAATGCAGGAAGTAGAGAAATCATAAATGGCGACTGGAAAGCTTTTGAAGAAAAAGTAAAGGCTACTCCAATTGACCTATTGAGGAAGTGAAAAGATTAAATTTCAGTTACTTTTAATTTAAAAGGCAATTTGCTTCAGCAGATGCTTTTTTTTATTGTTTCTTAAAATCCTTTAACCTTCGAATCAATGTCCAACAAATTCATAAAATAGGATTGCGAAAACTGCCGGCTGGTTTGGTCATCGCGATATGATCGGAACGGGGGTGTTTAACCAGTTATAGGATTTCAAACTAATTGAAGTCCAGAACCACTGCGTCTTATAATTTTGCTTTGGACTTTCAGGTGGAGCAATGGCTTCTGATTTGGATGGCACTGATCTATGCGGAGTGCTCGGCACCATCTTCCAAAAAATCGGGAGGTGATTACTATTTTCCTCTCGCTGAAAACGGCTGCTCCTCACAATCCATCACTTGGAACTTCATTAGACCTTGCTTTTCAGCACGCGATCGCCATCGCGCGCCCATGGCACATGAAACACATTACCATCGCTCCTATTTTTGGGAGAAAGTAGTTGGCCAGGTTTAATTTTCTTTAAATCGGATCCCGATCGGTCACTAGTTGGTAGTCTTCGCGAGATAGCAGCTTAATCCAAAAATAGCTTTACACTTTTGAAAATTAGCCTTGTCCTAAATTTCTAATTGCGAATAGGCTTTATTTCTTCTTCAAATATTGAGTTTCACAGGCTTTTGGACTTTCTTCCGATTGGATTCAATGAATCACCAAACCGGGTTGGCAGTTATTCATTGATTTTGTTCTTTTATTTGGCTTTTACCGGTTGGAATTCGGCCGCCTATATTGTCGAAGAAATCGATCAGCCCAGAAAAAACTCCTCCCAAAAGGCATTGATCAGTTCGACCATTTTTTCTTGGAGCGTTCGTTACATCTACTCCAAGTGGTTTCTTAAAACATTGGCCCTATGTATATATAATATCTCTCTGCTAATGCTTCAAGTTGCCACCATTGTCCTTTTGAAAAATATATTTGGACCACAGGAAGGCAGCTTGGTATCAGTTTTTTTTATGCTATCCATTGATCGCCCACTCATCAGTGATTACTTTCTTGGATTGGACCACGGAAATTACCCATCGATCGCGAAAGCGACTACCAAGCTTTGGTAAAACCTAGTTGCAACACTGTGAATTCACAAGAATTCGCAGCTGTGGCAAGCAATTAAGGTTTTTTTTTTTTCTAAATTTACTGCCAATCAGTTTGATTCTATTTCATCAGGGTCCTTTGAGCAAATTTCTGATGTTATGCAGGTTTCGTACTTCACATTCAATGGGGCACCATCACATTTAGTCAATCCGCTTAATGGTCAAAAACCGAGCATCCTTGCTGCACCAGCGATGTTTCAACAGCGCTTCTGGAAAGCGCATACTATCCTATCAAAATTGCTTCCCTCACAGTCACTCAACTTTGAGCTCTCGGAAATCCACATGAGTAGCGCCTCTATATCATTTTAGCTCGCACTTACAGTCCATTAGAGAGTCTAAAAATTACTGTACGCGTATAGGCGTCATTAGATGACATATCGGGTAGGCATACTCTATTGCTATCTAATCATCTGATCTAATGATCAGCTTACCTAACTCGGCAAGCGTGGCATGAACATAAGCAAAGGCATCCTATCATTTCTTACTGTGTATCCTCTAGTTCTAACATCACTACAAGATCCACCGCACTTCTATTACATCATCCAATCTTCCGCTCTACCCTCGATGTTATGGCCTGACTCCCCAGATACTCATTACGTTTATTCGGTGGCCTACTTTATTCGGTCTATATAGTTGTTTTTACTAATCCACAAAGGATTACCATATTTGCCCAAAAGCCGATGATGACTCACATCTTAGCCAGCTCTCTCCTCAGCAGTTCCCTGGCGAACATTTTTATGTGGCCTTCCGATGATTTGCTTGGCTCTGCTTATAGCATATCACCCATACCAAAGACAAATAAAAAGCCAAAGCCTGCTTGAACATACAAATTATTCCAAGCCCTTTTCCGTGCCTAAATCACTCACTTTGGAGCTTAAATTCGACTATTTCACTCAGTCGACTTCAGCATTGGGATTTCCAAATAGCACGGAGATAACCGTATGGGCGATTGCTGGAGTTACATACGCACACGCCACCACGTTGTATGGTAACTTGCCAAGGTGGCGCCTCAATAGATAGAGTCTATGGTTTCTCTCGGATTAACAAAGTCCGCTATATTGTGTCGGATCAAGATCTCTCTCACGGTTCCGTCCTTGAAGCACCAAGGTCTGTGCGCAAAAACCAATACGCCACAGTGCGCTATATGCCAATCTACATAGTTTATCTCTAAGTGATCGCGCAATACTCTGTGCATCGAGGGTCGCTGCGAGAGATATATCATTTTCTGCATATTCGAGCTTTTTCATTATTATCCAAAGAGAGAAAACGGCGCGGCAAAAGTCCTCGTGGGTCATCATAGATAAACTCTCCTCGGCTGTGTTCTGACATTTTCCTCAGGGCCAAACTCCCTTTCCAATTAGAAGATGTGAATGGGGTCATGGTGACAAATAGGTTTTACACACGTCTGCTTAATCACACGAATCGTGCTCCTTAGTACAAATGATGCACACTATTCATATTCGTTTTGCAACTTTTCCTAAACTTGATTCTAACACCGAAGAACTACTACTGTTTCATGAGTATCCGACTAGCCCACTTACGCTCGAATTACCCGAAACTCAATACCAATAATGTCTCTACTATTCGCATAGCATAGACATAACAGAGATCTTCTCCTATTAGATTGTCCTCTCTCCAGTTTCTATAGCATTCCCGCGGTTGTGTCGTCCTCAGATAGTCCTTTACTCTAACATCTCTCGACTATAGTATCGACACTTGCCTCCTTAGACCGATAATAACCACCACTTACAACCACAGAGAGATATCTGATAATCAGTTGGCGCGAAGCCTATGTGCCACAAAAACAAGCGACACCGGCACGCGCTAACCTGACATAGTCTCGGTCTCGCGGATATGAGATAAAGGAATCCGCTCAAGAAAACCATGCGTATAAATTGCGACACCTTCTAAAAGTTGGTTTATGGCAGGAATTCATATTACCAATCAGGCCTCTTTTCCAGTTTAAAGGTCTCTTCTCTAACCCATTTCAGGCCTTATCATTGCGAGTTAACGTCGTTCTTAGTATACTCATCTCCCCCTACCACTATTAACTCTGAATCTCCTGACAACTGAGACACACAGTTTCTTTCCCTCTGTTCAGGACCCGCTGAATTGTAAGTACTACGAGCGTGCGCGCGTAAGATTTAGTAGGTGCGCATTCTTTATTTCCTGAGAAACCCTTCTCATTATCATCATATACCTATTGGTTAGACTGGTCCACTCTTCTTCCCACCAGATACTTTTATTCTGAAACTTATCAGTCCTCTTTTTTTTCGGCCCCTCCTCTCTCGTATCTCATTGTGATACGCTCTCTTCTCTTCATCTTTTTTATCGAACCTGATGCAATAGCTCGCACCATGAATGAATAACTCAGGACTCTAATATTACCATTTATAACTTCCTTTCCCTTTGTCATGGATGCCCTATTTCATAACCAGCTATTAACCAAAGAACCTATCCTGATAAGAGGGAGCTTCGTGGACAAAATTCTCATATGTACCACCGCATTTTTAAATACTGGTAATCTCTAGTTATTTTCCAAAATCCCACCCTTCGAGGTCCTTTTTTGTCTATTTCTTAGCCACAAAAGCCATAACATAGGCCACATTCACCTTCCATAATCTACGGGACTCTGCGCCCTTTCATGGCTTCGATCTACAGATGCGACAGGAAAAGTTCCTCCTCCTGTAATAAATCCACCATTTGGATGCAATACAATTCGCCCGAGGCAAGATCTCGTCAAAATCTCGGCTCTCACCTCTATTACCGCAAGACGTCGTGGATGCACACTTACACAACATTTTTCTGATAGTGGTGTTGGTGTAAACGCCAATAGCTACTCTCTTCTAGTGATATCGCTTTGCAGCATCCTGTACCCTGTTGTCAATGTGTCATCTCACGAATCGTGTTTATTCTCACAGCAATGTTCATCCATATCGCACCTGCGTTGATCATTTCTGATCATGATGATTGGCGTTGTATGGGAAATCATATGTTCTCGTTGGCTTGATACCAAGATTGAATTGTATGGCAGCGACGCAACTCTGTTAAGTATCTTAATGACACCGACCGAGTTCTTCTGCGTGCCTGGCATTTCTAGCAGGGTGCAAACAGGTGTTATGGTAAGCTGCCGCTCGTCTCCCCCACAATCGCCCACTCAATATGTGCCAATACCTCCTACTATGACTGCCTTACCCACCCAGACATTGATCGGCACCCGATGGCCTGAATACCTTTGCATTTTATACATCTCAATGAGGGTTTAGGACATCCAGTGGCGATACCCAGAGAACGCAGAATAATTGTCAGTATTGTTGCATCCGCATCATGTGCTTCATTTACCGCATACTGTTGACCAACAGGGTATATCCAAGGTTTCTTCTAATTCAACCGTATCATCTCAATCTTTGAGCTGCTTTCGTGACATAGCCCGTTGGGCCATATCTACAAGGACGGAATCGTACATCCTAGCCAGCTAATCAACCAAAAGCCATCGCCCAGATCTGCATCCCAAGTAATAGGTTTTCAAGCCACACAGCATCCGGGTCTTCAATCACTTTCCCACCAATCCATCACGCAGTCATGTCAATGCCATCCATCACGAGAATTGTCAAGGTCAGACTCTCCGGCAAGATACAACAGAAAGGACCAACAGAAATTTCCAATTTTTTTTTTGTGAAGGCATCTATTCACAATCGGCTGATTATAGCTATATAGCCTCAAAAGGACATGTTACCAGGATTGAAGTCGACATTACTTCGGAATCAACCAAAACCATCGCTATCACTGATCTCTGTAATAGGTCTAGTCAAGTCCTAAGGCGTCGATCATCTCTTCGCCATCGCATCATCAGCCAGTACACAAGTTCCCATTGTCTTTGCCATCGCAGAATCTTCCTGGAGCACACTGGAACCGTAATGGTATCGTCAGAATCATTTAGCCACACCCTGACTTAGGAGTGAAACCATCACCACAGCAATCAACTTCTGTTAAGTAAGAAACAGATTACCAGATAGCAGATTGTTCTGAATCTTACGAAATATTCCTATTAAACACTTCTACACCTGTTAGGATTCACAGCTTCATTCTCTGCTCTCTTTCACGTACTTCATAGCGACCTGTGATCCGTAGAGAATGTAGGTCAGA
>Ga0163217_1095874_pt1 | contig 13619 bp, 12 predicted proteins | sample SynspAceP_FD_185933 | JGI IMG/M metagenome (GOLD analysis project Ga0163217, IMG submission 185933) | Saline lake microbial communities from Ace Lake in Antarctica - Synechococcus sp. Ace-P (PacBio error correction) | ecosystem: Environmental > Aquatic > Non-marine Saline and Alkaline > Saline ... | reverse complement strand
GGATTGCACCGCGCCTATACGTCCCCGTGCCTCGCGTAGTAATCCCCTTGAACCGCCCGTCGCTCGTCCGCGAGAAACCGCATATGACTCGGCAAGGCTTGTCTGTCCCTCGCCCAATGCGATGGCGAGTGTGTGCTCGCGTGACCTCCCAAGGCTGCTTTTGCAAAGACAATCGTTCATAGGTACATCGTCATATGGTCAAACTGCTATTTCGCGGCTGTTGCTTCGCATTGGTCCGTGTGAGTCCTTTTCATAGCACGCACGACCTTCGTGCTTAAAGATGTCCCTTCCGCAGGCCATTCTCACTTGGCGCGCAGCGTTGCGGCCTGTATCGGTGGTTGAAATACGTGGTTGCCGTGTCACTCGGCGGCAAAGACTGCAGACGGCTTTTTCTCAATGGGTTGGCGCACAGCGCGAGGGTGTGTAAGGCTCGGCCACTTCGTTTCATGCGTAATCGCCTGAGTGACCGCGTGTGATCATCCTCCTAGTCTTCCAGCGCCGGATTGCATCGCCAGCGCGTTCATCACTGTGGCTAGCTTCCCATGTTCAGCGGTCGTGCGTTCTCTAGACCCTTGCAGGCCCGCGAAAATGTTGCTCCGCCGCAAGGATATGTGCTGGTGATCTTACGCCTCTGTTAAAGGTCACTCTCTCTCGTTCGCGATTTGCGTTGCCGTTGCCGGATGGCAGCCATACTCCTGATCGCCCATCAAATGCTTCGCCTTAAAATTTTTAGCATCACCCGCCCTGGGATTGAATGATTCTTTTGACTGGCTCTCGGACCGGCGCACTTATTCGCGGGTATGGGGGGGGTTTTCCATTGCGTCTTAATGTTCGCAAATAAGCGCAAACCATTCAATGCTCCGTTCAGAGGTTCACGCAATAATGCCCAGAAGCCCGCTATCGCGCGTTTTAGACGTCGCTATCCGCTAATGACCGCGCAGCCTGTGCTGTATGCCCGGGGCCCCTGGGCCGCGTGGTACATCTTCGCGCTGGCGCTTGGCCGTAGTTTTGCGCCAAGAACAAGGCGATGCGTGAATCGTGAACGCGGATGCTCGTCAGGTTACGACTGCTGGGTTGTCATCCTCTGCCCGACCCGCCTGCCGAACGAAGACGGCTAGCTTAGCACCGATCTTAGTGTTCGCGGCAATTGCTCGGTCTCGTCGGTCAACTGTCTGCTTGAGGCTTCACCACGAGGTTGCAGCAACCGGCACGCCCTCGATTATCGTGGGCAGGTTACGCGTCTTTACTATGTGCAGCGCAGACCAGGGGACTGGTGTAGTAACCACGATCGCCGACAGCGTACGCGCCAAAATATCGGCGACACGATGACCCTGCACGACAGGCCATGATCGACACTTCTTGATGACGTGACAGCAGGCCGGATTACCCTGTCAGAACCCGATGCGGTGCAGCGCGCGTGGTGAGGTTGCATCGCAAACCACAGGACGCGGCTGGCCGCGTAGCCAGGGACGCTCGACCGCCACCGCGAGCCTTGCCGACTGCTCTGTCAGAGCAATCGCGGTCAGCGCATTCGAAAAGACTGCGTTTGAACGATCAGGGATCATCCTGCCGCCTCTTGATCAAATGCTGGACCAAGTGCGCTTTGGGACGAGGTCGCGGCCCGTGCGTCCCGTCTATGACCCGACGCCAGGCCGCCGCATCGTCGCCATTGGCCGTGCCTCCCGAGCTGATCTCCTACGCGGTTGCCCTGTCGCTTGAAGAGGCACGGCTACACCGAGGCCATTATTGCAACCGTCAGTTATGCAAACGGCCAAGCGCACCTCATGGTTTCGCCGAAACCGGCTGACTGGTCTCGCCTCCTATTCACCTCGGCTGAGTCAGCCCCGTTTCGCGCCGTTGTCTTCTCTCCAACCTATACCTCTCTCGCCGAATTGTGTTAAAATATAGCTGAAACTTGTCTTTTTTTGATGGGGCTATGCCAATGTAATGGCGAATCAATCGAACGCGGACACTTGCGCAACCTTGTCCCAAGGACAAAGACTCGCGTGTGCATCTTGTGTCACGACGGGCGGCGGATATATTGATTCGGCATATTGCGGCCAAGTTCTGTCTCTGCAGTACTTCTGGAGACGCCGCGGACTTGGGGCGGCATAACGCCGTGTTCATCCCCGCCGCTGCGGCTTTTTTGGCCTGATTTGGGGCGACAGCGGGCATCGGTCAGGTGGTTGTTTGTCCTGAAGGCTCGGATTACGGCTTGCCGCCGATTGCGCGCCGCCACTCTGCATCCGCATTACAGGCGCGACCGAACTCACTTGGCCTGTATCGAGGCCAGCGCCAGCGCTGAACAACAAACAAACGTACCGCCATTTCCACGGGACGCCCTAGAGGCGGCCAAGCCGCGCTCCATGCTGGTCTGTTCTCGCGGCCGGCAGAATTGCAGGCACGAACACCGTATCCCAGCCGGCCAATGCGCGTCGGTAACGCGGCTTGGTTCTCTGCCAGGCTTGTCTTCTGCAACGCTACTTCGCAGCGGCCGCCGATGTCAACTATGCCGGAAACCTTGGGTCACGCCGACTCACCTCGTCTCGTGCTGGTAAAATCCGCAACGGATACGAACCGCAGCAGAGTATATGACGAACGCGTCCTGCATGAGGCGCCTCCTATCCCGCACTGCTTTGGCTCAAACGAACGCTCATGTGATATAATCGCGCGACTTTGGGCTGTTGCTCGGCAGCCTCATTTTTAGCGGCGATTATACAACGATTACCGCGCCACCCCATTGGTCTCGCTATAGGCTGATCTTGTTCTGAATCCGGTGTGCTGCAACGCATTCGCGGATTCATTGTCTAACTCTCTTTAAATCGAATCTACCGCTTCGCCTGGCCCGCAGCAGCCCTGAATGCGTGGCTTGCATACCGTATTGTCTGCACGCCGCCTTACTGCGGTGTCAGATTGCCGCCGGACCTTGTTTGGCACCTCATCGGCAAACCTGTTTCGATCATACGTCATAGAATCTCACACTCCTCGGTTGCATGGCGCAACTGCAACGCCTCCAGCCTCTCTGACGACCTAGCTTTCCACGCGTGCGGCGGTGGATGTTAACGGGGAAGCTGCGCGCGCGCTGAGTGATCATCGGGAGACAGTATATCTCACAACACTTCCTTTCGTGAACTCTTTGGCCGTCGTTCTCATCGTGGCACATCCAGCGAACTTTGCGGCGGTCGATTCTTTGATGGTGGGGTCGCTTGGTCATCGCTGCCAGATACACGAGCGGGCATGGCCGCTTTCATGTCCTCGGTGATTTGCGATAGTATTCCCAATCGCAATTTCGCGTCCTGCGCAGCGACTGATCGACGTGTCTACGTCTCAATCGCCGCGAAGGGATACGGGGGCTCTCCGCAAACGCGGCGTGGGACGTGCGCGCGCTCCTTACACCTGTGGCCATAGCCGATCGTTTTTTAACTGAGTTGAACATTTGCGAATGCTCGTTATCTTTTCTGATATGCTCGCGCCGATCGTAGGAGAAACTGCTGACGCTCTGAAAAGGGAACACGGCAATGAGAGTTAAGGTATCCCGTATAGGGCACAGGTCACGGAAACGGCGGTAATAGCGGCAAGATATGTTTTTAAGTCTATATTCAAAACTTAGGTTCTCGTCCGTCAAAGGCCGCCAATTGACCTTTCAACATGTTTCTGGGTTTAGGATCGAAGCGGGATCACCAATCCGTATTTTTTCCACGCCACCTTGGCCAAGCGTTTGTATGCGGGGCCCAGCGCCAATTCCCGAGCCAAACGCGGATACTGCGCTGAGTACCGCGCCCCTCTCCGTCGAGGTTCTGATTACGGACGGTGTCGGCGTCCACGCGCAGATGACGCGCCGTTTCGGCATCGTTGGGCCGTACCAAGCCGCCTTTGTGTGCGATTTTGCCGTGGCGGTTCCAGCCGTCTTTCCTGTTTGCACAAGACGCGAAGAACAGGTCTTGTTTTCGGTGAGATACCGTTGCGCATCGCGGCTTCGCGGGCCATAGCCGTGTAACCACTCCCTTTGTATCTTTCCCGCGGTATTTTGGCGTATCCCATTTGGTTCGGGCGTTACCACGCCTGCGGCTTGAAAGCCGGGACCAGGCCGCTTTTTGTTTTGAAGCCACTGCGCTGTCCAAAGATCTTGGTTGGGACACCAAAAGCTTTGGTCGGTTCTTGGGAAGAAAAACGTCCAGCAAGCAACCGGTTGCTGCACCCAGCTGGAAACAGCCCAGCTGCCGCCGTTAGGCAAATTCGGCATATGTGTCCTATGCTCAGGCGATACCCCTCTAATTCTGGCAGACTCATAGCTACCTGGCTCATCGCGTGCCGCTTTTTCATGATTCCGGTTCACCTTTTGCGGATGCGGCAATCGGATGCGATTATCCTTGTGCTCCCCCTGTTTATCGCCAAATCCCTGCAGTTGGTATAAACGTCGCATCCAGAGGCGCGTGCCGGGATTTCGCGCGTCTGGTCTTCTTAATCTTTGCAGCCAAAGGGAGTTGAGGGCATCATGGCCGGCCCTCAGTTAACATAAGTTGTCCTTAATCGGCAATCGGGGCTGCTCCGACAGTGCGCTCGTTTCCCATACGGCTGGGCAAAGTTGTGCAAGCCTGTGCAATCGCGACCTCCGAGGGACTTGGAAAGACCGCAACAACGCGCGAGCGTCGCGAAAAAAACCGCAATGTGCACTCTGGTTGCAAATCTTTCATGAAGAGCCTCGTGCGCATCGCAGAGTCAGTACCTGGAAAACAGGCTCCAAATGTCCTATATATCGCACTGTCCGAGCTGCAGACGCGCAAATGCAGGACCAAGTTCCGGCTTGCGGGATAAATCACTAGCACGAATGGTTCGTTGTTGCGCGCTTTGGCGGCTACTCTACTTGACTATGTCTGAAGCCGGCGCGGTATGGCGCTGGCTCCGTGCCTCTTTGGTGGCGGCAAACTATGCGGCCGTGCAGTGGGCGTGGCTTTTTGCCGGCCCCCATCACATACACGGGTGCTTGGCGGCGGCTCACTACGCTGGCCCATCGCGCCGCGCGGCAACGAAGCAGGGCCGTAGCTCACCGCGATCTGGACGACGAAAATCCTCGTTCTAAAAAATCCCAGTATAAGAAGTATAGTTAAGGGGGGCAATTCCCCGCTTTTCTTGCTACCAGACCTCAGGTTCAGTCACTTCCGCCTCTGCTGTCTCGGTTATTCCGTCCTCGGCATAGGCATCAGACAATGCCGCGGAACGGGCGTCTGGGCCGGCACAATCCGCTTGTTACGACAGCGTCGCGCCAACTCCTCGGGTCTATAGGATAAGCGCTCAGTTTCCGTCGATGACCCTTTCTTGTCCATGCCACTCAAATTCCACCGATGATCTGCATTTGGTGCAAATCTGCCGTCAGATACGCGCAGGTCGGTCTTCATTCCAATATATCGGTGGGACGCGCACCGCTGGTGGATTCTTCTTGCGCAACAAAGCCCATCGTGCAGCGAAAGCTCGAACGCCATCGATCACCCGATGCCACCGCCTTCGCGCGTGCAACAACCGGTCGGAGTAGCCGGGTCGCCGCCTGCTAGCGCGTGGCTAGATGTGTGACCAAGGTTCACAAAGCGCGCTCGTTGTGTTTCGTTCGCGTAGCACCATGTTTCAGGCTTTTCCGTCTCGACACGACTCACGTCGCACCGTTCGCAACCCGCAGGCGCCATCATTCACTGGCCCATCGCGGGTGGATTTCTTCTCGAGGCCAGTCAATAGATACGCGGCACTCGCCAAGCAGCTCCGTATTTGACCATCCTCACCATACCTCGGCAAGGAAATCACGCGTTATTGCCGTGCCCAGAACGGGCGTATCGGTGGCTCAAAACCAGTGACGTCTGATGAAAACGGCCCCCCAAGGCTTCGTGCCCTGCGACTACCGTTGATTCAGTTTGCCGCCCCAGAGCTATCGACCGTGTGCACAGCCTGAACGTCGAATTGCACAAAACACCGACACGCACGGCGAGGATTCGCAGCGGCCTCAAAGCCGACAATGATCGCCAATTTCACCCCGCCCGCCAAGGCGATTCGAATGTCGTTGCGTTCAACTTCTTCTGGTTCAAATCAGCCCTCTCCGGACAGTGTCGGGTCACCCTCATGCCCGCCATTTTGTGTGCGTGGTGCTCGCTTGGTGGGCTTGGTGGTGGTTGGGCAGCGCAGCGCCTCTACCGTAATTGCCGCCGTGCCAGACCGGGCGCGCAAGGTATCAATGGTGGTGTGCGCGGACTGTCTCGTCACTGACTACCACAACACTGCTTGCGCTTGCCCGTAATAAGAGGAGCAATCAGTGTGCCTGCCTCTGCCAACAGATTCAGGGGCGTCAATTGACCACGTCTACTCGCGATCCTCAAGCCGACATGAACCGTTTCTCGCCATTACAGCACCTCAAGATACACTCTCGGGCGATCCGCCAGCGAATCCCACACGCGCTGCGCCATCGCATTCAATCGGTACCAGGTGCCGGCGTTGCTATCGTGACGGTCATACCGCAAGCCGGGTAGATCGGTACGCGGTTTTTCAAAAAGCTCAGGGGTGACCGCGGGGTTTTGCGTTGCGCAACAGCGGGCGCGACGTTTATCCGCACCCGTTCCAAGCAGGTCGAGGTCATAGCCGATCCATCCCAGACAGACAGACCACGCCGCCCGATTGGTGTCGCGGCTGGCCTCTGCCAGATAAAGGCTCCCGCCGCCGGTGGACAGGATACCCGGTGCTTGTGTCAGCAGACGCGAGATTCACTTCGGTCTCGCGCTTGCGAAAGGAAGGCTTCCGCCGTCGCGTTCAAAATTTCGGGAACGGTCTAGACTTTGGCAGCGGCTTCGATCTTCGTGGTCTGCTGTCCACTAATAGGGGCAACGCCAAGTTTAGTTGGCAAGCGCGACCACGGCATCTTTACCTGCACCCATTCTTGCCGACCATGACAACCGTTCTTTTTCAAGTGTACGGGCGTGGGTTTTTGCGCTCGTATCGGCTGGGGATTGCTGAATTTCGCTCATTCTTGTGTCGAATGACGTGAATCTGCCCAAAAGGCCATATATAGAATAGTCAAATATGCTGGGACAAGACAGGCGGAATTCATGGGCAAACTTAATGCTGGTTTCTGATTTACTCGCAATTATCGGTTTATCGCCTCTTGCGTCTATGCCTATGTGGGAGCTCGTTTTCGCGCGGACTTTCCCCCCCCGTCAGGTGATCCGCGAATCCGTGACGTTGGAAGCAGCATGTCCCAATTTGTCATGGCAGCTTAGCGTTTTGCCTGGATTTGCCCTTGGCCCTTGGTGCCGCTGCGCAAGCCCGCCTCGTCGGGACAGAAGCACCTGATGCGCCCTTTCTGTGATCGAATGGCTGGGCGAACGTCCCAAAAACGCCAGCCCCAGCCGCAAGGCCCCCGTGAAACCCGCAGAGGCCGCGTTGCGCCGCAAGCGTCGCTTCCGCCTGCAGAATGTTGCAGCCGCTTGGGCAAGGGCGGACCACGTGCCATCCGGCTGGTGCCCACAAAGGTCCTCGGTCTGCCGCAGGAATTGTGTGGTGGGTTGCACCGCCGAGGATTTCGCGCACCAGCTCGACCGCTTGCCAGAGCTGCATCTGCCTGTGGCCCTTCATTGCTGTACTTTACCATACTGCTTGTCGGCAGGACGGACCGCCCCGCAAGTGACGCAAAGCAGGGTTAGGGACGATACGCTCGCCCTCGCCGCCGTGGTACCTTATGGAGGCCCGCAGCCCTTTGATCCGCATGTCGTGATTCGAACAGTGCGCGGCGTCGATACTCCGTTGCTCCTTTGACCTGTGGATGCAGGTCAGCCTACTTGCTTGCAAGGGATCGCGCCTGTCTGCGTCTGAAAGACAAATGCCGCTTCTTGACCACAGATTACTCGTCTCTCGCTCTCTCGCGCGCGTCGGGGGAATGGCGACACGCGTCGTGACCTGGGCTCTGCCCAAGCGTGCGCTGCTTTGCCCGAGAATGATTCTTGTCGCTGCTCGACCGTTTCTTCAATCCCGACCTACGAGGGTGCCGCGCCGTTGCCGGGCCGCCGCGAGATGACTCCGCTCTAGTTCCGTTTTGCTTGAAGCATCGGAGACCGCAATCGACCGTAAATTCTTCTACCCGCCCGCCTCATGCCGTCGCCTTCTGCGCGACATCGCTCCTGGAAGCCTCTGAACGGCTATCTGACCCGTATCGTGCCCCCCCAGTTCCATGCCCGATAACCGGTTTTGGGGATTATCTAACAGACCGCGACCCGCGGCTTTCTGCGCATCTGGACCGTGGCGACGCGTGTGCCAGGCGGTTCGGGACAGCTGACCATGTCCTCCGGTAATCGAGGCTATTGCAAAGACCTTGCGCCCCGCTGTGGCGTGCCATGCAACAGCGAGACGGAGGTTGACATTCGCCACACCTCTATGCCGAAGCTTTGAGGGCCATAAACTCACGCGCCAGTGCCGCGTTTGCCGTTTCGTGTCTGCTTCTTCGCCACTATACGAAAGGTTCGGCCGGGGCTGATTACGCAATCGCAGGATCCGCCTTCTCGCGCAATCGCGACGAGGCGAGCCCCGACATCACGCCTTTGATATTCCCTATGCTCGGGCATCTGCGAGCGCGTTCAGCACCCCCACGCCGCGCAGCTGGGTTGGTTGAACTGGCGCAAAACGGCCAGCTCGCGCGCCATCCTCTCTCCATACAATTGCCCTTCTGGAGACTTGGCGCCTCGCTCCGGCTCCTCCGGTTCTGCCTGGCGCTGAGCGGTCATCTCTACCTGCGATGCTTGGGCTAGAGGTCGCTGCCCGCCGTTGCCGGCACTTGTCAAACGTCCTTTGAACGTGATTGATGCCAAACTGACTCGCTGCATTGGGGAATCGACCTTCTAGAGGCTCAGCCTGAATGGGTCTGCTGCACACGAAACGCAGCTCGCCGTATGCGTCCGACGCTCAAGGTGTTCGTACAGCTTTCTTGCGCCCGGTCCTTGGATTTCGCGCGTGTGGGCCGTCAGGACATTCGAAGCTATTGATTCTGTGCGATGCGCAGGTTGGTCTTGCCACAATCGACCGTGTCGGCGACGGCTATCGGCCCACAAACAGCTGTACCGCTTTGGCCTTCGAGGAAGGCTGGTGCGCACGGATAACCCGTCGATACAGATTGCGGTCAAGGGATAAACCGCCTGCCTAAAATTTCCGAACACGAAGTCGAGCCTTGAGTGCGTTTGACGGCTGGGCTGTGCGATTAAGTTCTGTGTGCCGGGCTTGTAATCAGTAGTCTTGGATCGCAGGCAGGTGGTCGTGCAGACACGCCTGTGTCTGGGTTGGGATTGCGCGTGTCTTTTGACTGTACGTGGCTGCGGGTGGCGTTGTTGGTTGATCGTGGAGGCTGTTGTCCGCTCAGGTCTCAGGCTGCTGGCGACTCGTGGAGGCGACCCGCGTTTGGGTGGTGTATTGATGTTGGCATTAGAGGTGCGTTGGATGTAGTTAGGATTATCGTTGTTGGTGTTTGTCTGATTGCCGGTTCGCGGACATGTGGCTTAGGGCGATCCTGGCTGGTATATGATTCCAAGCGCGACAGAGCGAAAGAACCAGCACGCAGTGCCAAGCTACCACGTGGTCCCGAAGAGCTCTCACGTAACCGTCCAGACTATCTCGCTCTCTCAGCTCTGTTCTTCGTTGGCATAGCTGTGCCGGGACGACCGCCTACTACTATGACGGCTTCGCGCTTGTCCCGGGCATTTCTATTCTAATCTCTTGGACTTTACTCACGCGGACTTCCCTGTGCTCTGTCGTCTCCGTACGTCAACTCTCGAGACTGCTCTCTCCAAGGACTCAAACACGCCCCAACATGCTCGGCTCGCTCCTCTCGCCTCTTGGACGACTCTTCACTCTGCTTGCTTGCCCCGACTGTACCGCTCTCGGAAGTCGCGCTGGCGCATACGAACCAGTGGACTGTGAGCATAGTCCAGTGAGCCCCGCGCCGACGTATCCGTTTGCAAATTGCCCGAGCTCGATCTTCTCGATACGTCTATGGAAACCGACTGAGCTTTCAGGAGCGCGCGTAATTCACTGTCGACCGCGTTGGCGTGGCTAGAGATGAAGGCGCGTCGCCTCTGCGGTCGCACTAACGGTGTTCACGGAAAACAGGCCTGCGGATGCTTGCACGCAACGGAAAGAGGAGCATCCTCTGAGGGTGCCGCAATAACTGTCAGCTGCGTGCCTCGTGTATACTCTGCCGTGTAATCCAGAGTCTCTTTTCGTCGATCGCAAAGGAGAGCCAGGATCTCGCTATAATGACTAACGTCGCTCTGCTCTACTTGATCTCTTCTCTCGGCGTTCTCGGTGTTGGTAGAGATCTTGACGCCCTGATAAATCGGTCCGTCTCGGACACACGCTATAATTCGGCTCGCGATCGACGATGTCCCATATCGCGGCGACCTTCTCTACACGTCGGTGTTAAATGCCCACGCTCTCGTCGGGTGTGTCTGCGCTTATCAGATCGTACACGAGCTTTTAATGGTGCACTCGCGGATGATCGCCCTCCTCGTCCGGCGCCGCCATCTGCCTTGCGCTCTAAACCGCTCGCCGTTCATTCTCCTCTCAGGCACCTCCCGTGACCCGTGTCGGTGCACCTCGCGCGAGTGAACAATATATGCAAAGGGATACGACACGCGTTATTCCTGGTGCACCGCGTCAGTTGGCTGCTGTACGGATTTCACTGGTGCCACTGCGGCATATCACTTCGCTGTGACGGAAAACGTGCTGATGATAGGCACGTAGGCGTCCATCAGTTGCCAGTCCAGCAGGTTCAGAGATCTATGCGCAGTGGTGCACAAGTTAATGTTCGCTCCGTGAAACATCCGCGCTCTCGCTCTCGCACAGACGAGTCACGGCGTGAGTTCGGTGTGGGAAAGCACGAACGATTATAGCCGCATACCTCGCGCGAGCTACTGGTTGTTTTTCATCAAGCTTTTGCGGCGGTACTCCGAAGACGATCGAAGCGCGACACCGCTGACGCGCATAAACGTTATAGCCCATGCGCGGTTTGGCTGCTCATGTCTCTCTGGATACTTTAGGGCTCATACTCACATCTCCGGCTGCTATGGCTCATCCTCGTGGCTCTCCGTGCCAACCCCTAGGGCCGCTGGCACGGTTAAAGGCGCTTCAAGCACCTCGGCAGGTTCGAATATGGCCCCGCCGAACAGCACTCAACTCCCGGCCTCTTGTTGAATCTAGGCCCTAGGACAAACGAACCAACCAAACCAAATCCATACACCAACAACCATACAACAATAGACCCACAACCACACAACAACAACACAACAACGCAACAACCTAGCAACCAACAACCTGCCAACGCTCCAACTGCCAACCGCCAGACAGCCAACAGCCAACCGCCACAGCCATACAGCCGAACAAGCAACCACAACCACGCAACCCTCCAACCACCATACCACAACCACAAACCACCAACACGCAACCCGACCACCACCAACCACCAACCACAACCACCAAACCACCACCACCAACCCACCAACCACCAACCACAACCACCAACACGCACAGCAACAGCAACACGCCCACAGCCAACGGCCAACAGCAACATGCCCAACAGCCAAACCGGCCTACACAGCCAACAGCCAACCGCACAACCGCCACCGCCAACCGCCAAACCGGCCACAGCCAACCGCCAATACAGCTAAAGCCAACAGGCCACCGCCACAGCCACCAAACCGCCAACCGCCAAAGCCAACAGCCAAAGCCAATCGCCAAGCAAGCCAAGCCAACAGACCAACCGCCCAAACAAGACCACGCAACAGCAACGCAGCCCAACAGCCAACAAGCCAACAGCAACAGCCCAACACCGCCAACAGACAACAGCCAAAACAGCAAGGCAAAGCAACCCCCACCACAACCACCATGTCCGTAGACCGCCGACCAAACCCGAACGGGGACCGGTTTTCGCCGCCCGCTCGATTGTGGCCGGCGCTCGGAATCGTCGCGTATATAACCCTGTTGACGTTCGTCGCCGTGCTCACTCCACGACGGTGCACGATCCCGTACCGACGTCGTGTGAACGATTCGAATTGTTCTACACGCCTGACGTTCCGTCTACCCGGTCAACCGGCCGATCCACAGCCTGCGGATCGCTCGCGGGCATTGCATTTCCGCTGTGCTTGCTCGACGCCGTTCGGCATCGGGTTTGTCGTTTAATCGGTCGCCGGCGGCGCATCGACGACGGCCTGTTTGATCGGAGGGCACCATGAAACGCGCCCGTGCTCGGTCACTCGGTGGGCTGCGTGGACCTGGTCCGGCTGCTTGCGCCGCCGCCTGATGACTCGATCGAGTTGGCCGAATGCCTCGTTCCGGGCAACGCGCGAGCTAACTCGCGCGACGGATGGGGTCGACGTTTTTATACAGCCACTTCAACCCGTTCGGTTCTGGCATCCCTCACGCGGCACATTTCTCGCGTCGGTTGTTGGCTAACGACCGACTACATGCTCGTCTACGCTCGAGTCGAGAAATTCGTCGTCGGAACGCGCGAATGTCCTCGCTCGCGGCCTCGCTCGTAGCGGTGGGTGTCATGCCCGTGACTCTTCAAACGCCGCCGCAACGCGTGTCACCGACGTCAGATCATTGCCGATTACTCTACTCTTACTGGACATTGCGCCCCGTGCAATGGACAACGCGGGTTAGATCGACCCGCCGAGCCCACGATCCAAATACCGCAACCGCAACGAACCAGCAATGAATCGGCGAGCCAATCCGCCTGCACCGGGCGAACGAGTGGAAACCCCGGTCGCCGAGCGGCCACCAGCGTCAAGAGGCAGGTACTCGCGCAGAAAGGCCAGCCGCGCTCTCCGGGCTCGGCTGCTCGCTGCCGGATGACCCGCTGCCGCAAATCAGCCGCCGAAGGCGAAAGAAGTAGAACACGAAGTGGAACACGGAGAAGGGAGTACGAAGAGAATACGAGGAAGAAGAATCCACAGAGGTCCACCGAAAACTCGAATCGAAGTACGGAACCCATACCTCCGCACGGACGAGGCCCACGAGGGAAAACGCCCCGAACCGAACATTCCAAATCCCCCTCCGCAAACGAGGACTGCAGGAGCATGAACTCGCGGACGCGTCCAGACCCCAGCGAAAGACGTGTCGTGAACTACACCGGGCCCAGTCTCGATTTGCTCGATCAAGCAGCGACGGGTTCGATTTACGTACGAGCAAGAAGCCGAGGCCGCCGAAAAAGCGGTCCTCTTGCAAGAAACGATCTGCCAACTTCGGCGTTTGTGCACGTCCGTGACATCCAACCTCGGACCCGTTCATCGCCCCCAATGACGAGATCGAGAGTCAGTGGTGCGATTCTGACACAAAAATCAGCGCCCTTCGCCGACGACCTTCGCCTGTTGCGTTTTGCGGGCTTCCCCAGCGTCCGCGTCGCCCACGATCCCCCTCGGCAAGAAACTACTGCGTCGGTATCGAAGTCCCAAGAGATCCGCCAACGGCAATGCTCCGAGTTTACGTCTTCGTGCACGTGATGAGCAATCCGATTCACGCAGATCCACAAGATGAACATGCCGATGTTGCTCGGCCAGATGACGTTTCGGAGATCGCCGATGCCGGTCGACCCTCCGCGAAAATGC
>Ga0163217_1114301_pt1 | contig 13620 bp, 14 predicted proteins | sample SynspAceP_FD_185933 | JGI IMG/M metagenome (GOLD analysis project Ga0163217, IMG submission 185933) | Saline lake microbial communities from Ace Lake in Antarctica - Synechococcus sp. Ace-P (PacBio error correction) | ecosystem: Environmental > Aquatic > Non-marine Saline and Alkaline > Saline ... | reverse complement strand
TCAGGCGGGCAAGCCGCCATCACAGGATCAGCTGCCCGTTCCCATACAGTTCGCCCAAAGCCACGGTGCTTGGATGACACCTGCGGGAGGATATCGATCGCCCCAACAAACGGCCAACCGATGGGCAGTCAAAATGGCTGCCCTCTTTCTGGGAGGTCCGGCAGGGCTGAGGTTGATGTGATCCGTTTGCTGGGCAGGCAATCGCCATTTCGCGCCAAGGGCGCGCGCACCCTTTCGCGTGCTTCTGACACCGCTTGTCGGCAGCCCACGATCGAAAATGCAGTTATTCCGGCGGACAAGCGCCATTCGCACCTCGACCGAATGCGAGCGCGTCGCATACGAATCCTCATAATTCTCCGGATGCGACCGTATATGCCCGTGCGACCATGTTCCCCTGCTGTCCTTTAATCCTTCAGTAGGCGGGGTGTTTAAGAAAACGTTAAACGATGCGGAAAAACCGGAGAATTCAGTTATATTTTGGCAAAAGAAGCAGCGCGGCGACCGTCAGACTGGTTCATGTGCCACCATCTCCCTAGCCGTGCGTGATGGAAATATCATCGAACAGAAAGGTTTGTCGATCTGATTGCGCCATGCGGCCATGCGCATCGACCGCCAATGCCGGCGCGTTGAACTTGGTCAATATCCACGCCCGAAATGCGCCACGCGATAAAATGTGCGGTTCAGGCTGGCTGTGATCCCGGTCAACAGCTGGCGTTGATGCCGGCGGCCCGCGGTCGTCCAGCTTCGCCTTCGGGGGCCGCAATTCCCGGGCGCGTATCCCAGTTAGACGCGCGGCTGACCGCTCCGGATGCTTTGTGGACACATCGCGGGCTAGCCATGCCGAACACTCACACCATCCCCACACGACAATCAAGCTCGCGTAGGTCAGGTCGTGCGCAGGGCGCATTCTCTGTCGAGGCGCATGCGTATCGCCGTGCAAGCAAGCGGATCACATTCGGAAAAGATCAAAACCCAACACCCCTGGTGCAGCCATTCGCAGCAGCCTTCAGAAACGTGCCCGATCAACGCTGATCAGAAGACAGATCTAGCACGGACATCGCGCCAGCCGAACAAAGTTTCTCGTGACAGTCGGGCCGTGGCGCACCCAATGGCCAAACTTGCATGCACCCCAAACGCCTTTGCCAAGGTCGTTTGCATTTATTTAGCGTTGCTGCGCCAAAGTCAAAGCGGGCGGCGTGTACGAAAACAAGCCAATTCTTTTTCGAATCGCGTATGAACCAACTGCGGTTTTCCGCGTTACCATGAAAAGCGCAAGGAACATTGCCTACGTTTGTAGGATGGACATCAATGACGCTGGCGCAATCACTGACTTTCTTTAGCACCCCCACCGCAATGAAAGCAAGCTTTGGATCGATACAGGAACGTGAGGCTCGCAATGCTTTGGTCGACCAGCCGACGAGTAAGCGCTGCACGACGCTCCATCACGCCTACATGCGCCCTTAGCTATTTCGATGGCGGGTTAAATTCAAAACGCTATGGCGCACGATGAATTGATCTTTCAAAGGCCGGATTGGGCCAAAAAAGCAAAATGACAACCGCCGACAAGTTTGATCCTGATCGCGGAGGTACGCTTTTCCACCTATTGCTGTTATTGTAGGATCAGCGCACTCTCCGAGCACTTCAAGAACCCACGTCATTCGCCACACCCCGATGGTCCGTTACCCGCTCGACCTGTTCCTCGCAAAAATTCCCTTTTTTTCTCAACATGCGCCGTGTTCCAAGCGCGAGAGCGTGAAGCCTCAACGGTCCCGCGAGGCGAGACCCTCATTTGGAACCACACCAATTAGCGAACTCCCCACCAACGCGTGCTGGCAGACTATTGATCTGCTTACCGAGATTGTTGCGTTGCCATTTGGCATGACGTCAGATGATGGAAGGCCGCCCTGTCGGGATCGGATTTTTCCCTGAACGCGACCAAATCTGCTCAGACGTAGGTGGGTCCGCCGATATGATCGATGAGCGCTGCGGATCGACAGCGCGCAAGCCGTCCGAACGGGTGAGATAGTCACACTTTACGATGCGCAATTGGTTGCTCGCGATGCAGGGCGTGCTTGAACGAGCGCGAGCAGTTTATCAGTGCCCGAACCGCAACATTGGCTTGACCAGCCCCGCACATTGGAAAAGCCTTGGCCGCATAATGCTGAGCGTCAAGAAGCAGCCGGGGCGCCCAGCTCGAGGGGCCCTGCCTTTTGCAAGATGCGCAAAAAGACCTTGAGACGCAGTCGTCCGACGTGCGCCCACTTTCCCTGATGTGATCCTCGACACCGTCTATGTACCTAGTGACCCACTGGCCTGTATTCTGCGCCGCACCTCGCGCAGGAACGCGGCTGGCGCCACACACCACACCCCTATTTATCTAGCCAAACACGAGATGGGCGCATTCCGCGCGCAGTGTCCAATGCGCCTGAAAACACCACCACCACACCGGGCGGATATTGCTCCTTTAAATCCCATGATCTGACCGCCGTCTGCGTAAAACGGCGTGCTGTTGTCACACTGTGCGACCCGCGCTGGGGCGAAGAGTTTCGTGACCCCTTTGTCCGGCTCTCTGCGCTAACGGCAAAAGCATGTATGACGCTGAACCTGTGGTGAGTGTGTGCGGGTGACGAGCAAAGATGGCATATCCACACTGAGCGCGTCGCGATCTGTTGTTGTCGCCCTGCCACTGCTGATTCTGATGCCCAGATGCGACGGTGCACGAATATCTAGCCTCTACCTTTACTGTGGCACGGATACGCCGGTGTTGATCGCGCCGGCGATGAATGTTGCGCATGTGGGATCAACCCTGCACGCAGCGCAACCTCGCAGATTTGCGCGTGCACGGCATCAGCGTAGTCGGACCCAACGACGGATTATGGCCTGCGGAATTGGCCCGGGCCGAATGTCCGAACCGCCGAGATCGTTCGGCAATAGAGGCGAAGCTGCGCACCGCGCCCGCTGAAGCCGGCGTATTCTGGTGACCTCTGCCCGACGAATGAACGATTGATCCTTGCGCTATATTCGCGAACCTGTCGTCGGGGCGGCAGGCACCGGCGATTGCCCGCGCGGCTGGACTGCTTTGAGGGGCACATGTGATCTTTGTCACCGGTCCCCGATGTGCCCCCCCCCGACGGGTAGAAAGGTGATCCGGGTTGCAAAACGGCACAGCAGATGCAAGAGGCGGTAGAGGCGCATTGCCGTGACGGCCGGCGTGTTTGCGCAGCTGTGGCCGCATTGCGTATGCCAATGCCAGCGGGACCGAAAAAGTGAAAAAAGTCGAAAGACGCGCTTGCCGGTGCTGAGCTTTGCGGAAAACCCATCTTATTCTGAAGCTGGTCAGCGCAAGCAGGCGCACGCGTCCGCAACTTGGTCGTGGGCTTTGCCGCCGCAGACAATGATGTGGGGGAAAAATTGCCACCGCAAAACGTTTGCGCAAAGGCTGTGAACTTGATGTTTGCCCAATGATGTGTCGCCAGCGACGGGGATGTATGGCGGGCAGAAAAACGCCCGTACCCCTCATTTCGCGGACCGCGCGCCGAAAGCTGGCGCGCTATGGGCAAGGGATCAGTGGCCAGCAGTTGGCCGCACGATCGCGCAGGCCTGGGCTAGGGTTTTCTTGCCTTCGGCGAGGATTTTTGACCATTTGGAAAAACGCCCGAGCGGCGTAGCGGAGCGAGTGATGGCCGAGATCAAGTTCAAACTTCGCGGCAATGCATGACGCTGCCGCTTCCGGCCTTATGCCACGGCGGGGCGGCGGGAATGGCCTGCGTGCATTTCCTGCCCGAGCCCATTAACTTTTGTCAAATGGCAGATCAAGTCTGATTCGATCGGGTTCTCGTTGCGAGCTGCCCCGCGGGACCGAGATGCAGATCAGCCGCGGTCCGTCTTGCAATTGAAGCACGGGTTTTTAATCCCCCAACGGCCAGACCGTGACGAGGGACTATCGCGGCGTGGTGATTGGTCGGCTGTACTATGTGGGGGATGCTCGCCTTTCGCATGCGACCACGCGACCGCATTTGCCAGGCTGTTATGCCCAAGTTCCAGCAATACGACGTGTTCGAGTGGACGCCTTGTCGGATACGACACAGCGTGGCGGATTCAGCTCTACGGCTGAAATTATGTCTGATCGCAAAGGGGTTGCTGCTGTCGCGAAACTTTAACATAGCTGAAATGAATGTGAACTTATGCAGTCGTAGGTTTCCCGAAATAAAGGGCGCGGCAACGAATGCTTCCAGGCTTCAAGCCGTTACGAAAACATTTGCGCGAATACAGCGTTTCCACGCAGCGAGCTTTGCGTCGACCGCCGATGATGATCGGATCATCGGGCATTTCCGTCCCGTAAATCGACGCTGCTTGCGGATGGATGAACTGCTGACCCCCGCCAGCTCGGGGCGAGATACTGGTGAACGCGTGATGATCACCAAGCTGCGCGATCAGAAGAACGCCAAGCCGTCGGCCCTGGCAATATCCCCACTGCCCAATGATTCTTTCAGCAGTCCAATCTGGTGCCGCGGCCTGGATGTGGTTCGAACGTGCTGCACGCACGTTGAACCGCCGGTCTACACTGCGACGATGTTCAACATCCTTTCCCCAAGACCGACATTGTCCCGCCATTGATATCTGATCTCTGGCATCGCTGAAACACGCGCCCAAACGCTCGAGGCCCATCGCGGCAGCCAGCAACGTGTCGCCATGCGCGCGCGCTTATGCAGGCACCGACGATATATCTCGCGGATTGAAACCCATCGCACTCGCTTGAATCGATGAATGCGCAGGCTGGTTAGCAGCGCTTGCGCGACAATCCACCGAACAGACGGGCGCATGTCATCGCGAACCCTGCACACCTGATTGACAGGCCCGCCGCTATTGCGACCGCTCACGCATGCGGCATGGACGGATTCGTTTTTGACGGCACGCCTGCGCAGCTGACCACCGGTGTGCACGCGACATTTACGTGCGATGCCAGTTTTCCGAGCAACGACATCGAACCCAGATCGAAACGCTTGAGCCCCCCCCAAGGTATGGCGGCTATAGCCCCCCCCGCTTTTCTATCACCCCTCCTCGATCTTTTGGGGCCTATCTACAAAAGAAAGAGACACGATGAAACAAGATATTGCTGCCTGCTCTGGCGACGACAACCCTTGCGACGGGTGCGCGCGCAAGGCGAAGCCATCTCCGAGTCCGCCATCGGTTGGCTGGGCGCGAGAACGCTACGAGGACCGATTGAATTCTTAACGAATGTATGCGCGTTCATGACCGAAGAGCTTTGGTGTGCCGACCAAAGATTTTCGGCCCCTGCCCGACTATAACGGCGTTTATTCAGGGTCTGCTGGCGGCACGCTGGAACATGCGTGGCTGGGTGCCTCGGCTATGCGGCGCGTTTATCGCCAAAGGACCCGAAGCGGTCGAGCCTGTACTGTTAAAATGAACGTGACGGTCTAGCTACCACTCCATTGGTTTGCCCGCGCCACCAGCGGCATCACCAAAAGCTCGAAAGGCTGTCAAGGGCAAAAGTTTTTGTGCTTTTGGCCGATCGAACTCGACTCATGCTATCTGATCCCTTCGATCGAAAACCCGCAGATGGGCGAAGATCACCATGAGTCCGGTGACCTACTTTGGTAGGCAAATTCACCGGCGGTCACGAGCAGACAATCTTAATGCGAGTCAACAATGCGACATCGACGCAGGTACCTGGCCGACGTCAGGGCCAACTGGGAAGACGGCCTTATAACTCGGGCGCCGCGCAAAGCGGATTCGGGCTGGTTGATATGAACGATCTGGTGAAATCTGGCGCCTCCAAGCCCGATCCCTGAAGCCCCGTCTATTTCTCAGTATCTGCCGCAGGACTTCAAAGGAACAGATGACCACATTGGTGGACACCCGTATGAAATCGACCCCGGACTATACCTATGCTTGCCGCAGGGCAGCCTTGTTTCGATCCGATCACCCATACGCCTATGTTGTCGATCATCGAGGCACGCCAAAGCCAAAATCAATGATTAAATAATTTAAGCACTGTCGCTGCTCCGATCCTCATCGGCGGTCAGCATTTTACGTAAAGGGCTTCCCATGGACTGCGACATCGCATACCAACCCGACCGAGCAGGGATCAAGAACTAATCTGGCGCTGGCCAGATCGAAGCGCTGGTATGAATCTTGGTGCTGTTGATCCTTTTTGTGGCGGCTTGCTGGTGGGCGCTTTTAATTACCGGCGGCGACCGCAAATGCAGGCGGTTCTTGGGACGGCTGCCAAAACGTTCTCTATTTTCCCCGCTACGTGATCGTGCGCCAAGCGATTGAACGCGGGCACCTTTTGCCCGATATATTGGCAAATACCTGCCTTCGTTGATCGGAGACGGGAATATTGCCGCGAGTCGACCCTGCTGGCGCAATGATCCGTCTGTTCGTCGCTGATGCGTCACGCCGCGGCTTGCCCTGTGCCGTGGCGGTCAGGTCCCTTGCGCCGTCCCGTCTGGGACCTGTGCGCGCCGTCCCCGAGATCGTCATCGCGCTGGTTGTTATCTTTATGCTGGGCGGCGGCCGTGCCCGCGATGATTGCCATTTGCGCGCATACATCGTGCGTTGGGTTTTTTTTTTTTTAAAACTTTTTTTCCTTTTCCGAGGTGAATGAAAACGCCTCTCTCAAAAAACCGCGTAGAAGGTCTTGCCTCTTCGGCAGCTGAAGCCAGCGCATGTGGCCTGCGGTGATCCCCGCAAGTGGCCCCGAACTACGTCAGCTATGCCCTGTGCGCTTGAGATCAACATTCCGCGCCTCTGCATCCTTGCTTCGTCGGGGCCAGGTGGCATCGCTATTACTGCGCAAACACCATGAGCTGGCAGGCAAATCGACCGAGCTGCCCATCGTCCTTTGCTGTTCCTGACGATTGGATCGTCGATCAGCTTTCTTCCGTTTCGTAACCGTCATGGACCACGACTGCCGAGTGCAAAGTTGACCCTATGACCCGGACCGCCCTTCACCCCGGGCCCAGACGATGTGCACTTCTCGCGCAGCGTTATGACCGCTTTGGCGCTGCCCCTGATCGCGCGTGCCTATTCGTCATATCTTCTTTGCCTTTGATTATTGCCGGGGCTGTGGGACCGGATCAACGTCGACAACGCCAGCACGCTGTGTCTGATAACCTATAGCTACAAAAACCCATGTCTCACGCAGGAACAAACCGCGACGGGCATTTTCCATCCAAATCGAAGGCGAGCGAAAGGCGCATATGAAACCGGTACGGCCCCGATTGGGTCACGCTGCGGGGAAATCGCCCCGTTGCTGATCTGGGGGCGGCATATCGTGACCTCGGCCCGCAGGTGACCTATTGATATCCCGCGGCTACGCCACCGTGGTGGCCAACCGGACCAGCCGCCGGCGTTCAGGCGACATTCCCGCCCGGCATATCCCCCTCGGACTATATCAGACGCATCCAAGAACCGTTGGATGATTAACACGATGCAGGGCGCCTGACGCTCACACGAATCGGGCGACCGAGTGTTCAAGTACAACTACGCTGAGCTGTTCTTTTTCACGCCGACACCCTTATCAGGCTTGCCCTGTTGCACTCTGGGAGCTCGCGCGGTCAGCGGCGAAGCAGCGCCGATCTTCCACATTTCTGACCAACCGCAATTGCGCTCATGCGACTTCTGGCTTGGCGTTGTACGAACGTTGTTGATGGCATTCCTTGCACGTTGCGCAGGCGATCATCGCTTTGCCGGCTGGGTTCTGCCCCAATAAACTTTACCCCGCTGCGGTCGCTCAGGTTCCGGCGCGCGCATTCGATTTTTTCTGCGCTGGTGACGGGCTTATCTGACCATCGTGCTGTCGCGGCTTGGGCCGGGCCCCGACGGCACTGGCATCCTGCTGACCGACACGGGGTCCTTCCCAAGATCTCTCGAACGCTAAAACGTCACGGGCAAAACAATCAAGCATCACCTCCACCGGGCGAAACCGCTGGCAACGCATATCGCTTTGGTCCGCCCAAATCTGCCGTGCTCTTAGCCAGATCCTGTATTCCTTGAATCCAAACACCGCGGTCCGCGACAACATCGCGATCCCACCTGCGCATCGTTTCTGCTACACAGGCAATTGCCACCCAGAGGACTGGGAGGAGTGACCTACACATCGTGCTGATCTGCTAATCATGTCGATGACAGCTTTCGGCGGCTGCGCCGCAAGCTGATCCAATGCGACGAGGCCGGTTCACTATGCCGGTCTCACTGCTGACACCCCGCTTCTCCACCCCGACTGCGAGACAAAGAGCCACATTCGGAGCCTACACAGAAGTTGGACGCGGCGCGTATCGCGCACAAGCCAGTTTGAGTGACTTATAGCTACTGCGACCGCTACGCCGACATTGCCAAACACCACCGTGGGCAAAGTTTGCCAAACATCCGGCCATTGCCGATCCCGGGCCACAGACCACCGATGGAGAAAACCAGCCTGCATCACTTTCACTACCGTGCGCGACTACTTTGACGATGCGGAACTGACGATGACGCTTGGTTCGGCGCACCGCCGTGGGCGGCGCTCGCCCTTGACACGACACAGTGGGTGGCAAACGGCGCACAGTCCGCCAGAGGTAACATCGCCACGGGCCGTTGGGCGGCGGGCGATCTGACCAAGGACGTGCCCCTTATATATCGTCGCGGCATCCAACTGCAGTGCCCACTGCGCGCGCGGTTCACCCAAGTATCGCCGACCGCATGGATGCGCTGCGTGTGGACTGGCCCAACGAACGCCTGCAACCCGCGCGCTTGCGACTCCGATCCGCTTTCAGCAGACGGGCGTTTCATGAATCGTACGAATAAACGCCGGCCCCGCCTCAGGGAATCTGCCATTTAGGGTCACTTGTCCCCCGCAAACCACTGCGCCCGTATTCCAGCCGGCTAGCATTGATCATCCACGTTCAGGTTGATCTGCGCAAGATCGGCGCGCCTTCGGCACGCGCAGATGCAGGCCTTGGGTGGCGCTGGGCGAGCTTGGCATTAACGGTCGGCGCGGTATAGTCTGACGCCCCCAGCCAGCAACGCCGCCGTCCACGGATTGCGCCTGCTCAAAGATGCGGCCAGGCATGTCGGGGAAACGCGCGCAGAAAAGACGCTGCCGAAACAGCCGCAATCACCTGATCATCAGCAAAGGGACAGCCCCTCGCAGACCTGGCACCTGCGCTTCTCGGCCAAAGGCAAGCGCGCTCTTTCCTCGGTCGTCCGGTGCGGGTTCCAGCGTCAGAACTCCTTTCCGGAATGCGCCCCTGTCGGTAGTTCTGGTGAAAACGGACGCGGCGGCCAATGTAATCTTAGGGTAGAGTCAACAAACACCCCGCACCGCGCCGCGCAGGACCAGCCCTTCGTCCAGTCAGGCGCCTTTATCGACATGGCGCACCGTATTGCCGGTTCACCCCGAACCGCGCAGCAAGCGGCGCTTTCGTCGGTAGCTTGATCATCGAGGGCCATAGACGCCAGAGCCAATATCACTGCCGCAACATGGCGATGGCGGTTCCAATCGGGGGCTTGCGGCCATGTCACAAATATTTCGCAAAAAGGAGGCTGGGCGCTGGTACGCCCAGCATATTGTCTAGTTGTAAGACAACTCGAAAAGGTGTCAGATGAATATAATGAAACACACAAATCACCCTAAATGCAGAGCGTAAGGCGTGGTTAGGCCTGTTGGCCAAATCCCCCGCAGCCGAGATCGCACGCCTGTGACCGGCCTATGACAACCCACCCCGATCACAGTATTTGCGCCGCCAGAGATTGGCGGACCTGATGGTGCGCGGCGAGGAGCCGTGGGGCGCGTTAACCTTGCGAAATGTCCGGCACCGCCCCTCGTGAAACTGGGCTGTGGCAGGTGGGCACGGCTATGTGCAAGGCGCAGCAAAGGACCATGCGCTCGGACCGCACTGATTTGCGTAGCAAACCGACGCGCGGCAAAGTAGAGGCGCCCATTCTCACACCGCTGCGCAAGCGCGCGCGACGCGCCAAACCACCCGCGCGGGCCAAGCTGCTGCACGAGTGATTTCTTACAATTGTACGAGGGAAGGACTATTGCAGCCCATGCTTTTGAGCGCGCTTTACCAACCGCCCCAATCGACCGCCGCCCGCGCCTTTCGCGGCTGATGACCGCCATTGGCCCGCCCCGCACGATGTGTGGACGTATCAGGCCACCCGCCCGCGCGCTTAGCTGCACAGGTTACCGCGACCTGACCTGTGTGATCCCGATTACCGCCGATTCTATTCTGGCGGCCTGTGATACGCAAGATGTGCGCGAAACTGATTACCTTTCCAACCGGCGCCGCCTTTTGCGCCTTGCCGATAAGGCGATGTTGCCGTGGGCGGTGGACATTCCTCTCGCAAATTCGCCATCGGCACCGCAGAATTTACCCCGACACTCAGCCAACGCTGATTCGTCAATGCCCGAGACTTTCCCCATGGTGCGGACCCTGACGGCCGGCATCAAAGACAGTAACCGCCTGTCGCTTGCCGGATGCGCCCGCTTTTCAAGCAATGCCACGCTGTTCCACGGGGCTGGATTTTTCATTTTCACCTGCGGCAGACCGCTTGCCTGCGCTGCCACGCACGACTGAGGTTCCTGAGTATGTTGCATAAAGGGCGAACCGCGCACACAATGCCCATGCCTGCTGCCGAGAACCGGCGCGGTGATCGGGATTGCGAACTGCGCGTAGATCAGATCCGCAACAGATGACGCTGGCCGTCAATCGCCTGATGGCGGAGGGTCGCTTATGATCCCGACCTTGCCGCGCTGGCGATCAAACAATCCGCATTCTGAATAGAGGCGTCCTTTCTGATCCGCGCCTACCGCACCCACGCTACCCCTTTTTGGCGTTCTAAAATCCGTGGATACCGCTGCGATGCGTGTGACCCCCGTTGTCTCCTGCCACGTTCAAGGACGCACGCGGGCGGCAGTCACTGGGGCCGACATGTCGGAGCTATACCCACCGTCTGCTGACTTTCAAACTCGCCGCCGGATGCGAGTCGCAGAAGACCCGCAAACAGAAGCCTAATGTATGTGGAAAAACCCTTCATTATCATGAGCTTTTCTTGACCGCCGAGGACCTGATCAAACGGAAACCCGCTGAGGAGCAGAGAAACCTGACGATGCTGACCCGCAGCCCGCTGGAGCTTCGCCAGCCCGTGCCTTGCGATTGCAGGCTCTAAAACCACCGGGATGAGGGTTTATCCTTGGCCATGGCTTACTCACCCAACGGCTACGCACGCAACCACGCTTTTGTGCAGACTGCGCATCGGTGCCTGCCGTAAGATGGACATACCCGAATTGTTTGGGTTTGCCATCGACATCGTAAAATCAGCCCTGACCGAATGCGAGACGGTCAATCAGGTCACCGCTCGAAGACGGAGCCGCCGCAGTTCACGCGGGCTATGGGCTGGTTTTTGCATGACGAGCGCAAGGCGATCTCTAGCGCTGGTTGACCGCCCGCTGCGCGGAAGGAGTGGCCAGATAATCTGGCGCTACCCGCGCAGACGAGGAATTCGTGCGTACCATCGCCGACATATTCAGCGAGGGGTTCTGGAGCATATCAAACTGCCCCACTACGTCGATTTCCAATCCGAACTGGAGCTATCCGACAAAGCTACGCCGTGACGCCGCAGCAGGGTCGCAAGGCGGGGGGACAAGCCGAGGGGAGGCCCTCCGGAGAGTTTAAAAGGCAAAATGAAGGAAGGGTGGCTCGTATGAGCGACTATAAACTTCCGGCCTATCTGGACGAGCAGACCAAACGCATTGATCCGCCGCGCGATCCTCATGAAAGTGTGCGATCCCGGGCTACCAAGTGCCTTTTGCCAGCCGCAGATGCCGATGCCTTATGGTTGGGGCACGGCGGTTGCAGGTGTCGCGCGGGGATATTGACGCCCGAAGACCGTCAAGTGATCGAATCAGGGGCCGATGACACCACCAATGCAGTCTCTATCAGCGGTTGTTTCGAGAAAACGGCGTGTGTCGCACGTGACCCAAGCCACCACCGAGCCAGCTGTATCCAGACCGTCAACCGCATCCCCGAGCGCCCCTGCCGAGACCAGATCCTTGTCTATCAAGGTTGCCGATCCCCGAACGCTGCGGTTCCGGAGCCGTCAGAGGTAGAGACCCGCAAGATGCACAGCCTTGAGAATACGGATTATGCCACGTGGAAACTTTACGAGGACATCACCGAGCATGTGCGATTGCCACCGCCATATGCTTATCCGGTGAATAGGGCGCTATTCATGGACCCGTCGCCGATCCCGAAGTCGACAACCCAAAGCTAGAGATGGCCAGTATCCAGTTGTTCGTGCAGCCGTGAAACAAGCGCATCTATTCGTGCCGCCCTATAACCCAAGTCGTCAGTCTGGATTTTGAGATGACTACCCGTTCAAAGCCGACCAAAGCAGATCACGCCTTGAATTCTTGCGGCGCAACAGACAGCATTCTGCGACAGCTGATTCATGGATGATGCCGGCGTCGGATGTTCATGTTGTCGGATTAGCGATAATGCGGCTCGCGTCGCGCCTGCAGGATTGTGGCGCCCAGGCACCCCTTTGACGGAGACGCGCATGACCCCCGTGTTTGGCAAGTGGAAGGCATCGCCAAATTGTACGGCGCGCGGATCGGGTGCACGGATGTTGTCCTTTTGATCTTTATCCGGGCGAGGGTAATGGGCATCGTCGGGAAACGGCGGGGAAGTCCGACCTTGCTTGAACTGTTCTGGCGGCATTTGGCAGCCCGACGCAGTGCGTGCGCTTGGACACCCGCACTGAGGCTTGCCATACTGTACGTGAAGCGATCCCGAACGCCGCATTTGCTGTCGCGCACTGAACTGCGGCATTCGTTCATCAACATGCCCCGCGACGGGTTTGCGGCATGGAACGTCAGTGCGGCGGGCAATGGGGCGGCCGAAACGGCTTGATGCCGTGAACGCGGCCATTACGGAGACATCCGCGAACAAGCATCGATTGGCTGCCGGTCGAGATCAGCGCCGACCGGATTCGACGAACCGCCCACGCCTTTTCCGCGGATGCAGCAAACGGCTCAGATCGCGCGGCAATCTCGTTGACGGCCCCTCGTTTGTCTTTATGATGAGGCCGAACTGGCGGTTGGATGTCAGCGTACAGGCGCGATGCTGGACCTGCTGCGCGGGCTTGTCTGCGAAATGGGGCTGAGCGGCCCATTCATCGTGACCCCCACGATCTGGCACTGTTGGTGCGATTTGGCTCGCCGACCGCTGATGGGTGATGAAAAGACGGCCAGTCATAGAGAGCGCCTGGGGAAACCGAATCAGGTTGCTCGACGATTCCCGCAAAGCAATTGCGTATACGCAAGCTTCTTGTTTCCTCTTGTCCTACAGTATGAGCCGATGATTGTTTTACTGGTCAAAAACGTGTCGAAAATCCTTTGTTGCTTGCCACCAAATCAGGGGCTGCTGAAATCTCTGTCATGGGCGGGGCCTCTTTTTAGCAGTTCGCAAAGGGGGGAAGAATGTATTGCCTTGTGGCGCGTCCGGGGGCCGTTAAAATCGAAAACCCTGATGCCGGAATTTACGGCAATTATTTCTTGACCCAAAAGGTTTCGGCCGGGGATTTTATGGGTATCTTTCTTTTCTTCTTTTG
>Ga0163217_1039294_pt1 | contig 13620 bp, 15 predicted proteins | sample SynspAceP_FD_185933 | JGI IMG/M metagenome (GOLD analysis project Ga0163217, IMG submission 185933) | Saline lake microbial communities from Ace Lake in Antarctica - Synechococcus sp. Ace-P (PacBio error correction) | ecosystem: Environmental > Aquatic > Non-marine Saline and Alkaline > Saline ... | reverse complement strand
TGGCAACGGGCCTAGCCCGGAGGCCAACCAGCCGATCTCCGTCGCTCAGCACGCCTCTGGTGGGTGAGGGCCGAGGCTTCCAGGGCCATCACCACAGGCGTTTAGCGCAGCTCCCAGCTTCTGGCACTGAAACCGCATGCTCCTGCAACACGGCTTCCGGCCCCGTTGTTTGCAGCCGTGGCCAGGGCCAGGGCTGCAAGCCGGTCGGGATTTCAGAAAGGGGGGGGCGGCTGGTTTGTTGAGCCCCATCGATCACCAACGGCAGCAGCATCGGGTCGCCCCAGTTCGTCGAAGAGGTGCATCATGTGGTAGTGGGCTTCCGTAGTCGTTCCAGCCCTCCTGCTCAAAGTGCTAACCAGGGCCGGTAAGGCCGCTTTTGCCGAACTGCTTCCTCCAAGGAGACGATCGCCGGTAGGTGCGTCCGGAAGTCGGTTCCGTACAGCTCACCGTACAAGCGAGTTCAGCGCTTGGGGCTGGTCGTAACGATGAACCAGTTGCAAGCTTCGGGGCCGATCATCGATGTTGCGTCGAGGACATCTAACAGCAGCTCATCGAGAGGAGAGGCTCGCCGAAGCAGCGCGTCTGTTGTTGCCGGCAAGGCTGGCCAGATTGACAGTCCCCGTACCGGAACACAGGCGAGACAGGGGCTTGTCCGATGCGTGGAAATGGCCGGGCAGCCAACCCACGTTCCATCAGGTCTTGGATGGGACGCCTCGCCTGACGTTTCACATTGGCGCTGAAACAGGAACGGCTCCAATTGCTTCCAACTCTTGACCATTGCCCGAGCGATCAAGGCGCAGGCTGTGATAGCGGCCGTGCCAGCATCCCGTGCGTCGCAATCCACGAAAGCCGCGATGGGTCGAGGCGGCCTGGGCATCGTGGCGGGCGAAACCTGGCACGAAGACTCTCCTTGCTCTGGCTGGGGTCAGGGCCAGCAACTCGATCAGGGCTGGCCTGGGATTCCCGGCATTCGTCTGCCCCAGTTGACCCAAGGCCCAGGCTGCATCTCTCGACAAGATAGGGATCCTGACTTGTCAGAACAGTCGACGATGCCCGCTGGCACGCGGCAGCCCAAGCCGGCGAGGGTTTCTACTGATTTGCGCCGCGCAATCCTCTGGCTTGGGCCCCGTCTGTGTCCTGGAGGCAGGCCATCAGTGCCGCTTCGGTGTCCTCTCCAGGAAAATTGATCAGAGTGCGCGGCTGGCCGTGTAGCGGTCACTCTCAAGGTCGAGATCCTTGAGCCGCGTCTCAGCAGCATGGAGTGGCTTTCATTTCCTTGCCGAGGCCGGGATGAATGTGAAAAAACCGGTGATCTGACATGGTCTGAAAGCACTGCGATTGAGGTTCCCAGATTTGCGAAGACGGCACCGGATCGGCGAGCGCCCTTCAGGGCCTCCCAGGAGATCCCCTTGAGAAGGCTTCGGGATCTGTGTGGTCTCCACCAGTCGACACCCCACCCTCCGAGCTGCAGTGGAGATCCAAGCTGTATCCTGGTTGATCCTTTCGGCCTCCTAAAAGCGCACGTATAAGCATCAGATTCCCCGGCCCGCACACGCTGTTGCGCAAGTCTGGCCGAGAAGCGGCCAAAAGCGATTGGCCTCCAGTGTGCGGGTTACCTTGGCGCGCCAAATGCGGGTGCCACAAGTTCTTTTAATGGCGATTCCATTGGCGCGCTCCAGTGCTGATTCCGGTGGTCCAGGCCCGTCTGTGAGAAGCTCAACCAAGCGCTTCCCCGTAAATCAGCCCGTAAGCTCCTCGCTCCGGTTAACTGAAGTTGTGGAGATCACGAAGCTGGTGTCAGTGGCCATAGCTGGTGATCTGTTTGATTCATTTATCTGCATTGTGGTTGCTTCTACCGCCATGCAGTCGGTCACGGGGAAAAGCAATAATTGGTCTCAAGGACCATAACCAGTGGTGTCCAGCTCAAGTGGTGGGAATTCCTCAAGGGCCGAGTGGATGCCAGCAGAGCCCAAGATGCAAACAGCTGCTGGGTGGCGGAGATGGCTGAAGGTTGGAGCCTGCGCGCGATAGTGCTGGCCAATTGTCCAGCAGGCTGAAGCCATGGCGTCGACGAACATCGAGCAGCCCGATAAGCTCCATTTGGTGCGCATAGCCCTGCTGGTCGCAGAAGCCGCCTCACCGATGCTTGCCGCCATAGCTGGCGATGCGCAGAAAATGCCAAGAGATCGCGCCAAGCAAGCCTTGGATCGATGGAGTGGCAGGGAACCGCCGATTTGTGAAACAGCTTGTCGGAAACTGCCCATGAAGGGTGATTTGGAGTCCACAAGCGATGCATTCAAGCGTTTGAAAATTCAGAATGTCTTCCTGATCTGCCTGTGATTCGGCACTACAGAGGCTTGGAGCTCTTCGCCATGCAGCAGTCGCGTTGTCGCTTGATTTCCGCCTCAAGGAGGTATTGGACGTGCTCATTGCGAGTGACAAGGAAATTGAGGCAGCGGTGAATTAGGCAGCCTGGGCGATCATGCTTTCCATGTGCGCCGAAGGCGATTGTTGTTCCATCGACGAGCGCCATGATCTGAGTTGGCAACGACAATAATGAAAGCTTTGGGCCAGGAAGTCTGAGGTAGCATCTGAAGAAACGACAGGGCCACTGCTTTTGAGCAGGATCAAGTTAGAACGGGCTGATTCGAAGCTGTAGGGCCTCAGCTCGTGAGGTAGTCGCTCGATCAATTTGGCTTTGGAAAGTTTTTCCTGCATTTGTCAATGCCTTGCGTGCGCCTGCTTGCGAAGTTTCAGATAAGCTGAGTTTTGCTAAAGAATTTTGAAACCCGAAAATCAGGTTATTACAGTGTTGGTTCGCCATGTTTTGCCGAGCCCATAGGACTCATCTGAAGTAGGGTATTTCCCGTTCTGTAAGGAAATGCCAGGGCGTTGGTGAGCCACTGGAATCAGTTTTTCCAACTGCGAACATTGGGCCTGTTGATGGGGCCCTATCTAGGACCAGGCTTTGGTATTGGCAAGACTCTTCAGAACTCCGTGATCCATCCGAAGTGATGCTGCAATGTTTGAGAATGGCTTTCCAAGACCAGGACTCTCAATGAAGGCGGTACGTTTCACCTCAGTTTCACGCCGAAGGAAAATGATGCCCTTGCTGGCTGAAGTTGCGCTCTGCCCTGGGCCAACGGTAATTCTGCGGCGATGACCCGCAGCCTTGGCGCGCGTTGTTGAGGATTGGGCGGATCCCCGCGGTCTTGTGCGGCTTCACTTCGCGAGAACGCTCGGAGCGATTGGCCGCCCAGCCATTTCCGTTCCTGCTCAAGGGCCCTGCGCCGGGCCACGAGAATGTGGGTTCGTTCGTGCTGCTGCCAAAGACCGCTGACCCTGATTGAGGCCCCAGAAGCCCTGTCAAGATTCTTGATGCTGCCCTCATCTGATCCGATCCGGTGTTTGCAGGGCTCGGCGGCTGGTGCCATGGCCCGTTGTGGCCCGACGCGGTTCCGTTCTGATGAAACAACTTCAGGAATCCTGATGCTGGTGCCATCGTTAAAGGATTGGCCGGTGGGCCCTCTCGTCTATTGGCCTGAGGAGGTTGGGCCCTTGGCTGAACCAGCAGACGGGAACCCGGATCAGCGCGCGGCCTTGGTGGAGGTGATTGCGGGAGCAGATACGCTCCAGTCAGGATGCTGAACTGATCGCCTGCTGATTCAGTGTTACGCGGATCCTTCGACGGATGTTCCGCTGAGGTCTGTCACGGCTTTAGCGTAACTGCTCGATCTCAATACCGTGCCTCAGCTCTTATCGGGCTTGCCGATTTCATCTGAGTTGTTTGCCAGGGTCGCAGCACTGGCTCTCGTCAAACAAAAAAGATCTGGTGTTGCTCAGCCAGGTGAGGAGATTGCCCGCCCATTGCAGAGAAAGGACCCCAGTGTGATCCCCGTGATGAAACTGGCAATTCGCCAGCTTGAGCAGCTCATCAAAATCGATTGATTCCAGCTTCTGCAAGCCTGTTCGCTGAAGGCGATCCAGGGCTGGGTTGCCGCTTGCTGAATCTGCTGTCTTCCCTGTGGGCTCCATCAGCCAGGAAACTGTTCGGACCAAATAGGTGCCCTCGCATGATTCATGGAGGCCAGGCCATTTCAGTGTTGCCATGATCACAGACAAGATCAATCAAACTCTTGAGAGCAGATTCCCAGGGCTGCAGAGCAATGAACCCATTTCCCGAGTGCATCACAGCGGTCAGCCTGACCACGGGATTGGGCTCCAGACATTTTTGACCAACAGATGGATCGTCTCGCGCTAAATATGTATCCGCCAAGGCCACGGCGATCTTGGGGCCATTTGCCTTGCAGGCAACTGGCGCTGATGTTGATCGACGCTCTCGGCGAGCTTGTCTCGGATCAGCGGCCTCCACCGCAGGACCGATGGTCCCCCATCGCCCGAACTGCGCTCCTCCCCCCCACCCCCCCCCCCCCCCCCCCCCCCCCCCCCCCGCGCAGCTCACATCTTCCAGCATCGAGAAGGCCGGAGTAGCCGAGTGCTGACGCTCGGATCACCACTGCGCGATGTCTCATGCATCAGCCTGTCGCGCTGGTGGGGATTCGGATGGCTGAGTTGGAGCGAACAGTCTCCGTCGATCGACATTTCTGGCAGAACCCGGGGTTGTTTGTTTGAGGCGATAGGGGAAGTCTGCCAGACAAAAAAGCGGCCCCGAGTGGGGCGCCAGAAGGGGCTGCAAAAGAAGCAACGGAGGCTTTCCCTAGGCCCAAGGATATGATCAGGAGAGGGACCGATAACATAGGAGAGGAGGACTTGAACCCTTGGCGGCTTCAGGCTCATGTCCAGGGAGACAGGCGCGCTCACGCGGTGTAGGAGAAGGCCTCAGACATAGGCGGCGTGGGCAGGTGAGCGCGGTAGACTCACGAGCACCGGCAATGCCCCAACTCATCGATTAGGACCGGTGCCGCCAACGACGAGGAGTAGTTGATCAGGACGCAGTAGTGAGCGATGTTCGCGTAGCACTTGTTCGGTTTTGACCTGATTTTCCACAGCATTCACGGCTTGCTTGAGGTAGGCGGTACTTCTTGGAAAGCAGGCATCACCGGCTTTCCTGCACCACTTTGTCGAGCCAGCAGCGAGCTTTTCAGCAGCTTCAAGGCGAGCAGCGGAACGTGGATGGAACCTTGGACGACTCGAGATCGGACTGGGTGGGGAAGCGCCCGGCAGCGTTACAGCGGCATGACGACGGTGTAACGACAGATTTCATTGAAACTTCGATGCGAAATGGGTTTGGAAGGATTCAGTCAAGACTGGATGAAATCGGCCAGCTGCGCTGATGATGCGATCGAAGTAAGCTGCGGCTTCTGACGCGACAGCGGAGCAGTCACCCTGGATGGTTTCCATCTTGTTGAGCGGTGCCACCCATGCTGGGGTGTTTGGTCGCGCTGATGTGGGCGCAGGAGAAGCCTTCAGATGGCAACGGCGCGACCAGCGGACGGAGGGCACACCCAAAGCATGTAGGTCTCCTTGAGGAGCCTTGAGGCAGCGGTCGGTCGAGGACGGAAGCGTCGCGGCGAGAGCAGGGCGTTAGGAGATGTAACGAAGAAGACGATTTCGCCGTCACGCACGGCAGGGAAGCCATTTGCGGCGGTTGGATAGCAGTTGCCACCAGCCTGGATCAGGCCTGTGTTTTCGCAGATTCCATGCCCGAAACGGCGTCTGAAACGATGCAGCTGGCGTTGCTGGCGATCGCGTTGACGGCATCAAGGCGCTTGTTGCCATTGGCCACGTTACTGGCGCAGAGCCGGCGAGTTCGGACCACGATGGTGGGCGCGTCTTTGGCGTCGCGCTGACTACAGCGCGGGAGAAGGCGTCGAGATGGGTTTAGGGGAGAAACAAGGATGGATGGACGCAGTGAATAGAACGAAAACCGCTCTGTCACGTTGAAGGAGAGTTTTTCAGGTTCTCGCCACCGGACGGCTGTCTAACAAGGGACGCACCAACAAAACTCAAACAGAAGAAAGTATGGAGTCTTTCATGGCTTTGGTCTTGGTTGGTGGTGGCTGTCGGCCTGCCTCGCCCCTTCTGGCCACGGGGGCCCCTGCCCAGGCCCTGACCTGACTCCGGATCGAGCAGGCAGAGGCGTTTGTCCCCGATTTGTTAGCCCGTACGCCTGCTAACCGTTGGACCCCCGGCAGCCAAGGGAAACGCTGTTGCTGCCCATCAGCCTCAGGGCGCCTGGCCCCGGCAACCCAACCAGATGTCGGCGCCTGTTCCCTTGGTTCATCAGCTGTTGATCAGCTGTTTGATCGGTGGATCGGCGCGTCACGGGAGTGAAGGAAGGCTGTCGCGGCAGCTGCTGCAACGCGGCCAGGGGATTCAGCAATCCAAGTTCCTGGTTGGGCGTGTCAGCAAGAAGGGGCCCATTCCTCGATCCCCAGCGGTTCTTGAGAACACCGCCCCTTTGATGCTGCGAGCCTGGGCCAGATCCGGCTACCGCGCAGGTCAGCCCCGCGGACGTCGCAGCCTTCGAGCTCGGTGTCCCGGAAGCGGCAGGGCGTGCCATCAAGGCTCCGGCAAAACGAGCCCCCCGCAGGTCTCCGCCCACAAAGAGATGTTCTTCGAGAATGGCTCCGCGCAGATCGGCACCACTGAGATGCACGCCGAGCATCGAGCAACCGGCAGATCCATCCCCGAGTCGCGGTGCAGAGGTATGCTTCCCAGACAAGGTTGGCACGGGCCGACGGCGAGTGGCGATAGTTCGGAACCCTTCAGGCCAGCTGTGCCGATTCGTAGCGGGCCTGGCTCAGGCGCGCCTGGTCCAGCCGGCTCCGCGCACGGTCTGCGGCCCTCAGATCGGCACGGCAGCAGCGTTTGGCACCGGTTCAGGTCCTGACTTGCGAAGGTTCGCTCCCTGCAGGACTGCGGCAACGTAAGTTCTGGGTCATGACAAATCTGTTAGGCCGCTGCGCAAACTGCTCCGATCATTTGCAGCATGCAACAAGAAGACGATTTCGTCGTGCTGCCTCGCATCAAGTCGTTGACACTTCTCGCGCACGATGCGGAGGTTCCTGGCGAAAAGCTGCCCTGGGCAATGTGGGCTGTCACATCGATCCGGTGCCCACCATTCGAGAGAGCGATTATGAGTCATGGATGTTCTAATCTGGTCATTGTTCCATGTCGGTGCTGATGAATCCTGCCGTGAGAGCGGTGTGTGCTGAGCAATTCAACATTTCGGGGGAGGCGCTGTAGTGAGGCGCTCGATTTTATGCAGACATACGTTGGAAGATGGATATCGTCATTATAATGCTGCTGTACTTGGTGGATATTCCTGACCCGAAAGATGTCACATCGAGGTGTGATGTATTCGCGATACTTGGTTATCTTGAAGGGCTTAGGCAGTCGCCAGTCGCTACGAATAATCAGTGAGGCTGGCGGATGGACCCTCCATTACAGAATATGATTCGCAACTCTGGGGTGGAGCGTTGTTGGTTTTTGAGTGACGACACGCGAGTCCGCCGTGGGATCGTCAACAGTGATGGGGAGGGAGTCAATCTTGTCAGTACTCTACGGAAACTAGGTGCCAGAAATGCAAGACCTTTCACGCCCTCGCCGGGACGCTAGAATATGAGCATGCTTTCCCAGATATTCAGGCACTCAATAGAATTTGAGATGCGATGCATCGTCTAAGTGGATTTGGACTGGAGCTCAAGCCGTTATGTATTGACATTTCATCAGTAGCCTGATTGAGCAATATAAGAGTTCTAGGACGGTACGCAGCTTCCCTTGGATTCATGAGTTGGCTGAGCATTAGCTTAAACTCCACGCAAAGGAGCAGTTATTCGCAGGTATGCGCTTTGGCAGCGCCAGGTATTTTTCAGCCGGTGGGGAGATGACCGAACTATATGCTGGTAGATGCTGTCCAAGTGTCCTCAATCTTGGCATAGATACCTAATATACAAGTTCGATGAGAACCGATTCTTGCATATTCGCACCTTTACTTGGTTATATATGCCAGTTTCGAGATAAGTTGAAGTTGCTGTGCATCGCCGCTTCCAACCTTTGGAGCAGGGCAGGGCAGCTTAATGCCGAGCATAAAATGAACCAATAGAGCAGAGACTATATCTTCAAACTAACTGAAAAGCAAAAATTGAGGTATCTTGTTAATTTACTTAGAAATGGGATTATAAAGCACTTTGTTCAGGCACGCCATCCAAGCCTGGGGCTGCTGGTGAAGCGATGCGCGGTACGATGCAGTCTCAATATTTGTATCGCGTTCTCTGGTTTATTTAGCGCGGAGGGCATCTATCATCTATTCACCGCAGACGTCAGAGCCTTCTACGCTAGGTAATTCGGAGCAGTACTTTTCAGTTGAATATCATTTCACGGCTATGCGGCCATGCACTTAGAGGCAGTCAGCACACCTGAACAGAGTGATCGTGTCACGAAACTCTGCAGGCGTGCGTAGGATCAGTACAGCCTTCGGATAAGATAGATCCTGCCGACGGTAAGAATAGTTAGTTTACCAGTTATTATGTGGGCAGAGAATTGGTAAGTCAATCGTTTTAATGCGAGCGTTCCTTATTTTCTCCTTCAATAATCTTGCGTATAATTGTCCGATATACTACTCCTGTCAAACACTATATGACCTAAGCGCATGGGGAACCTTTCTTCACACCAAATGCAATGCTGACTGCGAGATCACGACAGAAACTCGCGTTGGAGCCTTATCCGATCCGGCAGTATGGCGGAAAAAGGTGAGGTTTTAACTATTGTGGAAAACAGAGCCGGTGAGCACCGTGGAACATCTGCCAAAGCCGATCGCTGTCACAGAACCACTTAGAGCTGGGAGTGCGAAATGACATGAAACTCTTCTTTCGTCAAGGACAGAGTGGCCTGCGCCTGTGGGATGCCATTGAGCTTCCAATAACCAAAGTGCCGGGAATTCTTGTGAGCAGCCCGGGAGCCCCGCTTTGATCCGTTCCTCTCTCTTTGTAGTGCTGATATCAACTAATAAAGATGACAGTGAACCGGGAGAGTCAGCCTGATCGCTTTTGGACTCTCTTGAAAGACACACGTGCTCGTAAAGACATGAGATGCGATAATCCATACCAGCTGCTTCACGTAAGCCTCAAGATGGCCGACGACGCCCTCGGTTGCATTTGACCACACGATCTATCTACGTCCAGGCACGATACCCGAGTGGAGGCCCTACTTCTATGAGGCAGAACCATACTCTCTCCCTGCTTATCTCTGGACCCGGTTGCACTGATTCGATGCAGAGAGTGAGACTTGCATGGAAGTGGTGTTGATGCTAGAAGCAGTATGTGTAAGAACAATACATGGATCAATCTCATCTTGATTATCATTGCACGTGCCAATCCAGTGGATGTAATTCTCGAGTATTTGCAGTTCAATTATTAAAGAGGGGTGCGACACTCTAGCCATATCTCGAATGACTACCGAGCTGGTGTTACGAAAGACTCTCTAGCACCGTCAGATTATGGCTAATACATTGATATTTTTCGTTATGCAGTGAGAATGGGGACCGAGGCCTACATCCATGGATTTGCGTGTATTGAAACCACCGCTGAGTGAGGAGCCGGTTGCTTAAGATTCAGCCATCGCCTGCCTCATTAAACTTGCACGCGAATTCAGTGCTTCATCAAGTGGCACTGCAATGAGAAATCATGACGATCTGGTAAAAATGACACACCAATCCAAGGTCAAGACTTCGCCAATTGGTCTGGCCACAAGCCACTGCATTCGCGAGAAATCGACCAACCCAATCCCCATCACAATGAAGTAGGAGTTCACGTCGGATTAGGGGGGCCGGCCAGTCACCCTTCAACGCGAGCAACGACGTACTAATGAAAGGATGATGCAGCGCTTTCGCGTTATTACTGTATGGATCTGAGCGAAGACGAATATATAGTGAATATTCTGATGGTGTTAAGTGAAATGACCTGACCACTGCAACTGCTGCCACGTCGGATTGGATATCGGCCTCAAGACTGACAATTACGCTTTGCCCCCCCCGGCGTTGAATTTCCAATCTTTTTGCCCCAGTTCTGAACCAGCAGGCTTGGAGCCGCTTTGCGCTTCCAAAAGGCGGAGCGATGGTTCAGGGCGATTTCCAATAGGGTTGATCAGATCTACCAGTCTTGTAGCGTACTGGACAAAAACATCAGAAGATGGACCTCCAAGACATGGAACTGTTGCCTCTACTAATTAGCGGGATAGTAAAGATCGATTCAATCAATCACGCGATGCATTCCGTGGACCATATCTTCTCCTCAGACCTTAGTCACGAGAGCAACAGGAAGTCTGTATCCGCAATAACAAAAATATCGCAGATATGTGGAAACCATGTAATGAGTATCATACGCCTTTGTGTGAGAGGCAGAAGAGAGAGCAAGACTTGATACTCTTGATCTGCCTTACGCCATGATGCACTAGATAATGCTTGCACTTGTATACAGCCGGAGTACGTTCGAAGGATGTTTGAGCTGTCAGCGGAAGTGACATCAAGCCTCTAAGGATTAAGACAGCGTAACTCAGCGCACTCCAGAGACTTGTGGCTCGTATATTTAGATGCCATAACATGAAACCCTTCAAGAGTCCTGGGAGGGCGCTAACTCGCATCTTGAGGATACACTATCGAACAAACGTTACTGATATCTTCCCTACCCTCAGCGAATGATCAAAGCCAGCCATGCAGAACCTTTTGCTGGATGACTCGGATTTATCGATGACGGTTAATCTGAAGAATATTCATAGGCCATAGCTATAACGAGGAAAAGACTCATTGTGATCGTCATGACTGTCTGCTGCGCGGCGTAGCACGCATACACCAATGTATAGATCGTTTAATCGCGCGAGTTTACCATTAGACAATCATCTGTCACACATATCTAAAATAGTCTGAGCATTTACTAGGTGCACCTGAGCCAGAATGAAACACTTATTTCCGACCCATGCTTACTGTTTCTCTAAGAGCTATAAAGACCGGAACAAGCTAGGCTAATGATGAGGTATGAATTCTCTAAATAGATGGCTACGTCTCGACCGCATTGTAGACTGACGTACCTCTACTAAGAAGAAGAGGCCTGCTGCAGATCTAGCCATCCATAAATTATCGTGTGTGTCGGGTGGGGAGACACAGATCTCACCCTAACACATCTGTCAAATCATAACAAGTACGTATGGCCCTGGTTCCGTAAAACGAAGAGGCCTCGAGCTAGTCTACGGACTGACCATCCACAATAAAGATAGGTCGTCATATACGATTGACTGCTTCTGAATTGTGTATATATGTGCTCTATATATCACATATATGCCTCATTGACGCGGCCCGGTAGAGTGATACATAGCAGAGGCGATAGTTATAGAGAGTTTGGATCTCTGACGTCATAGAGGAATATACCGAAAGCAGACAAGCTAGCATCTGAGCGAACTAAGTGCATTGTAGATACGTTGCAGTCCCGTCATTTACTTAGAATCTCATTGATTGATAATGTGCTCCACATAATCTAATGTACGACCGCCATGATCTTCGAGTCGAGCTACCGAAGTGTGTCAGCCATCCTAGAGACGTGTACAACCCGACGACTAGACTCTACTACGCGGTAATTACTGTAGTACACATGTTGTAGAGCCATATCCTGAAAGATTTTCTTAAGAGAGCGAATATACAAGAACCTCGCACGATGAGCTCACATGGCAAAATCGAGAGATCTCTCGTATCGTTAGTAATAATGCGACTCTCAGGCGTTAAAATCGCTTCCGAGTCATTAGCTCTGAACATGGTCTTACGCCAGATAGAATATCTGAATCTCGTTAACTATGGCAGTTAAAAACAGCTCCTGTCATTATAGTATTACTGTATCAGGCATTGTGTTAAATCTCTCCCCTATGGAGTCCCCAACGAAAAGTTGCAACGCTTCACTTCGTTTCTGGAGTGTGCTGCGCGTAAATAACATGTTGTCCACTACCGTTAAGGGAGAAGCGTCAGTTGCCATACGCTTTGCAATGTTACGTTTTCACATTCCATTGCAAAGAACGTCAAGTAGTTCCAGGACGGTTGTTATTCTGGTGAAAAAAGAAGTCGGCCACGGAGCTAAGTCGTCCGAGGCGTCCCATCTGCATCTACCCCCCACACCGCCATTGTGTTCATTGACGCGAAGTACACATCTCTTTTTAGATTAATTGCGCTCCTTTGACAATATGAGCCATCTTTTTCCGTAACTAGAATTTTCATTCCATCACAATTAATCTTCCACTTATGGCATGAAATCTCCCCTTGGACGGGATATTTTTTCTTCGTACATAGCTACTGACAACCTCTCTTTATCACATGGATCCGCATTAATCGCTTTAAACTCTTGGTGGAAGCAAAAAAGGTAGTCAAAATATAGTGACAATTCCAAGATCGTCCTTGGACAACCATTCATTTCTCGTAAGGTTTTACAATGTTTTAGCTGCAACAGATGCTTGAACGACGTGCGCTTAGAAGCTAGGCGATATCACTCTACTGTGTGTAGGGTTGAAAGGATAGGTGGTAGCATATCCTAGCAGCAAAAAATATCCGCTTCAGAAGTTGGATTATATTCGTTCTCTACTTCAATCATACCGCGTTATTAGAGTCAATTCCCAACAATCCCTCTTTCCAGTGCCACTCAGTGCGTGGTCTAATACCTGTGCAATGCATAAACGGATCACTTAATTATTCGCCTTTATCTGTCACGACTTTTGTTCACGACGCCGTTTTGCCCATAATTCTTATACCATTCCCCAGTTTGGACGTTACTCTTTTTTAAGTCTTTATCCAAACACTGGTCGAACTCTTTTATCCAAAACGGTCGGGTAGGAAGAACACGTTAAGAGAGTACAATAATGGTCTCGTTTTCTATTCCGTGCTGTGTGACAAAACTTCCATCACTCAATCCCGATATAGCCAGCCACAATGACGACAGCTTTTTTTCGCTGAAGCCATCCGTTTTTTTTTCACTTGGGTCACGCCAATCGCGACCGCGTAACAAGTAAAAAGACATTTCCAAATCCGTTTCCATCTACTGGTTAATTGGAAATGGCTTGGCACCTGCGGAGTAAGAATTAGCTTTATCATACGGTTTTTGATTCACCGCTCCTGTTGTTTTTACGGTGATTTGGTTTTACGATTTAGGATCAATATCTTTTTACTTCACTATTCGTAATGGACGTGTACTCCTTGCTCGTATAAGAAGTTCTTAGCATAATTAGTAAATTCCAGTCCAGAATTGAATTCGAAATTTCTTCTAAGTAAGATTGAATACCACAAGACAAGAAAGAGAACGTAGACTCCTTTTTCGTACAAGAATGGAATTTCTCCTTTTCAGGTAGTTCTTTTAATAATGTTCTGGACAGCTCATAGCCTGGCATTGAGAGACGAACCGACAACTAATACTTCATTAAAAAATCCTCCATTTCAACCTACTCGAGAGAAACGCAACGAAAACTTAATTTCAAAAAAAGCAGCTGATATTCACTCAGAAAATAGCTTATGTGTTTTTATATACCAATTTACCCTATCATAGATAATAAGGAGATAGAAGCTGAAAAGGGTTAATCAGGAAATGAAAAGACCCTCCGTTTTTTTTGCTTATGTACTTACACCATCAAAAG
>Ga0163217_1037360_pt1 | contig 13620 bp, 8 predicted proteins | sample SynspAceP_FD_185933 | JGI IMG/M metagenome (GOLD analysis project Ga0163217, IMG submission 185933) | Saline lake microbial communities from Ace Lake in Antarctica - Synechococcus sp. Ace-P (PacBio error correction) | ecosystem: Environmental > Aquatic > Non-marine Saline and Alkaline > Saline ... | reverse complement strand
CCCGGGACAAACAAACTTTCTTCAATTCAATACCTAGATTTACTACCAGTTACTAGTCAGGAATCTATGAAGTTCTGTATTTAGTATTTCATTTCAGCGTCAAAGAAAAATTGTGAACTGGGGAGAATAGGGTCTAGGAATTGAGATTACCCAATAAGTAGATTTAACATCCCTTCAATTCTTTCAATCTGCGAGGTATTATCATTTACTCCACCAATCTACCAGCCCTACTTTTTTGAAGGTAACACGGCCAGATGCAAGTACCAGTTAGATTTAATCCACCAGGTGAGTCCTAATTGAATTAATAATCTGGGATCTATAAGCTTTTTTAGGATTTGACCCAACTATTTTGGTCCTCTTTTGTCCTGAATTTTAAATTCTTAGAGTAATTCGATAAATCAAAGAAATTTATTTTTCGCCAAATTTCTTCGAAGAAACTTGCCAAGGGACAAGCTTACAAAGCGAATTGGACAGTCGATCCTGCGAACTGCAGAATTCAGTTGGTTTGATAGCTCAGGGAAATTATCGCGTACGGATCAAATTTTTTAGGACCTAACGACTTTCGGTCGTTTTTCCTTGATGTCAACCTCTTGGAAGTTTATCTTGCGCGTCAGATTCCAGTTTTCATTTGAGTAGGGACCCCCCACTTCTTTTCTCAAGCAGTATTTTTATCGGTCAGGTTTTGCCCCTTGGTTGCTTTGAATTTTGCTCAAATAGTTGTAAATTCTGATTTTCAGAATATCGGACCCAAATTAATGGTGGTTAACTGACTTAATGGAGTTTCAAAGTTCAATTGAGCTGCTGAGTGAATAAAGAGTATTTCTGCTCGATCAGAGGAATTTGAGGTCCGCATTCTTAATTCAATTGGCTGTCAATTCAGGATTTGATCGTGTGTTACTCATTGCGAGGTATGGATGCTGTCCGGCCAATTGCAAAGAAGAGTATAAGTTTGTCCATTTATGAAGATCGGGACCTCTATTAATCGGGGAATTTTCATTGCTTAATGATGGGTATTTTGAGGATCCGAAATAGTGTCCACAATCCGGTTTTAAACCAATTCAGGACTAGTTCTTCTTATAAACCGAGTCGTAGAAGTGCGGAAGGTTGAAATAAGATCGGATTTATCACCGAAGGAGGAATGTGAGCTCTTAGAGTTAGTTTATCAAATGCAATAAAGCGGCAATCAGAGAAGATTCTTGATCTACACGAATTCCTAGTGGACAGTTAAAGTCTCTATTTTCACGCTGGGGGAATGATTTTTTCTGTGAAAAACAGATTTAATTTCATCCGAATCAACTTGTCCCATGGAATGGGGACTTTATCGGGTGCGAAAGCAATCCCAAATGGGACTTATTCTATTCGAATATCTAGAAATTCGAGAAGAAGAATTAAAAAGTTCAAATGGATTTATTCCTAGTATTGATAGCAAGTATTTCAACCCTATTTACATTTTAGGAAACATTTTTTGAAACGGGTTAAAGATATTCAGTTTAGCGCTTAATTCTTACTCTTGCTCTCAAAGACAATTTTCGGGTCAGAAGATTGGGGTTCTAGTTACATGATTTGCATCCTGATTAGCTTTTATTCCTTAATTGCTAAGTCTGTGCAAGTCATCAAAATACCCAAAAGCAGGATTTTCCTCTCAAGGGCTGACCTGAGCTTAGTGGACAGAAAACTATGTTTGTTTTCGGGGAAGTAGTAGGATCATATTGCCGGTGGTGGTGATCTAATACTGATATTTAAGCTGGTTAGTCACCGTCCTACTGGGGAGGTTCTCTACCGATCGATCAGGGGAGATCGCATTCAGAAATTCAAGTCTCATTTAATGCATCGAAGATACATTGTCTCTGGAGTTTCAGACGTGGGAACTGAACAGATCTACGACCGATTGGATTAGTGTTGGAAGTGTAAGAGGACCTGATTAGCTATTTTACCATGATTATGTGATCTGCGGTGAATCATGGGAGTAAGCTTTACCGCCAAATCAACCGGAAACGTCAAACTTAAATGCTACCTTCATTTGGCGGATTCAAAATGGGAACGTAATAGGAAAATGAAAATGATCTCATGCCTCTCACTGAAGGTTTCTATTTCATTGAGTTTTTTGACTTCGGGTGTGGAAGATTGACTTAATTACAGGGTCACTTTTGTAGTGCCTGCTTTGATTTAAAATCAAGCAATCCGCTACATCCGTTGTGAGGGCCATCATCAGAATCAGTACAGATTCGCCTAATGGGGAATTTTTCATAAAAAGCAGGTCAACTCTTACTTCGTAGTTTGGTTCAGCTTTCAAATCTAATTATTCTGGCACACTCAAGGACCTGGGATCTATGAGGTTATTTTCAGCCCATCGACCAAATATTCCAGGCTGTACATTAGATCGAAAAATGCCTTTTTGAAATACGGGAATCACCAAGATTCAGGCTTACGTATTTCTTGCCAGACTGATTGATTAGCAATGAGTTAAATGGAAGGCTCTTCAAGTCACTTCCCTGACTAATCTCGATTCTATTCGTGTGAGATGAATTAGGTTCTTTCAAAGTTTCACCTACGGTTCAGGTTTCACTTTTTTCTAATCTGAAGCCACAAGCTATACCAATTCGTTTTTTTTGAAAATGTAATGCGAGTCTACCAATCTTTCTTGATCTTAGATGCTACAAAGAATCCACCCAAGTATAATCCTCCTAATACAAGTTTACCAATCTCATTTGGATTTTTACCGAAGATTGTTATCTCTGATGGCATCACAAGGAAAACTTCAAATTGGCATTCCCTGACGGAGAGTCAATGGGGACTTCGAATTCTTTCTTCTACCCGAGGGGTAGTTTCTCAGGGGAATTCGTAGCTCAGATCTCTTTACTCAATTGACTTGTTTGGAGGTAGCTACTTCCTGGAATTATAATCGATGGCTGCACCTATCCAGTTCAAGAATTCTTCAATCGCAGCGAAACAACCGCTGAGCAAAGATTTCACCTGTTCGCAGATCTTTGAATATCTTGTGAGCAATTTGAGCTCAGCCTGAAACAAGTCAAGATCTTCTTATTCACTTATGACCTATCCTGGACGGATCTCGAAAATCTCTTGGCAATAAATGAGCCTTTGTATCACGATGGCAGGAGATTCATTTCGCTGCTAGGTGGAGCCTTGCCCAATCCGGCTCGGGCAGCTGTTCCAAAACTCCATACTTCAAAGTAAAACTCTTTCCTTTTTACTAACGATATTCATTTGAACGATCTTATTGGAAGAAGGAGGACTGTTTGGAAATAAAGGATCTACCAGCAAAAATCGATGGCGTAGATCCGATACTGTTACCAGATTGTCGGTTGGACTTAACGAAGAGGAATTATCGTGCGGAGAAGCATATCCTTTTCCTCCCACCCTCGGAGTTTTCCAATTTTGATAGCTCCAAAGCTTGGAAAGGTGGAGTTATTTGCACTGCTCACCAGTATCTTTGTATCATGCAGCAGTCTTAACTGTACGGGATTTAGAAGCAAACAAATCTGTCCCGAGCAGGTTTCCAAAGTGTTTGGAAACAATACTAGAGGACAGGGTCGCGCGTAGAATGGATCCCATTTTATGACTGGAGATAATCGATCAAGATCTCACCTCAATTTGAGATTGCATTTGGAAATCGATGGTCAGTCGGAAGAAGGTACTCTATGAGGGGTTGCTTAAATCGCTTAGCTGCGAAAATCGGAGGAAATATCTAAATAGCAAGTCACTAATTCACACGCTATTGACTTCCCGAAACTTCCAGATCGATACTCATTTGTTCGAAAAAGAATACAGTGCCTCCATTAGGATCCGGAGATACCAAGCGTATGAATAGGTATTATGGAAGAAGACATTAATCTGCACAGCAACGACTTTTCAACCATTCAGAAGTAGGCACTAAACTTCAGGCAACCACTATGTGGATGCGTATTTGAGAAAAAAGTTTACAACTATTGGAATGGTTGTAGATTTTGAAGTAGTTATTTTCCCAATGCCATGGTGCTCGGGGGATTCTGAAAGGACTTTTAGAGTTTCTTGTATTCCGAGGAGTTGGAGAGGTCGAGTTACATCATCAACGACGGGAAACGCATTGATTCCTTCGGCTCATTAAAAAGGAAATTCAATTCGAAATGCCAATTTTGATTGGCGATGGAAGGTTTTACAAAGGTCCAATATGTTTCAACGGAACTATGCGGTTGGTTTTAATCCTTAGAAATACACTTATGGGGTTGAGGAGCTTATTCGCTCCCTTTTGTAATTATTGACATCTGTTTTTCATAAATTTTTTTATTTACGGGAAGCTCAGTGATTTTTTTTTCCTATTTGAAGCGTTTTCAATAAAGGTTTTTATAACCCAAACCCAAAAACCCTACCTATGACCGATAAAATCAACGATTCGGCACGCTCAAACGCAAGTTGTTTGCGCTCCATTAACCAACCGCTTTTACCATTTGCCATTCGTGCAGGTATTACTTCCGAATTGGGGATTTACCTTTGGCCTGAGTGCCGAGCAGCTTGGCTTCATCAATTCGATGTGTTTTAGGATTTCCGAATCTCAAGTGATTTGGGAGGCTTGCTTTATCACAAAGTAGGTCCCGCTAATATTATGCGAGGTGGCATTTGTGGCTATACACTAGGTATTTGTTGACCATTTTTGCTGATGGTATACCACCACTTTTAATTTCACTTGTTTTATTGGTTTTGGTAACTGGCTGTACAGAGGGCTGCATGTAATCCAATGATCTGCCGATATTGTACACAGATGAAAACATGAAATAAAATGGCCTAAATCGCTTCCAGTATGTGGTTCCAGGCGGGATTTGTGTTGAGGAGTTTGATTCCAAATTCATGACCGATCTTATATGGCTGGGAGCTCAAATCTGGATCAATGATGGTTCCTACGCGGTCCATCTATGCTGTCCTATCTGGAAAAGACAATTTCCACTAACAATAGTAGAAGGTTCCTTTCGATTGTTGAGAATCTTAAGGCAATGATTAGACCAGATTCATTTCTTCTCTATTGTATTTCGCCACTGGCATTGACCGCCTTTCAGAGTTTTGGGCCACAGCGTGGGTAGGTTAATCAGGGATCAAGCGGAGCAAGTCCAATGTTTGATTCTTGCTTGACTAACGAGTTGATAGGCAGTGGCAAGGTTCTTCGCCGGCCAGTAGTATCTACATTAGGTCAAGACAGGTTTGTTCTTTTAGCAGGAGCCATTTTTTTAGCAACTTTAGAACTCTATGGTATTTAGCACTTGTCACTGGAGAAATGCTTATGTTGCCCAAGTAATTTTTCGCATTAGGCGTAAGGATATTCTGGCAGGTAATAGGTTGAGCTGCTAGCACAAAGAGTAACTTAGTGGAAGCGCTGTATGTCAATTATCGGTGAGAAATGGTGTTTCCACGCTATTTTTCAACAATAGTTGGCGGCTGGATTATGCTCAAATGCTGCCATGTCAGCAAGCAGGGGCTATCCGGACCGATCTGGAATTGGCAGATGGACAGAGAAACTTTGCAAAAATCATCTCTGCAATCATACGTCGTACTTGCCGATATTTTCTTTGGCAAGAATTCAAAAAATCAAACAAGTCGCGATACCTACGAAACACTAATTTTAAATTTAAAAAAGCCTTTCGAGGCTGTTTTTTTTTTGCTTTCTACTTTTTGATTCCCAAGTTGAGTTAAGATTTCATTCGCTCTCAATCAACTTTAAATGAAAGAAACACTCGCACATGGGCATTGCTATTTCTATTCATCATCTCTCCTTGCACAGCAAATCTCCGGCGATCAAAGTTCATTGAAGACCAGCGATATTCCTTACTGCTAAAGGAGAGCCTTTCTTTTGGATAGCAGAGTACGCATTTGGAATTATTCCATCGATTGGATTTGGAGAGAGCAAAATCATATTTGACAAAACGTGCGAGTCAAGGATTCAATGTAGTCCAAGCAGTTGCGATTAGCAGGAGCTAGATTGGCCTTCAATGACCCCAATGCAATGGTGATAAACCCTTTATTGATGAAAGCCTATTCAAAGGCTAATGAGCCTATTGGAACATGTAGAACCGGCATTATCATCTTGCTGTAGAGCGGGAATATTCATTTTTTGCTCTTACTTCCTACATGGGGCGATAAACTAACAAAGCTAGCTGGGGCACTTGGACCTGAGATTCTCAATTCTAATTCGGCATATGACTTCGTGTAAATGGATCGTGAGGACGATACGCCAATCAAAAAAACATCATTTGGGTCTGGGTGGGATCGAAATCCCAGAAAGACTCTGATGACTGTAGCTGTTATGGAAATTCAGTATGGCCAAAGGGCAATCTTAGAAATACAGGAATCCCAATAACAAGCAGTTGATAACCTGTCCACCCTCAGCCCTCCGACCTGGAGCGAAGTTCCAATTGGTTTCATCAAAAAGCATGTTGGATTTCAAATTATTGATCAAACAGGTCTTGTCCAACCAGGCCTACTTATCAAAAATGCGCTGATTTGCGCTACGCCAATAAACCACATTAGATGGTGAGCGATGTATGAGGAACATTCCAAAATGCGTTCAATGCAAAGAACTTGCGCTACAGCGGAACGCGACAGATATCAGGAAAATAATTGTCTGGGAATGTCTTTGCCAGGTGCCGCCGGTCAGACTTAAGGCTGTCATGCAGTCTGGGCAAATGTATACGAATTCTGGATAAACACCCAGTAAAATTGCTCCCTAAAGCCATGGGAGTCTTTTTCGCTCGCTAGGAGGCTGCAGATCAGGTAAAGAACTTGGAACGTCATGAGCTAAGTCGGACTTATTTTGAACGATTCAGGATCACAAGTTGATTGTGGGAGAAGCAGGCAAGACAATGAAACTGTATGTTTCAGTAACGCGCGTATAAAGCTGGAGTTCACGCTTTTGTTTGTTATTTTATGACGGCAAAAATTTCATGATTCTGAAAAATCTTAAGTGGAAAAACTTTTTAAACTAACCCTTGTATGACCCTCGAACTGGTATTGAATTTATAGGAAAATGGCAGGGGATCCACTTCCAAAAGGACCGAACTTAACCCTTATTACCCCACCTAGCTCTGGAAGAGGTAACGATTGGTTATGATTATTGATTCTTTTGGATTAATTCCCACAAGTATAACTTTACGGTAATCACCCTTGAATAATGACCCAAAAAGCCTTACGTCTCTCGGTAGGTTGATTGCTTCGGTACGCTTGCTAAATTCAATATTTCCATTGCTCAAGACAGTAGTTCCGTTTTGACAATATGGTTACAGGCCATTGATTTTCCTTGATATCACGAATTTGGTTATCTTCTAAAGGCTACACCCGACAGTAGAATAATTAGGAAAGGAATAAGTTTTTTCCTTTTAGGTATATAGAGCCTGAATAGATGGAACTAAAATGAGGGAAATTAATTTCTATAAAAATAGGTGATTCAAAAGACCAGAGATAAAAGAAAAAAAGCTTCAGGCTGAATCCATGAAGCTATTACTTATGACCTCGTAAGATTCATCCCGATAGCCACCGCGCGATTGAAACTCTGTGAACTTACGAAAGGTCAGAATAAAAGAGCTCACTAGACGTGGGAGCTTCTGTGACCTCTGTCAGATTCAACTGAAACCTCCTGAGCCGTAAAGGTGCTACTATTCAGTTGAGCTACGAAGCCGTATTGGATTGCAAAGGTTAATTATAAATCTATTTTTTTTCCAAATATTAGTTTGCAATAAATTTCTTGACTTCTAGAAAAAGTTTCTTGTCCACTAAGAATAATTAAAGATCAAACAGGGTAAATCACTAAGGGATTTCTTATTTTTTGCCGGGATCCAAAGCAAAAAAGTAATTATTTTGATTGAAAAAAATATTCACATTCTGCTCGCTCTTTTACTTGTTCAGGAGGTTCTTTGCGCAAGAGAACTACAAAAATGGCCTAAAAAGCGATTGGGGCAGGACCCAAATTTCCAGTTGATTTAAATTGAAATGCGTTTTTCCTACATTCAAAATTTTCGCCCTGAAGAATAGGTATAAACTTCTTCCTTCTCGGACTTTCAAACGTTATACCAATATCCTGATCCGTATTTGGAGAAAGAGCCGGATTTTACCCTTGATATGGCCTTTGGTATTGGCACAGATAAATTCGGTGGATTTCAGAATGATCAAACTCTCTTCATAACGCAGATTTAGGTCCGGAATTCGATTAGTAAATTACTTATATTACGGATGGTCTATGGGGACAATAATCCGAATCATAAAAATGTAGGGTATCGGCGAATTACTTTGAATCCAATAGATCTTCACCTACCACCTGAACAAGGCAAAATTATCCAAAAGGATTTCGGGTGAGCCTTGGGGCTAAATGGTTATCTCTACATGTTCACACTAAATGTATCCTACGAAGATCTCTGCACGCGCTGAAAAGCCGGAAAGTGAAAGATTCACAAAATTATGGATTCGAAAAAAATCCGCATATGGCATATCACTTACGCCGGATTCTCCTGCGTTTTTGATGTATTGGAGCTATTTTGGATTAAAATAAATGTATTCCAAAGTTGTCAGCCCCATTTGGAAATCAGGCGCGAGTCAATTGAGCTTTGAGTGCTTTGAATGTTTCTTAATGAAATTAGCCAAACAATAAAAAAACCGAATTGAAAGATTCCGGTTTTTTGTATGACAAAGCATTGAAAAGCCAATGAAACAGACTAGAATCCGAAAATATTTACCGCATATATCTCAATCGGCTTATTCGCTTCTAATAAGTCTTGTGAGCCACCATGCATTAGTGTTATTTGGCCATCAATAGGGATACAAGGGCTTAAAGTAGGGAGATTTTCTCCTAGGACTATGTACAATGGCGAGGAGGCCTTCCATCCCAGTCATGTGCGCAGACCATTTCCAAAAAAACAAGTAGATTCCTGTAAGCCCGATTACAACTATTGAAATCCACGCCAGACTTGCCATAGAACGGGTTCTAATCTCGTCTTTTATAGAGGACAATATAAGGTCACATACGTATAGATTATTCGTAATCGAAAATGGAATCGCCCGATCTTTTGAATTGTCTCCAATGTAGGCTTTTCAGTTCCCACGCAATCGCAATCCCAAAAATAGTGATCATTGGATTCACCAAAGTCCGAGGCACAATCAGGTAATAGATGTTTTGCTATGAAAGAGGTGGAAGACCTTGTCGCTCTTCGGTAGGACAACACAGGATAAGCCCAAAACACAATGGCCGGCAATAATCAACGGCTGAAAAATATATGGAAAAACTAGTAAGCAAGATTCGCTTCAATACAATCTTTTTCTTAATCGACTACCGGAATTGAAGTTGCTCCACGGTATTTAGCAACCGTTCTTCGCGCAAGATTATATCAGCTTATTCAAACATCTAACTAATTTTCATCAGAAGTGGACGTTTTTTAAATCTTCTCATTTTTACCATTCGTGCATACAGATTTAACCCTCGCCGATTATTCACATCCTCCCATAATCGTAGCTATTCCCTCAGAGGAAAAGTATTTTTTAAGCGGGAAAATAAACCCCAAACTCTGTTTTATCGCACTTACTATTTGCGACTCGAGAGACGTAGAAATGTCCATGTCAATTACTTTCGCAAATATTTTCAAGATTCATTGTGTGAGATTCGTCTCATCCCATCCAAGACAACTCCTTTGATAGTTTCATATACCTCCATGGTTCGTAATAGTGTGTTTTGGACGTGCTTTATTCGCATCGATAAACACTGGCTGCGTCCACACTTCTGTTTTACGAAAGTGACTGTTTCTTTAATCTTTTTCCTTACTTATCATTCTTATATACGCATCAAATTTCTGATACGATCGAGCGAAATTCGGAATTCGGGTGCATTATTTTGAATTTAAGGGTAATCTCAAAATTTGCCGCCAACTTGACTTCTAGCATAAAGTCAGGAATAAATATATTTGAGTTTCTTACAAGCTTCTGCAACTCCGCCTGTTTAGGATTAAGTTCTGAGTATCAGATGACCAGGCATCTTTAATTCATCCTCTGAGAGATTCACACTTTTTTTTGAAATTTTGAATTGCTTTTTAGTAAACTCTTTCGAAGCAAGTCTTGGATTTCATCAATGCGTGACGAACAGGCAGGATCATCGGGAGCTCCTCTAACGCTCCAGTGAATCATCAAACATTCCTGGAGGTTCTCGCACAATTCTGCTGGATCAAAAGTTTGTATTTTCGGACGAATTCCCCAGCTCATCGTAACCGTTTCAAAGTTTGTGGCTGAAGGCAGGATCCGTTAATGATCGCATTACCAAATCCCTTCGGATTATATCCATTTTCATGCTTATCCAATTAGCTGCTTCAATTGTTTTTTGACTCTCATCGATTCTTAAAATTTAATTTGAGAGAGCAAACTGCTCGTGTAAAGGCTATTACTTGAAATCGGCATTTTCACGGTTCACGTCATCAGAAGTAGTTGCCATTCTCCCTGCATTTTGTATCCCACGTAATCATCGTCGAGCGGTAAATATCAAGATTACGTCACTTGTCTTCAGAAGACAAAATCTTTATCTTTTTCAACATTATACATCATAATTTCTTTATCTGAGCTTTCCTATCTTCAGGTTTTTCCTTCTTCCAAAGCAGGATTAATTTCCGAGTTCTTCTTCGATTTCGAGTAATCAGTTCTTGCGGTAGGTACCTGCAAGGAGTTTTATAAACTGGGATCTGTGAGAGAAAGCTTTTTGAGAAGGACTGGCTAAGATTTATTTTTTGCATTCAGATTTGAATAAACCTTGAATTCGGGGGCCAAAAAAGCTTTTCCATTGAAAAGCTGTTTAGGGCATGCCGAAAGTTAGGAAAAAGGAGCAATTTTTGAATAAAGTTATTTAACGTTTTTTGCTGATTCCCATATTTTAAGCAGGGAAATCTTACCTTCCGAAAAAATTATCACCAACATGGATTTAACAAGCGATCAAAATCAAAACCCATCCTGAACAGCCTCCAATTAGGCTCAGAAGTAATACTTATGGGATGGATATAGGACCAAAGAGGAAATAAAAACGTTGTCCTTCGTTGCACTAAACGAACGGGTCCATCTTACCAATTATCAAGTGGTGGGCGGATCCTTCCTTGATCAGCGAAGAAGGTCTTAGAAAAAAATGTTCCACGGTGTTGCCTGCATTTAAGCTACCGGATAGTAACTGCTCACAGGAGATAGGCACAAAGTTCCGAGTTAATCGCTCTCGGCTATTGAATCCTAGGGGAAGCAAGATCCTGAAAAATACCCATTGCACCAAAAAGCACTCACTTGAATTTTTCGGGAGATTTGCACCATTGAGAATGCGCACAAACTTTAGTGCGAGTATTCCGTTGTGAGGCATGCTCTTGGCTTCGCTGTCAATAGTATTCAACGATAAGCTTCTTTTATATCCATTACGCAATTATCACTGCCTCTGATTGCAGTGTTAAGGCAGCAGGGGAGACATCAAGGTGACTCACTGAACTTGAAAATCCTCCAAAACAGGAGATGCGTAAATTGCATTATAACAAGATTTCTTGAACGGGAAAAAACCTGCAGTCATCTGGACAATAGAGGGGGAGGAGGGCAAATTAGCAGCATGGCATTAGCAGAAATCTACACCTTCGGTCCTACCTTTCCGAGCAGAGAACTCGGATACCACCCGTCACTCGCTGAGGTTTTGTATGATTGAACCTGAGATGGCTTTTATGATGCGGAGACAATGCTGACCTTGCTTGAGATTTCTTGAAGTTGTGTCAACTATGGCTTTGGAAACACTGTCAGAAGACTTCATTTTCTTGAAGGGAAGGTGCTGAAGAGGAAGTGCAAGCCTGCAAAGATCAGCGGGCAGAGTTGGAATTATTTGACAATTAAAAATTTGTTCTCAGAAAAATGACTTTATCAGGATCACCTTATACCGAGCTATCGACATTCTGAGGAATTCCAATCCTATAAGAAAAAGAAAATTTCAATATACTGATCGATTCTGGAGGTGCTGACTTACGGTCCGAGCCGAGCGTTTTAGGGAGAAGCATTTCAAAAAGCGGTCATCCCTTACGATTTCTAAAGAATCATTACTTTCTACATGCGTCAAAACGAGGATGGAAAACGGTGCGGCGATGGGACATCTTGTTTCCCAAGGCATGGGAGATAGTGGAGGTTCCCAGCGAGAAGAGCGATTAGCTAGTTTTACCAGCGATGGAGGATGAATATTCCTAAGAGGAAATTGTGGTCGGATACTCGATACTAAAGATTTGGAGCCACTCCACATGCAGGTTTTGGATTAGGCTTGAGCGCATGGTTCAGTTCGTCACTGGTATGGAGCAATATCGAGACGTTCATAGCGCTTTCCGAGGACGCCGGGAAATGCAGAATTCTACTAAAATCCCGGCTTCGAAGTCGGGGATTTGGTTAGCTGACAATTTTAATTCTCCTAGCAATGGAATACCAGAGAAGGGACTAAATTTACGATTTTGCGATATACTACTACATTATAGTTGTTCAATCCCCGCTGCATGTTTCTCCAATAATAATTCCAGCTTATTAGCGAGGGCAACCCCGTAGCTATCTGTGGAATGGCGAGTTAAACTCAGAAAACTTCTCGATTGTTCTGGCCTCGCGTGTACAGTTAATGGTAGCAGCGCTGGACGTATTCGCATTAGAAGTCACAAAAAAACATGGTTTGAAACTCAAAACAAAAAAGGAATGGCGGTTCTCAAGATTCGTAAATGATGGCTATCGGTGAGTCACTTCAGAACATGAAATTGGTAAATCCGGAGCTTTCCAATTTATCAGGAAAGCTTCCCACCACAGGTGACGTGAAGATCGTTTAAAGACTACCAGCCTATAGACATAACGTAAGTTCCATCTCAGTAAAGCCGGGAACATTCGCCACGGGTATAAGCACTCAAAAATTGGAAAATCGATAAACTGCCAACATTCATATGACTTGACAACGTGATCCGGCCCTGCCATTGATTCGAGTTTACTCGTCACTCTTGTACGGATCACGACAATAGATTTTAGGTCTACAAATCATTCTTCAAATGCCTCGCGTGATTTGGGAATTATACCGAATTAATTCATCCCCAAACTCAAAAACGGAAAGTCCGGTAGTATATAAAAACGGTGTAGGCCAAATCGATACAACTTGCTAAGAATAACCCCTGGGAACTCCCAAAAACTGAGCGACTGAAAATGCGAGCCATCACTTAGCCATTGCCTTTCCTTCTTTCGGGAAAGTCCCAGGAATTACATCGTCGCTAATTCGGCCAAGATCAGGCAGTTGTCTCAAGCCTTCAAAAAATATCCTGAAAGACACTTCTTGCAGCAAAGTAATATCGGGGTAAATTGGAGGAGGAAAGTGCACAAGGCCTAATGTAGCGATTTTTTGCAAAACCCACATAAACCTGAAGTAAATTTCTTTCGAATCAAATCGATCAAAAAAAAAAAAGCTCCAAAAAAAAAGCTTAAGAAAATCCCCCGCACTTTAAAGGTTATTAGGATGAAAACCAAAAGTTCCCAAAAAACTCTTCTGCGCGTGAGAGGATCTCAAAAAATCCGCATTGAAAAAAGCTTGAGTTTCCTTAGCGGGGGGAAAATTCTCCCTCTTTTTGTTTTCCACCCCGGGGTGGC
>Ga0163217_1057269_pt1 | contig 13621 bp, 5 predicted proteins | sample SynspAceP_FD_185933 | JGI IMG/M metagenome (GOLD analysis project Ga0163217, IMG submission 185933) | Saline lake microbial communities from Ace Lake in Antarctica - Synechococcus sp. Ace-P (PacBio error correction) | ecosystem: Environmental > Aquatic > Non-marine Saline and Alkaline > Saline ... | reverse complement strand
CAGTGCTCATAGCAGCACATATTTTTTGGGCTCTGCTGCTAAAACCCATAATATTGGTGTCGAATAACTCCACGGAATCGGCGACTGCCAAACTACCAGCACAGCTTTGGCGGGTTGTGGTTGCTCGGGTCTCCAATGCCGGATCAGGTCCTCCTACCAGCCGACGGAGCACCGAATCCGCAATAGCCCCGGGTGCTAGCAGGGGCGGGGCCACCAGTCGCTGGCCGATCGAAGGCTGCAGACAGCGACGATTAATTAAATCAAGGGAAATTCCCCTTTGGTGAATGCCGCAGTGCGCAGGCTTCGGCCCCGAGGCCCCGAGAAAATCCGACCGTTGAAAAACTCAAGGGGCCGTATGTAAAATTGAAAAGCTGCCCCAATCTCCCCTCTCGCGTGGTGAAGAAAACGCTGGAAGGGTTCTTGTCAATCCAGTGCCCTGAAAATGGAATGTTAAGGCAAGCGTCTCCAGCCCATCCATTGTGTTTTTGTCAGACCCGTCCGTGCAAGGGGACTTTACTTTTAAGTCTTTCTTTAAAAAAACACGCATTTCTTTTATTGCATTCACCCCACAACCAAACTCCAGCACAAACACCAATAAAGTTTTAAATCAATGGCAGTTACCCCAAAGCGATTCATGGTTTCCTATGCTATGAGATAGATGACCCTGCTTCATACTTCATGCACTGATAGTTGCGGTCTACCACCCAGAACCCACTGTCATTGGCATGGGGGAAAATCCCCAAAGCGGCCATGGCTCCGGATAGCGATCGTTGGTTTTTAAAAACTTTCATCGTCTCGGCTTATCCAAACCCAATGGTCCTAAAAATCGGGAGAAGCCAATTTGATGGAGGGCAGGTTTCAGCCTGAGGACAGCCATTTTCGGACTCCGAAGCGATGAAAAAATGGACGCCAGCGGAGTCGGCAGGGTCTTCGACCTGAATAACTGCAGCTCTACGGCTCAAACAAACGGAGCTGCTCGCGGAGGAAAGAGTTGCCGTTGGTGGCTGCAGCTGGGTTCACGAGTAGGTGGTGCGCATGGAGCGCGTGAGCGTCTTTATTAGGGGCGGCACAGGGCCTGCGCGCCCTGGGCCCGCTGGGGCAGTACCTCACGGCCCAGTTAGAGGGGAAAGGCGATCCGGCGTTGAAGCAAGTGGCTTTCTAATGCGCACACAAGACGGCAATCAGGCTCAATTGCCCTCGCCCCAGAACCGCAGTGAGCTGACCAGACCTGGTAGCCACGAATACTCCCACCGTAACTGCGCGCTGCGCGCATACGAGAAGGACAAACGGCTCTCTCTCGGGCTCCGGCCCAAGGGCACTCCATCCAGCTCGCCTCGGAGGCTTTCGTTTACAAGGACGTGGCGTGCCTCGCGAGCTCCCCGCGTCGTCCGGTTGGCACCGTCAACGATTTGCAGGTTCGGTACCGTGGTGGGGTGGAGGGGCGCAGTCGAGTGGTCATGGGGTGTAGCGAGCGGCTGGCGAAGAATTTTGAAACGAGAGTCTGACCGCTCGCGGATACACTCGCATGTGAGTTGACGCGTCTCTTTTTATACGGTCATCGAAAGCCTTTCATGCGAGATTTGACTTGAAGAATGACCATGGCCGGATTCAAATACCGCTTCACGATTGGTGAGCTTTGAAGGGCTTTTTCGGCCTACTTGCCAGCCCTGCGCGGCTGTGGCGACGAGACGCAAGACAGGGATACGCTCCATTCGCACTCATGTTGGCGAATGTGCAAGCTGTTGCCATGACTGTCTAGCAGCGTACCTTTCACCCCTCGATTCTCTATCAGCGTTACGCAGCGGGCCACCAGGTCCGCCTGCGATGTGGTTGTGACCAGTCGACCTTTAGGCAGTTCCAATCGGGGGTGCATTATCGCCCCATGACCTGCCTTGGTTTCGCCAATAGTCTTGACAGTATTCAGTGTCATATGGCCTGATAATACTCGGTGTTCAGAATCGTTTTCATAATCAGTGAGCTCAGAATGTCATATTTACTCGCCAGATAAACAGAAATTTGCTGAGAGTTGAGTTTGCTGCTCCGTGTTCTCTGGTCCCCCTGACAGATTTAAGTCTAGAATACCACTCCCCTCTGTTGTTGTTTTTTCACGGTGTGTGAGTGTAGCGTCTCGCAATTGATTACTACCTCACTATCGTAAAGTATGTCTCCATCATTGCCAACCTGCCCTGTCAGAACAAGGGATGTTCGATAGAAAGTCATCTTCTTAAAATCAAGTAGATAGACTGTCTAGTATATTCGATCGTGTCATCCTCATATTGCTTGATCCCAGCATGATCGCCTTGTCAAAGCCGATTGAACAGCATAGACAACGATACGCATAAAAGTAGGACCAAGGAACAAATAGGACAAAAATTTGAACACTAGGTTTCAAGCCAACCCAAATCAAGGAAATCCGCTCGCCAATTCGCCACCACGAAGGTAAGACCAATGTTTTTCACCCCAGGCGAGTGACAGCAAACAGTTCCCCAGTTTCCCCCCAAAATTTCCGAGAAACTGAATCAGCTTTTATATCAAGGCCATTTCACCCAATGGCTTTGGTTGATGCTATAAAATGTGTAAGTGACACTCTCGAAAGAATTACTTTAAGTTATAATTCTTGAATAGTCGTTTTACGGCCTTCATATACAGTTGATAATAAAGCAAAGACCTATTATTTATGGGGAATAGAGGACATTAACCAAGATTAATAAATCTCGCAGCTGCAATTTTATCAAGTTTATGCGCGTTGGTTTCGTGGTTGAGGTCTCTGCGTGTCTAAGCATAAGAGCTATATAAAGTCCGAAAAAGTGACAGGTTGCAGCTATTGACGTCTTTTCCGAAGACCCAGACGTTAGTGAATTCGGTGCCGATTTGGAAACAGAACTAAAAGATTGGAATGTTATGATTTTATAACTCCACATGGTTTGACCGGGGTGGTCTAGTACAGTAAGGAAGTTCAATCGTCATATTTGTCACAGTAATATTTTGTTCCCCCATAATATAATGAGATTATCAGATTGTAATTCAGGCAACCACTGCTCGTGGATGACCGAAACTTATCAGCCAAATATTAGAGTTTTTACTTAGGCAAAATAAGTGACAATCTTGTTTTTTTTTTAGAATCCGATAATAAATCCTGTACGCAAGGCATCCCATGCACAGTGAACTATAAGTCTCTAGAAGGTGGTAAATGAAGATTTGGAATAATCTGGACAATATATATAGCTAGCCTGAATAATGAGATAAGGTATGTGATCTGTTAGACGATATCGCATAAAAGACGCTATCACTTAATAATAGGAATAGTACAGTCATTGACAGAACTCACAAAAAGATTACGCTCAATGACGCATCAAGTTTAGGTGTTGTAATTAACTGTAAAAGAATTGAATATACGAGAAACTTACTGGAAGCTAAAATCCTTAGCTCTCTCTTAATTAGAATTTTATTTTTTCTAATAACCTTCTCTCGACATGTTAATTTGGGCCATTTTAATGTGCCATGTTTCCTTGCAAGAATTAGTTGAACAATGACTGTATAATTGGTGTTTATTGCGTGAAGAAATTTCTTTAGCAGGTGAAAATTAAATTTTAATTCAAAACAAAATATTCGCGTAAATATTATTTACTAGGGACAAGGTGCGGATTTATATAGTTTTGTTGGACATTCTAGAGTCAAAAGCGTTGTACCAGTATTCTTGTGCGAATAGAAACACAACATGTCGTCGCACCGGTTACTTTACCAAAGGCTTGGACGGTAGATACGTATCTAGGCGGAATGACTGAGGCGTCATTAATGTGGATACATTGTTCAAAACTCTATTCTCGTTTATTTCTTACGGCAAACTGTGATTTGTGTATTGAAATGCGCATTGCTAGTTCAAAGAATTAGAAGCGGACATAAAATTTTACAAAGAACGTTTTTCAGAGATAAAATTAGCGATATTGCAAGTAGATCCTGATTTTCAAGAAACGCTTTAAAGAATTACAACCCACATTTAAACTAGTGCTACTTACTAAAGGACTTTGAACTGAACTGATATCTAATATAGTATCTCACAATTACTAATTCAGAAGATAGAAATTTCTTTAAGTGAAAATGGTTAACACTAGTTTTAAGTCAGTCTTCAAAAAGTATTACCGTAACTCCGAGATTATAAAACACACTTAAAAAAACTAAGATGGAGCGAGTTGCATGCACTTTCATATATTTAAATATTACTTTTTTGAATATTCTGTATATTATAAGAACGCCCGCATCCTGACAAATCTAGCGATCCAAATTTTACCAAATTACTAAAAAGACAAGTATTTGGCATTCAGCGAAGCCCATGCTTTTAAATTCTCACATGCAAATTTAAGAGATTTAACAACATGTTATAGAATATTTGAAAAAAGCGCTCACCAAACCAACAGTTGGTCTTTCGTACGATAAGATCTGTGTCATTGCACTGGACTTAACTGATTTTTTGGATTCCGTTCTCAAAAAATATGATGAATCATGTTTAGCATTATGATTATACGGTCTCAAACGTCTTCAAATTAGATACTTTTTTAACTTAAGCGGTTCAGCATCAGATAAAGGGAACAAACAAGGAAGTCTAATTTATCTGAGGGTGATAAGGTTCATTTTTTAAATTGTAAAGCCCTATACACCTGATTTCTCACAAACACAATAAAAAACGAATTTCATATTGTGTGACTCGCTCATGCTTTTTGAATAAAGTAATCTTGGCCTTTACATGTACGCATCCACTCAAACCATAAGGCCCGCCAATGCGAAGATTCCTAGTGTTTTTGTTCTTGCATTGCATTTTTCTTTTTGTTAGAAAGTACAGGCAAATTACGGATGTAGTATTATTGGCTTAGCGTTTTCATCAAATAGATTAAAAATATCTCGTAGGGTTAATTTTTCAAGCGCTTTCTACGTTTCCTCTTTTGTATGTCCTCTCGAGAGCATTTTCTCGAGAGATAGATTATTTAATGGTAGCAGGCGCAGACACTTCAAAACATTCGGAACCTTAATATAATTGCTAACCTTGTTTCTTATCTACTCATCCGCCGTTAATCAGAAAGTTAGAGCATTATCCACTCTCCTGTTTTTCATATCGCTAGTAGTATTTCTTACTCATGCATCGCCCGCCAACACATACTAAAAGTTGATATCGAATGCTACAAGTATAAAGCTAGCGTTTTTTTGCTCATGTTACTAAGATTTCTTTTATTAGTAAGGTATAATCTTTAGCTGGGTGTTAGCTTTTTAGGGTTAAAGCCTTTTAAGCTTTGCTTATAACAAGTGATAGCTTTGTTTTAGATAGGAATTGCTTATTTCATTAATATTTAAGAGAAATTCTAGAGAAGTTACTCTAGGTAAGTTTGGAAAGATCTACACACGATTAGATATTTCAGTGTTTTTCGAATTTTGGATCTGCTATCTTTTTGGTTCATGCGTTGAGTAGTGGTGCTTCTGGGTTTAAGGTAAGCCGAGGATAGAAATTGTTTAATTACTCTCTGATTATATTTTTAGTTAATGCACAAGGAAAATCATAAATCACATGTATACACGACACTCCAATTTAATGCAGAGATAGTAACTTAATTTCATACGCGATGCAAATTCGAAGAAGAACGTAAAGGTTGGATGGGCGAATCAAGTTCGCTTTAGCCTGTATTCTGAAACTGCTACAGAGTTTTTAGGGCCAAATCATGTAGGAAAAATACGGTTGATGTATCGCAGGGCGTTCAGCGTTGCGAAACTCGTTTTTTTTTATATGTGACAAGATTTAAAAGTTGATAAACTTACTGTTAGTTAATGATGGTGTGAGGTAAAGTACGGCGTATTGGTTTTTTAATTGATTAGCGGTTACAGTGAACTCAGTTTTTTATTATTAAAGCAGAGCGCTTAGTGTTAAATGCATGCAGCCATGGAGTGCTATTGCCACAAAAACCAAGTATTTCGTTGATTTTTATAGAGGTACCTACGACAACTAAAAATTTGTAGATACACGAAAACGGGACACCAGGTATCTAGCTTTAGGACAAGTGGAGCTGGTTAAAATCATCCGAGAATTGGTGGTGACGCCCATAGATCTTGCGTTTCGTCTGATTGAAGTCTCGTCTTAAAGATTAACCATATGTTTCGCAGGAGGTATCGAAAAAGCCATTAAAAAACGAAAAATTACTTTACAAACCACGAAAAATTTAATGTACCTCTGTACGAGCCCGTGTGAATCTTGATGATATAGTACAAATTCAAACTTAGCCTAGACGCTCAAGGGGTTGTATCGAGTTCTATATAGATCAAACTTTAATTACGGGACACAAAACTGCGGTTGTTTAATGGTTTCAAAATCCTAACAGAATCTTTCAGTGGCATTTACGGAGGAAAACATTCGAAAGTTACGCAGATTGTGGCGTTATTTTATATCTTCAGGCGCTTTAACCCATTCTGTTTATAATATTGGATTTAAGTTTTAAAGCAGTTTAAAGTGTCGCAGCATCGAGGAAATTGAAAGGATTGAAAAATATACACCATAATTTAACTGGTTTTGGTTGCGCGACTATTTAAAAGAAAATTAAGCTATTCTGCTTGTGTGAAGGCTCTTTCCCTATATGACTTGTTAGAATGTATCTTTAGATAGTCAGGAGCTCTATCACAACGAGCGAAGTTCTATTGCCATTCAGGCCTTTTTATGCACTTTTTCCTTGCTCATTTTACTGAGTTCTTTTGCACTTTTTTAATACCGTATGTGAGTTCGGTAATGAGATTTTGCAGATCGTTTTTGATATTTTTAGAGTCATTTTTACTAATGCAACAGGCGATATTTGGACTTGAAATATTCCAACAAATAAAGATCAAAAACGTGCGATTTACTGTTTCTCAACTTTTATATATCTCTATTTTTAGTGTGCGAATGGGAGTGCTGCTGATCTTTTTGGCGGCTTTGAAAACTCCTTACATGTGAATCTAATCGCGATTTTTTGTGGGAAGAAGTTAGCTCGTTCGCACTACATGGCGGGGTCTATTTTTTGTCTATTTTAATTGTAGTCGCGCACGGTTGCTGTTAGTTTTGTGTCTTTTTTGAATTTGTACATTTTTAGTTAATCGACTTGACCGTGACTCTTTCCGGAAAGGGCATAAGATGAGCTCAAAGATAGCACGAGAGGGTACTGACATAATATTGGGTACAGATTGCGAAGTTTTATAATTATTTGTTAATTCTTATCCTATTTTAACATACCGCTGTCTCCTCTATATTATTTGGCACAGCGGAAGGTAGGCAATGCAAATCTTTCAGCTGGAAGCATTATGACCTACTAGTTTATAGATATACCTATAGAACTCATATTCTTTGGTTTTATCCGGTTTGAAAAAATTTGGCTCGATAATGAAATTTATGGTTGATTGGAGGGATTGCTAGATCAATTAATGGTTGTATTTGGTTAATATACGGATATTAACTCTTCCTACGGTATTTGAGAACTTAATGCGACTTTAGATATTTTGCTTCGGAATTGAAAACTCAAAATAAGATCAATAAAAAATAGAGAAGCGGTAAAGGTTTTGAACAATTGGTGCTTTAATTTATACATGACTAAATTAAAAGTTAAAAATAAGGTTATTACCTACATTTAACCTACATTAAGAATATGATAACAATACATAGAGTACTTTATTAAAGATGGCCTTATTATTTTTCTCAATTGCCATTTCACAAACGTTTTTGGGAAATGGAAAAACCATTCGACGACCGCAGGAAACCCAAAGGAGTTGATCGACATTTACAAAAAAGGAGGAAAAAAGGTTTGGAAGGTGGTAAGAAAATTTAAAGGAAAAAGAAGGAGGAAAACAAAAAAAGCAAATGCTGAGGAAGGTTGTGTGACCCACAGCTTGTGATGGAAAGGATTGTGAAAAAAGTAGGAATGTAACTTGTAGATATTAGCATGAAGTTCATCATTAATAGTGGGTCTAAAAAACCGGCGAGAACGGCGAAAATGGAAAGGAAACTATGTCTTTGACCCACGTGAACAAGCCATGCTTTCAGATGCAAATCTGTGTGAATCCTGATATCTAATGAAATTAATAGTTAGAGGTTATTTAGCGTTTAAAAATTTACTCCGACACAAACTATGGCAGAACTTGAGAGAGGAGAATGATTAACAGATAGGCTCAGTGGCCACATATATTCTACTCACTGTAATTCTTCGCGATATCTTTGAAAATTATTTTACTATTTAGTGTTTCTGAGGAAGAAAGCTTATATATTCCTTCTAAACCAGGGATCGCATGTTTGGCTCGCTCTCCTTTTGGTAAATGACTTAAATCTTTCAGTGCCTTTAGTTCAATTGAGGTTCATCAACAAGCGACCAACGATTTACCCTGGACATAAACGTATTATTAGAATAAATCTCTCTAGTGATCGAAAAACTATAAGTTTATTCTCGGAATCGCAAACTTGTGAATTATTGTAGTTCTCTGGATTGCGGACCTTTAATCTATATGTGTTTTGATTAACCATTGGAGGGGTTTTCTAGAACGGCCGTTTGCCCAGTTGCATGTTTTATTTGAAAGTGAGACACTTCATTTTAAAAAACACGAAAATAGTTTTTGGTATCGGAAAACCTACGCTTCTTAGATTGTGAATTCTTAGTTTCGAAAGCTGTTATAACATGCAAGCAAACATTACGTTGGGTAAAGAGATAGAATGCTTTATTTTAAGCATAGAATACAAAATTGTGTTGCAGTGCTGAACAGGCTCTTAAGACAAAGAAATTGGTCATTTTGCTTAGAAGAAGTATACGACAATACAAACTAAGTTGGATTCGATATGTATAAATTGCGGTAAGGATATCAAAACAGAAAGTAGAGGCTTGGATAAACCTTATTAAATATCTTACCAGAGCAACTCAATAAACAATTGTTCATGTTACTCTTTCATCCTTTATTACACTCTCAAGCCACACACAAAAAGAAACCTATAAAAGATAGTTGAGGTATAGAAACAGCTCCAAAGTAACGGTTCTACAGACATTATTAGGGGCCTTAATTGTACAAAAGAATTTCCTTTGAGAGTATTATATCAAACAGTCGCATTAGCTACTTCAAATTTTGACGACAAGATAACGGAGATGCTATATTAAAATCTTATTACGAATTTCAGGAGAAGCCTTTTTAGCATGTAAGAAAGTGTTTGATATACAATTTACCGATCCCCTTCTCTCATACGGAAGTGTACCTCTTCTCTGAACGGGACGAGTATATGTAAGAATTGATTGATACTAACCTTAGCCAGCATCAACGCCGGTATTGTATTTATTTACCGAAATAGCCTTAATGCAGACGACTTACACTTATTTGCTCGCTTCAGAACTACTTTGGAGAAAATAGTAGCGTATATCATTCCATTTTATTAGCGGTTCAGAAACGTGGTAGAGGTTTGGCACAATATCATTAGAAATAAAATAAGCACAAATTGATTTTATATGAGTAGCTACGTTTCTGCGCTTTTATATATTTTATGCCCCTTTACAAGGATTTGGGATCTTCATTAGTGAGAGATGGAACTGAGCTATGAGAGTTTTCATTGTTAACAATACGATCCAGCACAAGATACCACGTAGAGATCGGCGTATTGTGATGGTCTAAAATATTGCAATGAGAAGCAATTTTGTTGCGGCTCGGCTACGCCCAAGTACTTTGAGAGTTTTTGTAATGATGGAATAGGTAATATGGCTTTGCGCTTCAATTATTCAACGGAAACGTTTGGCTCGCTCTCTATGGCAGATTGACGTGTTCTCGACATCATAAGGCATATAGATCCGAAAAGTTGAAAGGCGGTTTCTCGGAATTCGTTTATTTAATGATTACGGAAACTTTAGAAAATGTGAGAACAGTTATTTTATTTCAAAATAGGAGCAGGTACGGCACCAATTTTAGAATTGTACAACCTGTGGTCATCCCCCCGTGGCCCTATTGTTTGGATGTGAGTTAACCTTACACAACATACAAAAAACAACCTTCCACCGTTATTTTGTATATTTGCTAAGTTTTATATAGCTTGCAGGGACAGGATTGTGAAGGGCGTGTGGAAGAGGTTCAACCTTTAGGTACAAAGGCGTTTGAAATGAACAAGTGAAACACAAGAACTAGAAAACTTTAATGTTCCAGACGCTAAATTTAGGGTGCCGAATTGGACTATATGTATACACACACGTGGTAAATTGCGCTATGATAATAAAATAATCACGGGCTGATATTTTGATAACAGCAATACTTAGAGTATTATGTAGGATACACATAAGGAATGATTAAGCATATAAGGTCTTTAGACATTTTAGAAATGATAAACCTTCGTAATGGTGAATTATGAGTGCACACGGAATCCTTACTGTAATTTTCCTGACTCTCTCTAGAGCAGTTACTCAAGATCGGTAGCGGTTGTTTATCAATTTGTTATACACAGGTGTCAGGGGAGGCAGGGGCGCACAAAAGCGTGGAAAGGTCATTATTCAAGTTTAATCCCATTACCATCAAATTTTAGAGGCGCAAGTTTCACAGGCGCTATTCAAGGGCCATGTATCAAGACATTGTATGAAAGAGACAGCATAAATATCCCACCCAGTAAACAGGATCATAAAAATTAAGTTTGGTCTTAAACATAAGATACAGACAAACTAAACGCAGCGCCGCAGGAATGGTTTACCAAGGAATTGCGCAGTGCTTTTGGGGGTGTAATGTTTTGGCCCAGGGATAAGTGTCTCCTTTTCAAGATCCGTCAGCTCGCCCGCATTGCGATCAGGTATATAAAAATGTATTTGAATTAAAATGTCCAAACGGTCGTCATCAAGTGTTAGTAAAAATACAAAAGAGGCATTAGAGATCTAGAAATTATCTTATTGCTATCTTCAGTACGCAAGCGTACGTGTTATTTATAATGTTGATTTATTTAACGTTGTTTAAGCTTCAGCTTAATTACCGTGTTTTTTGTTTTTATAGCTTGAAAGGATAGATACTCTCGCTCATCTTTGACATTTTGTTACTGTTGAGGGATTTCATGTGCTTTCTATTTTACATTTTTTATGTGACGATTTTGGAATTTACGTAATTTATCTTTCCTGGTAGTTGCTCTTCAAAAGACTTCATCGTGGATAAATTACAATTATTGGTTGTCACTAGCGGTTACTAATTATATATCTCTAAAAAGATTTTATTTTGATCTATTCATTTAATATCATTTAACAACCTTCTTTTTTTTCAGGTATGCTCTTTACGAAAATTATGCTCCTCATCTTCGTATTTGTTCTATGCGTTGCTAAATTTAGTCGGAGCCAGTTTCACGAGATCACACATCCTAGACATGGTTATAGTGGTTTAGGCAGATCCGTAACATTTAATAATCAAACGCTCTTCAGTGGATAATTCTAGTTACTGTAATTATTAAAAATTCTTGAGGTCTCGTTTTCTAATTGCATCCCAGTAGGTCAACCATTAGAAAGTACAGGCGCATTCATACATCAAAGAAAAATTTAATCTCAATTCTCGTGTGTGTTTAATTCATTTTTGCTTCTATTGCTTACTGTATTCAGCGAAAAGCATTAAATTAGGATGAATATATTCACTAATTTTGTCCTGCCTCATTGTGCATGGTGAAGAATCGTCTACGATTTACAACGATTTCATTATACTTCTTTTTATATGTTCATAAATGGTTTGATTGTGTGGGGTTAATCGGGTGATGGCAAAATTACTGAAAAAAACATCACGAGGAATATGAACTACAACAAGGATGTAACATTGCATAATTAATAGATTGCTGTCTATTCTCAGGATAAAAATTACGCTATTGAGGGTTTGGAGTTATATTCGGGTGACTTTAATTTTTTATGTTAATTAATCTAAAAACATCAATAACTGAAGTGATTTTTAGTAAATCTTGTGTTAATCAGAATTATTACTACTTTTGCGCACTTAAAATTATATTCATAATGAATTCATTACGAAAACTGGTTTTCATTTCCAAATTCTCCGTTCTAGTCTGATACTTCACGCTGAGGTTAAAACTTGTTAGAAATTTCACGAAGATTTCTATATCAATTAGCAAGAGTGCCAAATAGGTATCTAAAAGAAAATTGGGCGCGCGCTTAAAAAAAGTTAGACTTACCCTATTCAACATTCAAAAAAAGTGTGCTCTGATTTACCAATTTGTAATGAATTACAGCTTCTGGAGATGTCTTAAACATCTTACGAGTTAGAATTACAGAAGAGGGATGAAACCGTATAATCAAATGCGTTATTTCACTGTGGTTCTAGATAAATCATGCTATTCATGCGCGCGAGATAAAGAAGTGAAGACACAAAGATTTAAAAACTAATAGCTTAAGCTTATGTTCATCGAAGTAGTTAAACCAGCAAAAAGGATTAGACCAGAGATCGAGAGTGTCAAGTACTAACATCCATTAGAATATTGTAGAGTGACAAGCATTCGTTCTACTAAGAAAATATTCTCGTTCGGTTTTAAAAAATCTGGTATATGGTATGTCAGTTAACAAGGATCCAGACTTTTTAATTAACACCTCGACGTTTAACGGAACAAGGTAATTATTCCTAGAAGATTAAACTGTACTTCGTTAAGTTTCAGAGAAAAGTGGCAGTTGCAGTTAAAAGAGCACGTCACTTAGGCATAATGCATTGTGGTAGAGTTTATTAAAATTAAAAAAGAAACGAACGATAGGGGAAATGCTGTAATAACTAAAAGGAAGACGTACAAAATTTAGGTTTTAAAGATTGATGTAAGGAAGGATTCACTGTGAAAATGGTTACGGTTTAGACTTTTTGGATTCCTAACGGATTGGCTTGCTCAATGGCTACGCTTCTGCTAAAAAAAGGTTTTAGCAGAAAACTTTTAAGCAATAGTGACAGCAAAGAAAGAAAATTGTTATGACGCTTGCCCAACTAAAATTTGCACAGAGTACGTTTAAACAATTAGGACATTTCACTAGCAGCAAAGACTGGATCTGAGAGAAAGTATATTTGATTATCTGTTAACCATACGTGGTGAATTTAGCAGGGCGCTATCTGGCAAACGAAGACATGATTAGAGAAAAAATTTTTTTTTCTATCAAGGGGGTGCGGTTAAAAGAACAGACCCCTTTTACAATGCACAAATCTAGTTAGGTACAAACGGAGATTTTTTGTTCGTTGATTTATACCTTTTCGAAAGTGTTTGGGAAATACAAATATAAATTTTTTATACATTCAAAAGGCTGTGCAATTTGTTACAGGCCTTTTTACTTTTGCGTAAGGATAAGGGCTTAAAATGGATTAACTTAATTTATTTAATGAATAATTCAAGACTTACAAACAGCAATTAGTAGAATTGCAGTCAAGAGTTTTAGCTCTAATTTCTTTACGCACACGATCGTATCTATGTGACGAATGGTGAAAGATACAAAATTAAGTAAAACAACCGATGTAGCAGAGATGAAAATTAGAGATGGTTTTTTTGTGATATCCGTCTATGGGAAGGTGTTTTTGGCTAAAGTCTGCAGCTTTGTGTGAGAATATTTCTCATAACAAATGCACTTATTTCATTTGACAGGAAAAGAATAGAATTATTTGTCAG
>Ga0163217_1053430_pt1 | contig 13622 bp, 7 predicted proteins | sample SynspAceP_FD_185933 | JGI IMG/M metagenome (GOLD analysis project Ga0163217, IMG submission 185933) | Saline lake microbial communities from Ace Lake in Antarctica - Synechococcus sp. Ace-P (PacBio error correction) | ecosystem: Environmental > Aquatic > Non-marine Saline and Alkaline > Saline ... | reverse complement strand
GTCTTTGTTAAATTGTATAAAATTCAATTAGTATGAAAGCAACTTGCAACCTTAAAAATAATTAGATTCTGTACTTGTGAAAAATAATAGTTCGGTTAATTTAAGTAGTAATTACTTGATATTCGAATCCTTTGATATTGATTGGAGATGGCATTATAAGTCTTGCATACAGTATGCAGGTTCCTTTTGAACAGGTTAAAAGAGGAAATTACGTAGAATGGGGCTACCCTATAGAATTACACTAAATACTTCTATAAAAAAATCAAATTTCTTCAATAAGCGACGCCTCTCAAAGTGCCCTGGATGATATTCAAGTAGAAGAAGACCTTATTATTCTTTTAATCCACAAAAAACTGTAAACTAGATTTTTGGAATGGCAAATACTTGGAATTAAAACCAGCATACTGTTGTTTTTTAAAATAATTTAAACAAATGATAAAAGAGGCCAATTTCATTAGACTTCAAAAAGCATAATACAACGTATGTCTGAATGGTAAGCAGTTTTTTTTATGCAGGTTTCTTGCAATAAATGTCTCCCAAAAACTAATGCTGCATTACGCATCAAACCATTCCAAATTACTTCGTTTTCAACGATGTTTTTTTTAGAGTTAACTTAAACTCATCTCAAACGCAATATGCTTTATGTGATAGAGGTAATGAGACTATCTTTTCTTCTATTCGTTTTTTGTCAGGTAATACTTAATCGAAATTCAGTAGTACTAAAGGGTTATTTGTATTTTGACCTCCCAAAATAGCTGCTAAACTGGTTTTAGAGGAAAGCAGTTCTGATTTTACCTTGGAGCTCTGTCACAAAATTAGCAAGAAAAACTATAGCTTTTAATTGTTGGGAAAAATTATTGTGAAACGGGTGTTAACCAAAATAGTGGTTTCTTTGAAATGTTTAATAATTTTTCCAGGAATACTTTCTATAAAAAATTTCTTGCAGCGGGTTGCCCCTTAAGTACACATAGCCGATAAGATTCACATATTTTATGATAACAATTGAAGTTAACCATCGTTGAGGAGATCTGCCTTTTATTGAAATAGTTTCAAGCCTATGATTTCGAATTGTTATGCATTTTTCTTTAAATAACTTAAGATAATTATTAATTCTTGTTCCGCATTTTTGAAAGTAGCAATCATAAATAATTTCCTAAGCGTTGCTGACTACTTTTCAAGAAAATTTCAACTTGTTTAGGTTCGTAGGCATGAGATACAAAATTTACATGAAATTTTCGCATAAGTTTTATAGTTGTGAAAATGGCGTTCCAAGATTATCAGAGAAAATCTGTGAGGTAAAAGGAATTTTTAACATGACATTATATTTTAATTTGTTCTAGAACGAAGTTAAGGAAGCACTAAAACAAGGAATAGTTGTATGATACCTATTGGAATCTATGCTTGTTGCTAACAACAACCGCCTAAAAATGAATGTTTATGGTTATCATTGCTAAAATCGGTTTGGTGCTGTGCTATTATTCATGGATTTTTTTTTGGGGGGGCGGGTTAGCATTATTTACCTTTTAATTCTCAAATGAAGGTCAATACCTTTAAAAATGCGTAGCTATCAATTTTTTATTTATTTTTTGATCTTCCGTTAGGTCGTAGGTATTTCCATCACTTTTTTCAAAAACGCGCAGTGATGCCTTTTTTACGATAGCGATATCAAGTAAAATTTTTTATTTCTTCTTTTTTGAAGCATTGTTATATAATCGGACGGGAAATAGAATCGGACTTCTATTACTTGTTGAATTTGTAGTTATCCGGGAATCACTAGATACTGGGTTTTGTAGCTTTTTCGTACACGTGGACAGGTATGCGTACCTAAAAATATTTCTTTGGTCCTGTTGCTCTTTGTGATGTCCCATAAAATGTATATTCTATTTTTTCTTTTTGAGTGTGATACTTAAAATTTCATCTGGTCAACGTATTAAAAAATGCTGGGACCGGTTTTAAATTGTGTTTTCGGATTCTCTAAATTTCGTTTTGAATTTCAAGAAGGGTAGTATGTCAAGACTTCCAAATGCAATATCCTATCCCTACATTCTGGAATAGCCCTAAACTTTTGCGTCCCTCCTAAAAATAATCAAGTCGGTAAAAGCAGGTGATATAGTATGAAGTATATAAAAACATTTTCATTTTAAAATTATTCAATCGCATAAACAATAGCATTCCCAGCTTGTCCGAGAAATCTTGTAGTTAAAGTATTTTTTTCTCATTTTTCACTATTTAATAAGGTTCTTATCGTGATAAATTTTGTAGTACAAAAAGGGTAGCTTTAAATGCAAACCAATTTCATCAACGGGATACGATCGGCTCATAAAACCTATCTTCTAACAATGAGTGCTAGAATTTACCATGACCCAATACGTCATATTTCATTTGTGTCTATAAATTTCTAAAATGCTTAGCTTTATTTTTTACAGGGGATTCTCTCAAAAGTTAAGTAGCTTTTGATAAGGATTCTTGTAAAAAATTGCTTTTGTTGTTCTATCTGTCGATAACTTAAATCTCAAATTCAGAAATATTGAAGACCAGTATAGTTGCGATTTAAAGTAAGGCCGCAAGGGTGTTTAATAATTTTAATTCTCTGCGTTTATTATCGGTATTTTCATATAATCATGTAGGGAAATGTATTTTTTTTGGTTGGTCGGTATTTCATAATTTGCTGGAAATAGCTAATTACAGGCATTTCACATATTTTAAAGACTGCACCGTATGTGCCGAGGTAAGTTTTTTTGTCAAGCAGTTGCTCCTTTCAGTTACCCATTAATACTAAAATCTATATTTTGTTCGTTGGCAAAATCATTTACAGCATCGACTAAATGATTCAAAAACGTATAGAATTTGTAGGTGTGTTTCGGGTATGTTCTTTTACATCAATTTTGTTCAAACGAGATTTTTTACAAGTTGTTTGAATTTTTTTTTATAGTTTCCTTTTTGTTCTCTTAAATGAATTCAGCATTCGTTTTTTTAAAAGGACCATAACTTCATCAGCAAAGGCACGAAGAAAATAAACAGTTTGTCTTTCACATTTGTACAATTGCACTGCATACTGATAGCATGCAGTGCAATTGGTAGAAAGTCGGTAAGGGATTAAAACGGTTTCTCATAAGCCTTCTATTTATAGAATAAGAAAATTAAAAATAGCAGCAGTCGCATATTATAAACATGGCCTTAGTTCATGTAAGAACGACAAATGATAAAAAATTATTCGTGAAGTACTAAGAGAGGTAATTTGGTATGAAAACTCAACTGTTTTCAGCTGCAGAGTCAAATTAAAAGTTGTTTCTAAAAAATTGAGATTCTTGGGCGGTCATTCACACCATTTTCTATTTTTCTAGTATCTGTAAACTCTTCTACTTACAGTGCTTACTTTTTGTTTTGCTATAGTTCAAAAACTATGCCGATGCTATAAAAGTTCGTTTAGGTTATCTTTTAAGTAGATATTCTATTCTGTTTCTTGAAATGGTGTTGTACTTTTTTTAACTGCAGAAAAATCAGAACTTTTATTTTAGCGCTGACTAGTATTTTTACCAGCCCCAACTTTTTTTTTTCTTTTTTGCTAAAATTTTTTTTTTCTTTTTTTTTCAAGTACAGTGTGGGAAAAAAACATGTCATTAAATCTGTTAGTTATGCAATGTTTTTTTTAAACTGGTGAAGTTTATTTTATTCTGGAATCACCAAAACAGTACAAGCTACTTTTAGTGATAACATCCCCAGTTATTACTGCCTAATACCTTTTTTAAGTCAGATGCGCCTTTAGTGCCCATTACAATTAAATCAATATGTTGCTTGTCAATTGTTTTTCTAATACTATGAACTAAGATCACCCTACGTTACTGATGCAAATTTATGGTTGTTATTTGTTTTTTAGTGCTTTTTATTTGAGCCTCTAAATCAGCGATTTTTTCTTAATTAGAAGTTTGTCAGTTTCTGGAAATGTTAAAAAGGAATTGTGATGAACACCTGAGCATTTAGATTACCACATGCATCAGATAAAAGTGGCAAGGTGTATCTTTGAAAAATGCAATTGCATTTCAAGAGAACTCCACGAATTATTCGAAAAAATCAGTAGGGATAAGGACGTTCTTCATTGTAGGTGGTTTCTCAAAATAACTAGGGTTAAAAATACCCCAACTATGATATTTATCATAAAAAGCTCTTTGACATTACTTATATAATGAAGGGCTTTTTAATTCTTTTATTCTTATGTTTCTACCTTCATAGCAATTAGCCTTTCCTTTTTTTGAATCCTGGACAGCGTACGTAATTAAAGTTCTGAGCTCATACCTGCTACATTTGTTTTTACAAGATCTGTTTACGTGATATTTTAAGGTGTCGTTCGGTTTTTTTTTTATTCATAATCTCCGCAATTTTTAGTAAGGTTTGCGCTGTTTTTTTTGCGCACTGAACTATAGGCCATCTGGTAATAGTTGGCTTTTTTATTTCTGTTATATCATTGAAAAAATCAAAACTTCTATCAATTCTAAGGAAATTGTATGATTATTTTTTAAAATCTGTTTTAAATTTTTCTTAGAAAAAAACATAGCTAGGTTTTTTGACCTCAATACATGTTTGCAGAATTCGTTAGTAAGTAATTGTTTTAAAAAAGAGTTGATCCTAAAAAATTATTGGCTTTCGTGTAAAGAGGTAATAGTCTCTTACATCTCTCCAATTCGTATGGCATATTTACAAAGCCTTTCTAAATTAAGTAAATCATGTTAGAGTTTGAGCCTTTCTTTATAAATTAACTTTTTCCTTGGTAAAAAGGGAATAATTTCGCCATTATCATTCAAAAAAATTCTTGAGCTCTGTAAAGCTTTAGTATAGTATCTTGATGGTTCTGGTTTTACCACTTCTATCTTGTTTTTTTTTTTAAACGGTTTTTAAAATCTCTGCTTTTGCTAAACGACTTTCGATAGCGCTTACATAAGAGTCTTCTTCCTCAAAAGGCTTTGGTCAAAGTAATCATCGTGCTCCCAACTCCATTTTCCTTTTCTAATTCTTTATGTTCGTTTTGCGGTTAAAAAAATAAAGGGAATTATGTTTGGTTTTGATATCAAGCAGATAAATTTTCTAATTACCCCTTTAGCCATCTACTTCGGCATCAAATATCGCAGATGATAATAATCAGTATGCTGTCTTTTTGCAGCGTTAATTCCAATTTTCCATTTGGAGCAGGTTATTATGGTTATAGTCTGAAAGTTCTAGTAATTCTTTTTAGTATTCTCACGTAGTGCTCTTCATCCTCAATTAAACAAATTTTTTTCATTTTTCTATTTTGGATTTATTTGCGGTATGTTTACTGTAAAAGGTAAGAATCCACTGTTTTCTACACTTATTAAAAATTTGATAGTAGCTCCTAAATTTTTCTAAAATGTTGTTTGCAAATATTTAACCCTATACCTGTAGCCCTAATTAAAAGGGCATTATCAGCTCTAAAAATAACGATCAAAAATATGGACTTGATCTTTTTGATGAAATGCCAATACCTTGATCAATTACTGTTTATGGCCTAAGTTGTTGTTTTCTTGTGTAACTTTATATGTATCTCAATGGCTACGTAGTCTCTCTTTGACCGCGTATTTAGATAGGGATTTCTCTTATAGCAAAATAAATAGTTAGAAAAAGGTGCACAGTTGGCCTGATATTTTTACGTAACAGTGATATGGTGATACGACTCATATAATATCGATTTCGAATACATGTATATATAGCGTGGAAAATATGCTAAATTTATTGACTTTACATAGTTATAACTTAGAGGATGAGATAAATTTGCTTACGTATAAACCACCTAAAGATTATCAGCAGTTTACTTAGTGTCAGAAACTCTCTTTGTGATATCAGGAATATAACGCTTCCAGAGTCTATTATAATACGCTCTTAGAAAAGAGAGGTACGAGATAAAGATGAAGTAGTTCACAAAGGTGGTAAGGAACATTTTTGTGTTATTTTCGTTGTATTTACCTCGTTTTCAGCTTTTTCTTGTCATGTGTTCAGTGTGTCTGTAGATTAATATCTGTTGAGATAAGGTGAAAGTTACGTATGACTGCGCTGACGCTTCCGTATAAGCAATGGTTCTTGCTACACTTTACAAATACACGGCAAACTGAACACAATAGTGTGCAGAGAGATATATAAGATGGAAAAACATCATATTAGACCGAAACTATAAAAGAATAAAAACGTGTTTTAATTCGTTTAGAGCTCTTTTTCTTTGTTCAAGGCTGCTTCCGAAAAGTGCAAGGGTTCGTTCTATTTACGGTTTTCTACTAGTTTTTTCTGATATACTTTTTACTGTTCGGTAATATTCCCAAAGAATAATAGCTACAAAGATTTACTATTCGCCGTTGCTTTGATGTTTGAGGATGTACTTCTACGGGAATATGTTGATCCGATTTTTTACGTTTGGTGTTACTGTTTCAAAGGTTATTTTGACTATCCCCATCACTTAAAGGATTAAATTATTTTTATTAAAAATTGTTTAAGGGTTATCCCAGGCTTTTATATTCAAGGAGTTCCATTACCTTAGCTCTTCTAACGAATTAGCCAATAATTACGCTGCTGCTTCTTTTGTTACATTTCACCAAATAATAAAGGAGCTTGATTAAAAACAAAAATTTCCATTTAAAGATCATCGAAGATCTTTGCCCAATGACTTAACCGTTGCTTCTTTCGGTTTTCTTCAAGTAATATTAATAACTCAAAGCCATGACAATAAGTAGCACCGTTACAATTCAAAAGGGTTTAGTCCGGCTTCAACAGGAAATTCCCTTCCATCTTTTTCACTCCAATAATCTCGGCCATTGACCCAATTTGCGTTTTCAGCTTTTTTCAATAAAACCGTTACCATGGTGCCTATTGATTTTCTTATGGTATTTCTGAGGAATAAGTGTAGTTAGAGTTTTCCTAAAAGGCCATCTTTTCATATAACCAAACATTTTGTTCTGCAGAAGAATTGGTTGCCACAATGATTTATCTGTATTTACAACTATTTGATACCTTCTGAACCCCTTCGGAAAGTAATTAAAAATATTACTGTTTTTTGGAAAGACCTGCATCAACTTCAAGTTAAAACTTTACAACTGAATTTATATCAAGAAAAATGAAAGGGGCTTAGGTTATTTTTAAATTTAACTAGGTTAAATCTATAAAATGTTGAATTCAGATAAATTAGGGCTAGAAATTTACCAAACTTAGGAAACAAATTTTTATTTATGCATAGCTGATGCTGACGGAGCTGTCCATATTAAAGAATTACATAAATTAAAGAAATGTGCAGTGAAGAATGGGATACACGTTGATCGGCATTGAAGGACAGCTATTTCATTCAGATGCTGCCTACAAATGAGGACTGTTTTTGATTGGCATTTATTGGAAATGAAGGAATAATAGTGAAAGCCAGACTTTAAACAATTTCGTGAGTTTTATAAGATACCTGAACTATTTACAAAGCCATAAAAAAGCTTAATTCATGCAAGACAAGCGAATGCCCATAGCGTTTTCGATATGCAGGTAAAAATAAGCGAGATTTATTGTGATGGCTAAATTAGCATTATTATTAAAGATTAATTTAAAGCTTGACGGTAAGTATGGGTAATCTGCTGGTTTGCTTAAGATTTTCTCCAATTACTACCATTAAAAAATTTGATTATTCTCCTTTATCTGCCATGCGTTGCAATGGCCCATAATTTCATTTTTCTTTTCTACAATAATTAATAAGTCCTTGTTCTACGCTATTAAATCTTGTTATGTCTACCATTTGATTTCAGCTTCATTGCTTTAAATAAAACTTGGATATTTTATCTTGAACTTCTAACATGCTTAGAAATTATCTTGGGGTATTGACATAGAATCAATTTTAATTCGCTTTGAGGAAAAATTTCCGGCAAAACTTTGATTTTTTTTAAACAGCAATTCATCATCTTGAAAACTACAAGCAAAAAAGGAATTTTTCAACCTTTAAAAATTTTGGATTTGGGTTTTTTTATAATGAGCACTGGAATAATTTGGCGCTTAACGTACTACTTTTTCCGTTATTGGAACCAAAAAAGGAATTCATTAAAAACACTATTGGTGCCATGAGAAACCCATGACGATTAAATCTGAATGCTCTTCGTGATTCTATCGTATTTAGCTCATTAAAATTTTTATAATTTCTGTACTATTTTATTTATTCTTATACCTTTCAAGTAGGCGATTATCTAAAAAAGGTTTTTAAATCTTTTTTTGGCCAGCTTTTAAATAATAGTTTGCTTCTTCTTGTTCCTGCAATTTCATTTTTCGCAAGTACAGCTTCTGAAAGACCTAACATATTTGATCACTCGTTTATTGGGGCATTTTGTTGTTGGGCCAATAATTTGCTGCAAATTCTAAGCATTTTGATCGCATGTTCAGAGGAAATCTATTGGGTACTAGTAAATTAAGTCATTTTATTAGTGCCTTTCTACGTTTACTAATTTTATCTTTACGTTTTGCAATTGACTTATTTAGATCTGAAGTGTTGCAGCGGCAGCTTTTTCAAATTGTTTTCATTAAGATTTTGCAAAAAATTTCTGGGTCTAGGAGCCACTTAATTGCACTTCGCATTAATTTTTCCATTTACTGTTTAGGGTCATTTTTCCACCTTAAAAATACATCGAGCGCGGCTATTTAAAAATTAAATTTATGGGCTAGTTTAATAAGGTCGTTACGTGTAATATTTCATTTCAACGATTTCACTAGTCTGCCATTATCAATTGGTACCTGAATATTTATTGTCATTTTTTTTAGCTAAAATTCATATTCGAAATTAGCAATCCACTTCTTTTTTAAATAGACTTATGTCATTTCAATTATAATTGGATAAATCACCAAATTAATATGAATTCACTATTTAAATTTAAGAAATCATGGCACTCAATTTAATCAATATGCAACAGAGGGAATACCGTGTTCTAAAGGACGATACACCAAAGGGAATTAGATTGGGCAAGGATACCCGATAAGGCAGGAAGAATATTTTACAGCAATTAATGCATGCTTTACGCGATATTTATTCCAATAGCAAGAATCTTTACAATTCTTGCCAATAACCTATGTTTCTGGAAAGGTGTTTATGTAAATGGATGGAGTATTAAAAAACAAGACCTAAAGGTAAAACAAGAGTTGCAGAATTTCTAGATGTTAAGAGAACATGATTGGTCCTTCAGCAGTTAATGACTTTGAATATCCGGTGACGAGGTGGCGGAAACAATATGGTGATACACATTTCTTATTTACTTAAGGAAAAATACATTTCTCTTGGCGAATTGGAGGATATTAGAGATTCCTTCCAAAAAAACCTGAAGAACTTAAATTCATATTAATTGTTATGTTTTAATTTATGCCATGAAGCGAGTTCAATAAAAAAAATCCATTGAGCACATTTTAAACTCCATGGATTCTTTGATTATGAATGAAATGCTATTTTTTAGGTGATAGGTTTTCTTTTTCCATTGCTTGTATAATTCGAGCAACATAATTTTTTTATTGGTAGCTGATATATTTTCTGAGGGACTAACAATATTATCAAATGTACAACCATACTACACGATTTGTTATCGTCTTGATTAATATATGTATAGAGAGGTTTCAAGGTGAATATACTTAAAATCTAAATTCTAGTAATTAGGTGTTAAAAATATTTTACTCTTGATACTGTAATAGTATCGTCCAAATCGATGTCCATCTGTTATTCATAGTATAATTATCCGGGCGAATAATTGTTTGGTTCATCTACCCCTTTAACAGTAAGTAAATTAAAATAGGCCATCAAAAACCTTCTTTTGCCATTTGAAACCATTAGCGTTTATTTGGCTTCACTTTTTTTATTGTTTCTGTAAGCTTTCTCCAGAACAGTGCCACTTTCATTTAACATTAATATTTTCGTTGCTAATGCAAGTTAGTAAATCTTCTTCAAAATCTTTCTTGCCGTCAGGTTATCCGTCATTCCGATGACCAATAATTTCAGGCTTAAAATCAGCAATTCTTTGTTATTTCCAGCTATCAAACAAAACGTGTAGATGAACCACGAAGTGAAGATGATTAAAAATACCATAAAAAGTGATTTGATTTTCATATTTTTTTTTATGTTGTAAAACTATTTTATTAGATTTTTCTGTTTGCCATGCGACCTAAGTCATTTTTAATTTAAACTATACGCTTGGAAGTTAAAATAGTATTAGTAATACCACTGAATGACCCAAGGTCATTTTACAGAACAGTTTTAGGGAGGTTACCTTTGCTATCAAATTAACAGGGACCACACCTGAAACATTCATTTTTAAATGGATATGGGTATATCAACACTAAAAGGTGATTTAATAATTTGAACCAATTTCTTAAATGTATTATCCTTAATTTATGCAGAAAGTACTTATGGTTTATTATTTATAAAACATCTAAACGACGAAAACGAACTTAATTATTTTATCTGCACTTTTAACCTGAAGGGAGAACATTATAGAATATTTGAAAAAAGGGGATAGTATTAAATGACTAAAAACAGATATAACAATACCATGGATCGGCGCAAAAATTCTTTAGTGAACGACTAATTGGTATTTATGTGAAAGGACCAGGTTGGGAAATTACGGAAACAAAAATTTGACTAAATTAAATAAAAAATGGAACGTATTAAAGATAAAGTAGCTATTATAACCGGTGGAGCAGGAGTTAGGTTAGCTACAGCTAACTTTTTTTACAGAAGGTGCTAAACTAGATTTGTTGATCTGGATAAAGAGAATCTTGAAAAAAGGTGAGCAAGAAAGTTAATTCAAAATCTTTCTTTTTTGGGTTTGCCGACGTATCCAAGTTAAAGATACCGAAAAGTATCTGAAAAACTTTAGAGGACTTGGTAAAAAATTGACATATTTTTTTATGAATGCGGCATAGAAGTATTTACGAACTTATTTCAGAATACCTGATTCATGTTATTCGCATAAGGTTATTGCAGTAAATCTTAAGGTGTATGGTTAGGTTGTAAGTTATGTAATTACGAAAAATGGAGCAGGGTTAGTAGCGTTTTGATACTCTTTCTGTAGCAGGCTTAAAAGGTTTTACAAATCTTGGGGCTTATGTTAGCCACAAAACACGCAGTAGTAGGTCTTATGCGTGTTAGCAGCTTTAGGTAATGCTATAAAAAAATCCGAGTGAATACCAGACACCCAGGGACCAGTTAATAATTGTATTGATGCCGCCGATTAGAAAAAGATATGTCTCCAGAAAAACCCACAGCAAGGTACTTGAAGTTTGAAGCAACGGTTTCCTTTATTGGGTCGCGCTACCGTAGAATCAAGTGAAATCGCGCAAATGGCACATTTCTTGCTTCAGATGAAAGTAAGTTTTATACAGGTCAAACACATGTAGGTCGATGTGCGTATGCTAATCTTAATATAGGATTACAACTTTACTGTCGAATAACACGCAAAAAAATGATACGTATAATTAAAGACTTCTGAATAATTTTTCCAGGTTTCTCTTGTACTTCTTTGAAATCGTAATTAAACTCCTATTTTTAATGGCTTGCATTAGAGGCAACTGGGGGTTTACGCCTGCACTTCAATTATACTTTTTTCATTTTTCTTGAACTATTAATATACAGGTAGCATAGTTGCCAATTTTATCTTCTTTCAAATCGCTTGATAAGCAAAAGTAAGGGTTGCAAGGCTTCCCCAAAATTTATTAATTGTAAAAGTTAACATCTAGATTTCCTTTTTAAAGTAGACTTCATTCAAATTTCTGTCAATACTCAACCTTCATTTTTTAAGGCTTCTTTTGTCTTTTTAATAGCTTCTTCAAAAGAAAACATCTTTTTAAATAAGTTGAATAATAGTAGTTCCATTTTTAGTTTGTTTTATGATAAAGTACAGTTACTAGGGCATCTTAATAATCTCTAGGTATCTGAGTTAGAATTGTTTAAATCCATTGGTAACAGTGGCTGCAAACGTCTCTTCTTTTTACCAAAGTTGAGTACCAGGAGGGGACATTGTTGCAGCAGTACCACAAAGCAAACCCCATACTTTAGCCATCTCTGACCATGATTTTCCTTGAGGCAAGACCCAGCACCATTCTGCTACCATACTATCTCCAGCCACCTATGGTTGCTTTTCTGAAAAACTATAGGAGCAGCTATATATTCAACCAAAAAATCTTTTCAGTTACCATAAAGTGTCCTTGCGGACCTAAGGGAAACCACTAAAAAAACTTCACATGGAGTTTTTGTTCAAGGAATTTTGTGCTAAAGTTTCTAATTCAGTCAAAAACTTATAGTTTCAACACCACATTAATTTGCTAGCTCCCCTAAAATTTGGTTTTTAGTAACAAAGCAGCCAGCTGTTGCACCATTTAAACTAAACAGGCTCCCAGAAGAATCGAGAATAATTTTCACTTTTATAACCTTTAGCAATAGTAGCCACTTTTCCAAAAAAAATCAAGAGGCATATTTAGGAGAAAGGACTTCCACTAGCAACTTAAGATTAACCAACCTTCTGATAAGATAAAGCTCTTACGTGCGCTAATACGTTTATACATTCTTTATTCAGGAAACATCAGGGACAGGGCATTCCAAACGGAATTGTTGATGTGTTGATATATCTTGTACTGGGCGAGATTTTCTTCCTTTGTTCCACTCCAGCAATAGGTATTCATTTTTTGTGCAAATATTTTTCAGCCTCTAATAATTGATGAAGATGAGATCCGGTTGGCCCTCCACCTAAATAAATGGGCATGTTTGATGTTTTCATTTTAATTCAATTAAATCACTCTAGAAATATTTATTTCCGCCCACACCTTTGCTTTTCAAAAATTTTGGGAGTTAGTACTCTTAATTTACTTATTAGGGTTAATTACTAGCGACAGTGTTGTGCTTTTATCAATAGCTGGGTTAAACCGTGAGCGTTAACTATTTTTTTCTTACTTGATGCTGTTTGATTCTAAAGTTCAAAAAACAAAATATTACATTGAAACTTAGCTTTTGTAATATGACCAAATATCAATTGTTGTACCCTAAGATTTAAAAATATCTTTTCCTTTAAAATTAAAAATATGAAAGGTTTTTTTAAACTTTAGGACAAGTTGTAAGCGTGTGCAACTTCAAAGTACATTTGGACATTTGCATTATTAACTTATTTGGGGCGGGATTTACATAGAATTTCAAAATAGTGGGAGATTATCAAATAGAGTACTTATAAATCAAGGATTTTATAATTTTGTTGTTAATGGCTTGTTGTGGTTTACATTGAACTTGGGGCATGCATTAATGGCAAGACGTTTTATATTTAAAACAGAGAAAAAATTAAGTATTATTGCCTATAGGTTTGGTTTGTGGCTACTTTAGAAAAAAATGCCAAGGAAAAAAACCCAGTTCTTTCAAAGGAATGCTACGCTTGCCACTAGGCAGGGCCCAAGCTGTTAATGGTATATTAGTGCTTTTGTAATAAGCCTTTGTTATTCCATAAGGAAAGTTACTTTTAATTTTTGACCAGGGCAGGTATTTGGTGATGAAAAAATTCTTCTTATTTCAACGTCATTTTTGCCAAAAAATTTTCTAATTTTCTATTTTTCAATCTCTTTTCTTTTTTTTTTTCTTTTTTTTT
>Ga0163217_1118091_pt1 | contig 13623 bp, 17 predicted proteins | sample SynspAceP_FD_185933 | JGI IMG/M metagenome (GOLD analysis project Ga0163217, IMG submission 185933) | Saline lake microbial communities from Ace Lake in Antarctica - Synechococcus sp. Ace-P (PacBio error correction) | ecosystem: Environmental > Aquatic > Non-marine Saline and Alkaline > Saline ... | reverse complement strand
CCCGCGATCAGACTCAAAAAAACGTTCACCGATCCAAACCGACGCGACGAAACTGCAAACTGAAACACCTTCGCGCAGTCCGACGTGTCGCCGATCACGAAGCCAACGGCAACGCGATCTCGCAACAGATCACCGAGGCACCCGCGCGATCCGCGAAACCGCAGCGACCTCGCCACGGAGAGAGGAACCTTTCGCACCGCCGTTGCGATCACGACGAGGCGATCGAACGGTTCTTACAACACGACGAGAAATCGCCGCCGCTCAAAAAACTCGTCGACGTCGCCGACGCGAAAGCTCGGCCGAAACCCGCCCTTTACGAACGACGGCGCGACGATGGGTCGCTGAAAATTCGGTTGCAGGGGATCACCGAACGCGCAAAAAGTCCTCTCGACGAACTGGAGAAACGCCAAGAGGTGTCTCAGCGGCGCGTGCGAGAAACCTCTGCGACTGCCCGAGGGAAAACAACGCCGCAACTCGTCGGATGGTCGCCGATTGTTTCAATGTCGAACGTCAAGTCGCACCCTGATTCGATCGCCGCTCTCGGCCCACGCACGCAGTACATATCGTTCGCGGCCCGAAATCAGTGACGCCATCGGCGGCGGTGAGATCACCCATCGCCAGCCGTTGCGGCCATTTCATTCCGTCTCGACGAATTGCCCGCCCGTCGCCCGGCGAACCGGATCCGCTCGACGGGCTCCGGCCGGCTCATCGGTCGTGGCCGACCGAATGTCGATTGCGACGACGCCGCTGCAAACCGCTCGTCGCCATCTCCCTTGGCCAACACTTGGTTAGTCGATTCACTCGCCACCTGCGCTCGGTGTTGCGAAAACTGTCGGGCCGGTTTTCGATTCGTGACTGCGGCGGGCGATTTGCTGACAAACGACGTTCGAGGTGGTCGGACCGCGCCGCGGCGAGACCGGTTTGGTAGCCGCCGCCAGCGAACTGCCAATTCGGCTCCGATCCGAGATGGAAACATTTCTCTTGCAATCGCACGAAGCGGCAAGGAACTCAAAACGGCTCGCCTCCGGAGTGCTACGAGAACCGCCGCAACTCGGACGCCATGAACAAACCCAACGCGCGTGGACACCGCCCACGCCGCCGCCGAAGCCGCGCAGTCACATGTCGCCGAACGACCGCCACGCGGCATCCGCCGTCGAGGAATGGTGGCAAACGCCGGCAATGAGCACGAAACAAACCCTCGCCCAAGCCAAAACGAGCGACCCGAACTTGAACCAAGCCATCTGAACCGGCAGGAATCCATCGCCACGCGTCGAACAGGCAACGCGGCGTCGATCGAAAAACCGAACCACCGACGCCAGCCCGCCGGGCTGCCAAACGCACAAACCGAAGCGATGAGCATTCGGTCGAATCGGCGAGACTCGAACCAGCCGAGTCGAAATCGCTCGCCCGCCGCCGACGTCGCACGGCCGCGACCCAAACCAACGTGAGGTCGCCAAGCAGAAATACGCGACTCGATCGAGGGCACACCCGCACGCCGGTTGGATTCACGGTCGAATTGCGGGATTCATCCAAGCGACGATCGGCTCGCCGAATTAGTTGATCGAAAATGAAATCGCCGACGGACGTGCTGCACGTCCTCGCCCGCCGCGCCCGAATTCCCATCGCGTCGAAGCCGCGGCTGTTCAAAACGAAACCCAAGGCCGCGATCAAAGCCCGTCACGCGTCGCCACCGAAAGCGGTCCGCGACCATCTCGCGCAACGCGACGCCGCCGAAACTCAAACGCAACACGGCTCGCCTGATCGGATGCCGAAGATTACTCGATCGACCTTCGCAACGACGAACCGCCACGGAGGAACTCAGGAGATCGAAGATCGTACAATCGTCGACATTTGAAATACCAAAACTACGCAGGCCAAGTCAGAACGTCGGTCGCGTTTCAACATGGATGCTCTCGAAGAAAGCTCAACGATTTTGCAAGTCCGTTTATTGGACGAACTGCATGGACAATACCAAGACTCACTGCAGCAAAGATTCATTTGCAACGCGTCATCGCCCGCACAAATTCCGATTCCCGAAAGATTTTTCCTCGACACCTCGAAGCGATTCGGCAGAACTTTCAAAAACTGTATCGCAAATCCTTCGGCGGCGGTCACGCCCGACCTCATTCGGAGGACTCGGACGACCCGCTCGAAAAAGCCGGTGTGGAAATCGTCGCCGACGCCGCCCCCGGGCAACCGCAGTTTTAATAACTCACTGCTCTCGGCGGCGAGAAAGCTCTCACTGCGGTCTGTGCTATGTCGATCTTTATTCCCAATATCGCCCGAAGTCCGTTTTGCCGTGCTCGACGAAGTCGACGCGCCTTTTTGACGAAGCGAACATCGGAACGATTCGGACGGTTGCTCAGGCGAGTTTCTCGATTCATCGAAATTCGTCGTTGCACGCAACAGCAAAAAACGATTGACCGCCGGCCCACAAAACCGCTGTACGAGTGTCACAATGCAAGAAGCCGGGTCAGTAAACAGTCTCGATCCGTTTTTGAAGACGTTAGCGAAGACGGGCACATCAACGCGCGGGACCTTCAGTGAACAGGCTCGCGAAAGTGTTTCGGTGTATTAGCCGTTTGGCTGATAGCACCGGTTCTCATGTTGAAACGGGGTAACGGGATGTCGATCTGAATCATTTTTGCGTCAGCAAAAGACTAGCCGATGGGGGCGTTAGCCCCGGTTGCCAGTGTGGAAAACCGGGGCTAACGAACTCAACAAGCGCTAAACGCCCCAAACGCCCAAAACGCCTAAAACGGCTAAACCGGTTTGGACGCAATGAATCCCGAACCTGCTCAATACTGCCGGGCCAGAATACATCCCGACCGCGAACGCTTGCAACGCAATGGGCACGCCAAACCACTTTTTCTCCGTTACCTCGAACGAGAGTCATTGAAACGCGACAAGAACCCAAAAACACATCACTTTCGACTGGGAAAACGTGGGCGCTTTGATTCGGTGGGCCTAACGTCTTCACCGTCATCGCGGATGCAACGCTGCGTTTTTCCTCGTCCTCGGGGCAGCGGCGGAACACAGGGCGATGTGTTCGACGACGCCGTTGGTCTCCTCAATCACCTTGGAGTGCTGTGGCGCGGTCGCGTTGGTATCGGCGATACTCGCTTTACTGGGCGGGATACCTTCAACGATCTGTTCGACGTCGCCGTGGACGCTCGGGCACGCATTAACCGACGTTGCCTTCACGAAAGATCTCTCTGCACCGCGGCGAGGTTAGCCGTTTGGGATTGTTGCTGTTGGGACTCGTTTCCGTCATCGCGTTGGCCGGATGGAGTGACGCCGGGCCCGCGTTGGATGCCCGCAATCATCGGGCCGCCGCGTTGGCCGTCAGCATTGTGTTGTACGACGGAGCCACCTCAAACGAAACTTGCGATCGCAACGGTGTGATGGGACTATGTCGCGACGCTGAGTTTCCTGCTCGGTGGCGCGCCGCCGCCACCGTTGCCGCGTCCGGAAATCGTCGACATGCGAAAAGGACTTGGGGAGTTTACAATCCGCGCACTGGGGAAGCCTTCGGTGGCGGGATCACTCCCGGTGGTCCTCACGTTCCGCCCCTTCGGCATGGGTGTTTACATCGGCGTAGTGACCACGTTCGGACGCCCGGGAAGCGATCGGAGACCGCGATTTCATCTGCCCATTCGCGTCTTCGGTGGTCGCGATGACGATCGGCCGCGAATGTTTACTCGCCTGGGCACCCCGAAACTGCCGCAATTGGCTCGGCGAAAAATAACAACGCGTGGATGACCGCATGGCGAGTCGATTTCCGATTGATCTCCCCGCCGCGATCCTATTGATTGCTCGCGACAAAACGCTACTCCGGGCCCGCGCCGCCACGGTCAGCCATCGCCGCGAGGAATCACAGCAACGAATCAGGCTTCGGGTTACTCGCCATTCATCCCTGGGCTCTTCCGCCGCCATCACGATGCTCGCCGTCGGGGCGGAGATCGCGATCGTCGTGTTCGCGTTGCTCCATGCCGTCGCGCCTGTTAGCGGAAACCGTTCCAAATGACGTGAGCGAACCCAGGGCGTTTGCCCTGCGTTCGCCTTAGGGCTGCCTGCGGCTGTTAAAACCGGTTCAATCCGGGCGGCAGCGCGCGCCGGAGGTTTCTCAAGCCTTGACTCCCGGTCCAACAAGATTGGTGCATGAGTAGGGAGCTGGTAGACGACGTAAGCCGGACGAAACGCAGCTCGAGGGCTCTGCGAGGTGCCACTCGACAAGGGATCTTCTCGGATTCGCCAGCGTCTTCCTGCAAAGCGGTGCGCCCAGGTGCGACGTCCTCGGCGGGATTTCGGTTCACCGAGCACGATTTTTTATTCAATTCATGGACACGGGAGACATGCCTTGAAAAACCTCGATTCCTGGGGTCGGCGCCACGCGTCCGTCGGAATGAACCTTAAAATTTGGGTCTTGCGAGGATCTTCATTGCGCCCCAATATTGTCCGACGTGGATCCTCTGCGTTTCTATGCGTCAAAAAACCCTCCATGCTTGATCGAAAACGCAGAGGTCGCAGGGGACGGCAGAGGTCGAGGGACGCAGAGCCCCGATTCGGTGGTCTTCCGACATCGTCCAACAGACCGTCTGCAGTTAGGATTGCCAAATTCATTGACGCAGGAAGTCCATACCTCCCAAAAACCCAACTCCTGGACGGGACTTGATGGCGTCTGATGGCATTGATAGTCGAGTACGGATTTTAACCCACAGATTGCTGCGGATGGACCGAAATTTGAGTGCGCGGCAGCCGATCGAGATTACCGTTCGAGTTCGGACCCGCGAATAGAAGCCACCCCTCGTGCGTGATAAGGGATGACGCGAATGGACACGTTGCTTGTCGATTGCGTCTGGCCTGTCGATTGCTCAAGAAGGTGACGCGGCCCATGGGATACACGACGCCACATTGGCAACACGAATCCACATCGAGTGAGTTGGGCGTTTGTTCGTACGAGGGTCGCCGGTGTGGTGTCGATGATGCAGTTCGATTAGCGGCGGGATGTCAGTCCATCGAAACCAGATTCGATGGCAAAGTGATTGGTGGCTCAGTTCCTTCTGCGGCAATCGCGGCAAGCCTCGGATTCTCCATTCGCCGCGCGACACCCCCGAATCGGCTAACTTCGCTCGTTTTTTCCACGAACTTGTCATGCAGGGATTGGTAAGCCGGCCGCTCAGTGACGCGGCTCGACCTGCCGAGAAACTCATCGGCCCAAACCGCAGGTGACGAAGTCGGGACGCGATCGAAAACGGAAAAAATGCCGGTAACCGTCGTGATAGGTGGCGAACAATCTTCGGCGACCGCTGGCGGCGAATCGTCGCCATAAATCAATCACTTTTGCGTCATGCATCCCGAGAGCTGAGACCCAACGCAGCCTGATTTTACGGGTATCCGGAGCGTTTCAGCAATGCGAGAACACCATTTCTTCTCGTCGAAATCTCGGCTCTCGCTTGGAAATGTGAGCCAACACCGCCCGCAATGAGGCATCTGGTCGCGGGTCGATGCGGGGAACATCGGATCAGGACGACCGCGAAGACAACAGCGACCAAATCCAAGATGGTAGAAACTGAAGTCCACCGCATGCTCGGTCTCCTCGGCTCCTCGAGATGCAGCAATTCGCTCTCGACGCCGTTTGTAATTCTCGCGAAGCATCGCGTCAATTTCAGCGAGAAACTTCTTCGCGACACGGTTGACGCAGAATTTCAATCGAAACGAAAACCACCACCTGGGGTAAATCGCAGTCGTCGCCCCCTGTCGCCCTCGTCGTCCCACGGGGCGCAGAGCGTCAGTCTCAGGGTACATCAGTCGAACGCCGAATCCCTCAAAGGTGGCAGGCATAAAGAGGCTCTTGGTCAGTTGCAAGGAGGCGTAGCAATCCAATCCGACGCGTTCACGAGGATTCACGCTCGGTCACCTCCGACCGGTTCAGGTTGCGAAATTTTAAACAGTACGCAGCGGATGGAATCAGGAAACCGGCATCTTGAATCAGGCGTCGACCGCAACGAGTTGACAACACACGACGGAAATCTGACCGGTTGGCGATTTTCCCGCCCCCGCGCACTCGGATCGATTGCCGGTAGGAATGCTGCTCGTGACGACTTTGTCAACGAACAGCGAAACGTCGAGCAAGTCTCAAACCGGGCGGGACCGTGGTTGTCACAGGCCGCCGAAATGCGGGGCCAATGAGAGAATCCGGGTTATCATGATCAGGCATGACGGCGATACCGACGGACCGCAGGAATTCGTGTTCGACCGATTCCATGATCGGACAAGAACGCCGAAAAGTTGGCACGATTCCCCGCGGTCGGTGGGTCTCGAAACTTCGGACGCGGCGTTTGGGTGCGAAAGCGGGCCTGAGCGTCGCTCACGGGAGCCATTACTCGCCGACGAACGGCAGTAGAGCCATGAACGGGCCCGTTTGACGGCGGAGGTGGACCGCCATAGCCGTGTGGACTCGCGGCGTACAACCCTGCGTGCGACGGCCCATGATGCGGCTTGGCGGTTCACCATCTTCGACACAATTCAAGGTCTTTGTAATCGACGTACATCGACGTGGGCGATGCCATCGACGAAAATCGGTCTTTCTTCCGCGTACGGCTGCGGACGGTCGTGATTCGTTTGCGGGCACGGCCTACGCGTGACTCATTGACGGGGGCATCTTTTCCTAAATTTAGAAAAGGCGAATGGTCTAAAAACGGTCGACCGGAACGGGACAGGTGTCCAATCCAGCCGGACTCGCCGAATGGGCCCCTAGTCTGACAAAACCACCGCTTGTTTGCCGCAATGACATCTCGAAAGAAACATCGGGCAATTCGGTGAACCTCGCGATCGGTCGTCAGGATGGGATTGACATCGAGTTCGGAAGTCCTTAGGACGGGGAAGTAGATGGAATTGACGGATTCTGGGCTGGATTTTTCGATTGAAATGCTCGATCGGAGGACATTGGACATGATAGTGAAACTCAAAAAGGCCTGCTCCCTTGCCGAGGATGTGACGATGAAGCGAACGGAAAATCGCCGAAAATTAAAATCCTCCCGCCTTACGCACGCCGTGGCGCTCTCGTCCTTGCTGCTGACGACGTCCCGGCGATGGGGTGCCGCAGCGGCAAGCTCGCGTTTTGGAGGCATGTTCGCGTCGCAGCGGCGAAGCCATCCGCCGCCACACTCGCAGGCTCGGTCCGACGAGCACCTATCCCGTTTCCCCCCCTCGTCTCGACCAGGGCCCGAGTCGATTCGCCTCGATCGCCGGCGGTACCGCCCCGAGTGGCGTACGGCCTGGGCTAGTGCTTCCGTTCCCGAGCCAAACGGCGCCCCGACGTCACGAGCGGACACCGCCGGTTTCCAATCCGTATGCTCTGGCGGGCAACCGTGGCAACTCATTCACACGGGGTGCCGACCCGGTTCCCAACCTCGGGTGCCCCTGCCTCGAACGGCAACAATCCGGCCCCACGACTTCGTTCGCAGCCAAACCCGAACTTCTGCCTCTGCGTCATGGCGGAGCCTCCAACGGCGTCCCGCCCAGCCTACGCGCTGCGCCGGTCGAATCGGCTCCCGCAGTCGCGGACCTCATCGGGATCCGCCGCGCACCGAAACCAAGCCGCCTCAGTCGCGAACGGGCTACCGGCCCGTCGCCGGAATTCGCGAATCCAAAATACTTCGCCGTCGACACCCACCCTCCGCGCAACGTTGCCCAACGGGTATCAACTCGGACAAAAAACGCCACCCGCCTCCGGCAACGGTTCGGGCCACGGCAGTCGCCGCCAATCGAGCGGCGCGGGCGAATCAATCCGCGAAAAACCGGTTTGGAAATTCCTCTTGCACCTGGAACTCACTGACGCCAAGTCGCATCGCGGCGGATTCGTCAGGCCCGATGCATTCCGTTCGCAGGCCCGCCCGCTGGTGGTTCACCCTGCCTAGGCAAACATGCTGCCCCACCGGCATCGTCACGGCATCCACGCCGATTCCCGCTGCCAATCAACCCGCTGCGGCATTCCACAGCGCTCACCGCATGGTTGAATCTTCCGCCAGTGAATTCCCAGCCCGCGTCGGCGCCTCCACGCCGTCGCAATGTCCAGCACGATTGACGCTCGGAATCCAAACCGCTGCGCAGGCAAACACGAGTCCCGAAGGAACTCCCGACGCGGCCAGCGTCCAACCGGGCAGGCTAACATGCCGGGCGTACCAGTAAGGGCATCAGGCTACCCGACCGGACGGACCATGATGCGATAACCGAAGTGCTACAATGATCGCTGGACGTTTTTTCCCCCAGTGATGCCGATGGACACGCACGAATCAAATTCCGGCTCGGCTTTCTGCTTCGCTCTTCTTTACCGCTGGCGGCGCTCGCATCGGCGCTGATCCGATCGTGCCGGTCGGAATGAAGGGCGGGCGGCGTTTCGCGATGATTTGGACGAGAAGCCGCGAGCACGCTTTCTCAAAACGCACCCAGTACGTTTCGACAGTGCCCACGCGTCGTTCGGAGTTCGAATATTCGGAATCTGGACGACGGAACTCTGGACGCGAACCGAACGATCCGGACGATGCGCAGGTTTTGGGTCCAGTGAAAGATGCGGACGTTCCAGTTCAGTTGGGACGAATTTGCCACCGTCGAAACGAATCCGACATCAGCCAACCCCAAGTGGCCAACGCTGCGGTGCCCATTCCACGGATTTCAAACACGCTCGGAAGAAACCACAACCGGTCAGATCCAAACCCGCGCGATCGAAACTCCCCGCCCACGCAGTGGGACCTTCCTGCTCGGGGCGGTTCTGGTGAGTCTCGATTTCAATCGCGCCGTGACGCTGGACATGACCGAATTTGGAATCGAGACCGATCGAAACCAAACTAACCTCATGCGCGTCATGGATTACGTTTGGCTTCCGCAAACGAATCGTTGTTCTGATCGAAGCCCCGCAACCGCCCGCTCTGCGTTCGGACTTGGATACGACTTCGCTCACCGCCACGCCTGATCCTAGCCTGCCGCCGCCCTCGACGCTCGCATGTTCAGCATCAACTAGAAAGAGCGGCCGAATTGCAAAGCGCAGCAGTCGATTTCACCAAGTCGCGACCATCAGCCGCCAAATCAGTGAACGGGCGTCGCCCTGGATCACGACCGCGGCCTCGGAGACTGGTGACCGCGTTACCCCTATTCGCGCCACGTTTCGCTCGGCGGTGACGCCTCGTTGTCAGAAAGAGTCTGGCGGATGGACCTCGGTCATCGCAGACGCAGCTTTGCCCGTAAGTGGATTTGAAAAACAGCGTCCATTTTGAAATATCTCATCAAAAAACCGGAATCACGTGAAGGGTCCAAGGGGCATCGAAGTCACCGATTACGTTCGAGGCAAAATGGCGAGGACGCACCCTTCGTCGCCGACGCGGGCGTCTCGTTGGCACCGAGTCACCGCGACTCGACTTCGCAGCATCTGGATCGCAACGGACGACTGGGACCATTGCTTGGGTCGTCGATGAGTAACGCATGATGTGATCGCATTTTGTGAGATTGTGGTGGGCGATCAATTGAAGTTTCGCGTGATCGCGATTGGATCGTTCAATTGTCACGCGAATGCGCCTCAGCGTGACGATGCGAGACGCCGGCCACGGCCAAATCGTCCGGCAATTCAAGCCGTTTAAGTTGGGCGCGGTACGCCTTGGCCGCGATGCTGGTCGGCTACCTGCTCTGGTCATGCTTCCTCTCGTCATCCGTGATGGGCAAACCCCTGGAGCAGGCCGTGGTATGTCATGGGGTGGCCTTGTCGCGTGGACCAAGCGAGCGATGGATGGCGGGAACGCCGATTGATCCCAAACGAATTGGTGTTTACTTATGCGCAAGGACTATGAGCACCGGCGCTGCCACCAGGTTTTTTGGGGGGGCCCCCCCTTTTCCCGGTTTGGTATTAGCCCATGCGAATGAAACGTTTTCTTACTGGGCGGCGGCGGTTTCGTAGCGTTTCCTAATTCCCTGTTGCGTTGTATTTCGCGGGCACGCCCTGAACGGGCTTGGGTGGACTGGCAACGACGCTGGTGCCCGCTTGCTGGACGTTGATTCTTTGGGGCGAATGCGTGTGCTCGGTTTGCGAATCGCTCATTGGCAATTCGATATCCCATCCAGAAAAATCGGCAACCAGCCAAACCGATTTTCGATTCGCGATGGATTGATTTTGACGGTCCTTGTTCGCATGCTGTTTGTGGCGGCGCGGCCGATTTTATTTCCGGCACCATGTGTTGCCCCAGATCATCTACGCTTTGGCAAACGATGCGTTCGGGCTCGGCGTTGCGCCCGCGACGGCGTGCTGTCTGCTCGGCGATCCCGTTGCTTGCCGGCGCGGTGCTGAGCGATCGGCATCCTGATCGCGAGGCGGGTCATGGCCGAGGCGTTGTTCGTTTTTCGCTGGGCATTGTTATCACGCCGCTTGGTTCGGACGGGATGCTGAACTTGCGTGGCTACCTTGGTATTCACCGCCGCGGAATCTTGTTGTGGCCGCTACTTGGGGACGATGGCGACTTCAACGTGCCTGGCGTGAAGACCAATGCTCACCAATATCAGATGGAACCCGACGTCGATCAAGAGGCGAGCAAACATGTGTTTCCCGCCGACCGATCTTTGTGTTTTTCTGGGCTTGGATTGCGATGCCGGTGGCCGGCGCGCATCCCAGGCATTCTGCCGGACGATGAGATCGGCCAACTTCGGTGTCCCCGTTTTCGTTTGGGTCGACCGCACCGTGTTCGTCAGGTACGGATGATCCACTGCGGCTCGTTTTACATGGTTCAGCGGACGACGAGACGATTCGTTTGGTGCTGACGCCCAACGAAGCCTGTCTTTCCGAAAACTCGGGTTGACCGCCACTGGGAATGGCCACCCACGCAGGACGTGCATCGACTCAACGGCGACAACTCGTTGCGTCATTCGAAAAGTGGGGACTCTGGCGGACGTTGCCGAGTGGGGATTGGTGTTCGAGGCAAACCCGGCCCGATCACGGCCGTCTCTGGATGTCCGCAGTGGACGAGGAAACGGAGTCAGCCTGGCATACTTTCACTCGGACGGAGCACCCGATCCAATGCCGAAGCCCTTGGTCATCGAAACATCGATGATGAGTCCGGCATCGTCGCAACGGCGGAGATTCACGATTGTCGAACCGAAAGCAAGTCCTGCGGCTGACCGGCTGAAGGAAGCCGGTTGCCAAACCGTTTTTCATCGCATTCGAAATTTCGGCCCCGCAGCTATCGGCGCGCCGTCCTGCGCAAAGCGATGGCGGACCGGCCGCTGCTCATACCTAAAATTCTCCAGCTCGCGAAGGACCCCGAACAACTTGCCGATGTGGGATGGAGATGGACGCGGTCCCCGGTGACCCTCGGTTCTACGCCCGATCACCACCCCGTTCGGTACTACGGTCCGACATGGAAACCCGACTGGACGAGTTAATAGCGGTTGCAATTTCTCCTTTGCGGTCCTACGGCGTGGGCAACGGAACCGCCTGTCGAGCGGCTATCCCATCTGCTGGCATCGGTGACCGACAGGCGATCTTTCGGCGGATTTCGATCACGGAGGCAACGGGATGGTCAAAATTCGAGGATTGGGAACCACTCGGCGGACGGACAAAATCATACGAACAAACCTTGCCTCCGAGGTCGAGGCCCGGCGAAGTTCCACGACACGTACTGCAGGTTACTTCTAGCCGCCGATGAAAAACGATGGCGACTCTTCGGCATCGCAGGTAAACAAAATATAAACAAACAAAAGCCCCTCGATTCCTTATGGTCGGTAGTTTCGGTGGAGGTTCCCGGTCCGCCGCCCCGTCAACGTACCGGTGCCTACGAGCGAACGATGCGTTACGACGGGTTGGGTGATGGACAACCAAGCGAATGTACCCGCTGGACCAAATGGACCAACGGCGGAACATCGAGAATTTCGGACACGGCCTGACGCATGACGAATCGCGGGGATCACCGGACGAGGGATGGTTCTTCTTTGCCAACGTTGGCTGGACGTTCGGGAACGCCTTGAGGGAAAATTTTCATGCGTCTGCAGACGCGCGCGTTTCCCCGGTCCGGAGGAATTAACCTCACCGAAAAACGACGTTGAGTTCTTTGAAAACCGTTGCCTTCGGAAATCACCGGTCCACTGCCGATTGGTGCCCAACCGAAATCGAAGCACGTTTCACATTCGGTCATCTTGCTTCAGCCAGCAACCGTCACCGTCTACTGGGCACCAACGAAGGACTTCACGGTTCGCCAAGCGTTGGGAGCATCAATTTCACGGATCGCGGGCGCCCCAGGAAGGTGAAAAACCCGTTCTCGAATGCGATAACGTTTCCCGCGGACAAGCGATCGAGTTTCGCGGATGCTTGTTGAAGAATAGCGGAAGGGCAATTCTGGACTCGTCAAAACGGATCAAACAACAATCAATAGAGAAACGAATGAGGCGCAAACTAACGGTTCATCCGACGGAAGCGTGCGTTGACCCAGGATCGAGGTTTTTCAGGCATGACTCCCGTTTGTCCCATGATTTGATGAAAAATCGTCCCGGAGTGAACCGATATCCGCGAGACCGCGGGCACCATTGGCGGAACCGCTTGCAGGAAAGACGCTGGGCGACGAGAATCCCTTGGTCGAGTAGCGCCTCCGCAGAGCTCGACTGCGTTTCGTTCCGGCTTACGTACCCGTCTACCAGCATCCATACTCATGCACCAATCTCGCTTGGACACTGCAGTCATGCTGGAAAAACCTCCGGTCGCACATCCGGTATCAATCCTGCCAATTGGCACGATCTCTCAAACCAGCATCCGGCATCAAGCAAACACCGAGCCTTCCATCGTTCTCGGTTATGAATTGCCGCTCGGACATCCCAACACGGCACGGTCGACACGGAAGTCCGCCGGCGATGCCCGATTTCTATTCAAACCACGACGTCATGCACAGACATCCATGCACCTGCAATAGTGCGAAACTTAGGACGACCTCGAAAAACGATTTGATCCGCGAGTCCACCCGAAAACAAAAAGATTCGGCCTCGTTCTCCCCGTCACACGGCGTCGGACATGCGGGCGCACCGTATTTGCCCAAATCGTATGCATAACTCAACACGCCCCGAACACGATTCGGATCGATCGTCGTCAGTCTCGCGTCGCACGCCGACAATTCGCCGCATTACCACGAAAACGTTGTCAGGAAAATCAAACCACTCGGCGGACCGGGCCAAGCGTCCTGTGGACCGACGGACCCCGCCGTGCAATCGCCTCTTACCAGAATTTGATCGAAGCGGACATTCCGCTCTCCACCCCGCAAAGACGATCCGGTTGTGGACCGCGTATCCGGTTTCCTATTGGACATCGAAAAGTCCGAAACGGTCGTTGCTCCCACGATTCGAGTATCGTCGACTACAACGTTCAGATGCTAGCACGATTGTGCCTGCCGATGGTCCACCGCGAGTCTCGACTACGAGTTCTGTAAAGAGCCTACTACGGCACGGGTCACCAATCGGATTTGGCAACGGGACGCGTCGTCCGGTTGCTCGTGGTGGCGCCGTTGTTACGCTGCATTCTCCTGATGTCAGCCCTTACAACCTGCAGAGTGTTTCCCGAGAAATCAATTTGTTCAGTGTCTCCCTTCGGAAACTTTCCTC